>OGZP01000875.1_pt1 | contig 24356 bp, 20 predicted proteins | sample 1576811 | NCBI WGS metagenome assembly OGZP01 (sample SAMEA3541553, study PRJEB24748) | human gut metagenome | biome: human gut; feature: human-associated habitat; material: faeces | place: China | collected 2012
AATATATTTCCAAGCTGAAAGATATGGATGCACCTGCCATTATCCGTCTTCTTTATAATAAAGATATATGCAAGTGCTCTTCCTGTGGTGGTAAGATTATTCCTCTGCCTACAGAACAACATTTTATAATACCAAAACCACATATGCTCTGTTAACGTATCATAACTGTATATTTTTTTAGCTTCCTTAGGGAGGCTTATTTCTGGTGTCATAATACAGGACTGAATTATAAATTCTATGTGTTTCTATGTGTACACGCTATCCTATTATAAATAGAGTGTTAGAATTAAAAGTCCATATAGAGTTGACGCGCTTTGTTCAACCAGAAAAAATCGAAATTGATGCAAACGAAAGGGCAGTTAATGAAAAGTCTCAATACTGCTTTTTCGTTTGCACCACCTTCGATTCTTTTCTTAACGATTTATTGATGCATCTAAAGAATATGCTTCTGAGGGCAAAATGAATTACTTAACAGATGACCATATTGATAAGATTGTTAATGCATATGTTGAGCGTAAAGATGTAGATAAATACTGCCATATTGCTTCAATGAAAGAAATCAAAGAGAATGATTACAACCTCAACATTTCCAGATATGTAGATACATTTGAAGAGGAAGAACCTGTAAATATTTCGGAAGTTAAGGCTAATCTTGCAGAAATCACTAAGAATAAACAAGAGACTATTGATAAGGTTAATGCTACAATGGCTCTTTTAGGATTATAGGAGGACTGGTAATGATTAGATTTAAAAAAGATGATGGGTCAAATTACCCTGACTGGGAAGAAAAACCAATAAATGAAACACATACAATATTTAAGGGTGCTGCTCTTTCAAAAGCAGACATCTCTGAGAATGGCACACCTTTTATTTTATATGGAGAGCTATATACAACATATAATGAAATAACATATGAGATTGCCAGAAAAACAGAAAAAGAAGTAGATAAAAAATACCACAGTCAAATAGGGGATGTTGTAATTCCAACTTCTGGAGAAACACCAGAAGAAATATCTACAGCAACTTGTGTTATGAAAGATGGCGTAATTCTTGCAGGAGATTTAAATATTTATAGAAGTAAGTATGTTGATGGTAGATTTTTTAGTTATTTGATGAATCATAATAAGAAATATGAAGTGGCAAAAATAGCCCAAGGTGCATCCGTTATACACATACAAGCATCCGAGGTTGGTAAAATTAGCATACCTATTCCCTGTCTCGAAGAACAACAAAAAATAGCCGACTTCCTATCCTCTGTAGATAATGTAATCGCTGTATCCGAGCAAGAAATAGCAACTCTTGAAGAACAGAAAAAGGGAATAATGCAAAAGATTTTTAGTCAAGAAGTTAGATTTAAAGCTGATGATGGCACGGATTATCCTGAGTGGGAAGAAAAAAATTTGGACTCATTATTTGAATATAAGAATGGCAATTCGTTTGAAAACGTATTAGATGAAAATGGTCAATATTTTTTAATTTCATTAAATAGTATTGACAGGAAAGGAAATCTTCAAAAAGAATTGAAGCGTGTCAATGAAGCAGAATGGTTTTTAGAAAAAAATGACATCGTAATGGTTTTAAGTGATGTTGGGAAAGGTAATTTTCTTGGATTGTGTGATATTATACCTTGTAACAATGTATATGTGTTAAACCAAAGAATGGGACTTCTTAGGGCAAAAGAAGACTTAAATTACATATTTATGAGAAATTATATAAATCATAATCAAAAATATTTTAAAAGTCAGGGACAAGGTTCTGCTCAATTGAATATTTCAAAGGGTGATGTTTTGAAGTTCCAGGTCAAATGTCCATGTCTCGAAGAACAGCAGAAAATAGCTGATTTCTTATCAGACTTTGACACAGCAATCGACCTTGCAAAACAGGAACTTGAGCAATGGAAAGAGCTTAAAAAGGGCTTATTACAGCAATTATTTGAATAGGAGGGAAAGTGAAATGAAGATACTTTTTTTACATTTAAGTGATGCACATTTAAGAGCTAATATAGACCTGAGATTAATAAATATAAATGCAATTGTGAATTCTTTAGCACAAATTGGGGAATTCGATGAATGTGCATTGGTATTTTCAGGTGATATTGCAAATTCAGGTGACAAAAATGCATATGCAAACGCTGGAAAACTTGTGGGTTATATTGCAAAAAATATTAGTCAAAAATATATTGATGGAAAAATCGTTCAAACACTTATTGTGCCTGGAAACCATGACAATTTAGTGAAAAACAAGGATAGGGATAATCTTGAATTGGAATCTTACTATGAGAAGAAAGAAGTGGATTTAAAATTTAATGATGATTTAGAAGAATTATCTAATTTTTATGAATTTGCAAAAAGAAATAGGTGCTTTTCAAAAAATAAAGTAATTGATGTAAGAAAACTCAAATTTGATAATTTTGTAATCAAAGTAAACTTAATCAATTCAGCTCCGTTTTCTTTATTGGGAAGCGGAAATAGAGACAAAGGAATGCATTATATTCCTTTGTTGGAATTTGAAAAGTTAAATATAGATTTACGCCAGAAATATACGATTTCTGTAATTCATCATAGCCCAGAATGGTTTAGTGATGCATCAAAACACAAATTATATAATGCTCTCAATGAATCAACAGATTTGCTTTTTGTAGGACATGAACATTTTGCCTTAAATGAAGACAAGAATGTTAATGGAAAACATATTGATATTTCAAGCGGTGTGGCTCTTTATGGAACAAAAACAGAACATGGATTTAATGCATTAATATTAGATACGGAAGCACATACACTTGTCGGATATAAATACATATATAATGGAAAAATATATAAACCAACAAAAGTAATAGATAATAAAAATGTAATGTTCAATACAAATAGTAGTTTTAAATTCACACCAGAATTTCAAAAAGAATTGTTAACGGATGCAAATGAAAGGGATGGTGAAAATTACAGTAAGTATTTTGTTTTTCCATCGTTAGAGCCAAAAGACAATAATTCTGATTTAAAGAATTTTACAGTCACATCTGACAGTAAATTTAAGGAATTATTGTCGCTTAAGACAAAAATATCTATTGAAGGAAGTTCTCGAACAGGAAAAAGTATTTTAGCAAAATACCTCACAAATCAATTATCAGAAGACTATACGGTATTGTATTTAACAGAAGACAGTTTTGCATTTAAGAATACAAGCAACATTGTTAAATATGCCCTTCAAAATGAGTTTGGTGATGATGCAGATATAGATGAATTTTTGCAACTTGAAAAGGAAAAGAAAATTCTGATAGTGGACGGTAATGACAAAGTTGATAAAGAAAAATGGAGTGCGTTCTTAGATGAATATTCCGAGCAATTTGGACATATAATCACATTTTGTGGTCTTGACTGGAATTTGAACATTAAGGACAGAACAGTAGAAGAACTAACAGAAAATGCATTCTTTTATTTAAAGATATGTCCGTTTTACTATGTGAAAAGAGAACAGCTTATTAAGAAAATATGTTCCAACTATTTAGTGGAATATCCGTTATTGGATGTTGAAGAAAAGAGCAGAAAAATTAATGAAGATATTACTAATCAAATAAAATATTTTCAGTTGACGCCTGATTTTATACATCAATTTGTTGATTATTATATTCAGTTCTCACATATAAAAACGCAGAATGAAACGAATGTTTTTAGTAAGGTATTTGTTGCAAATATAACTTATAGAATTTCTAAAAACACAAAAGAGGAGAACGATATTGATGAAATTTTGATTGCATTAGATTACGTTGCTCATTATATTCATTTTGTGAAAAAGTACCAGAAAATCACATACAAAGAATTTGAAAATGCTGTAGAAGAATATAAAAAGAGATACGATAATGAAGAACTAAATACGAAATATGTTCATACTGTGGCAATAAAATCAAATATATTAAAGGAATCAAGCACTTCTTTTGAACTAGAATTCTGTGATGAAAACTTATTGGCGTACTTTGTTGCTCAACACATGAATAGAACTTGCCAAATGGGTGAAAGACCAGAAGATTTAAAAGAGGTTTTGGATAATATATGCTTTGGAATCAATGGCGATGTTATCCTTTTTCTGTCATATATTACAAGCAATACTCAAATATTAACACCGATATTACAGAGTATTTTTGCCCATATGAATGAATGGACAGAGTTAGATATTGATAAGAATAACATTGAATACTTATCGAAAGTTTCAAATACTTCAACTCCTAAACTTCCAGATAAAAAAGATAAAGAAAAAATCAAAGAAGAAAAGAATAAAATGGAAAAGGAGATTATTGAAGATAAGGAAAGTCAGGCAGACAGTTTATATTCTTATGATGCTAGTAAAGTGAATTCTTTTAGCAATAAAATAGCCAAGAGTATTAATTATTTGGAACTTGTTGCAAAAATCCTTCCTAATTTTAGATTTATGCTAGAGGGTGACGAGAAGAAAGCAATTACAAATATTTTGTACACATATCCTAATAAACTTTTATATTTTATGTTAAAAGATATTGATGAAAATTGCAGTAAAATTATTGAAGATATTCTGAAAAAGAAGCCTAAGACAAGAAAGGGCATATTGATTACAGAAGATATGATTACTCGTGAATTGCAAAATCAATCAATGGCATACATATTAAGTATTTATGATTTTGTTTCAATGACAGCGGCTACTCCGAAAACTATCGGAGATTTAGAAAAATTTGATTATAGCCAAAATACTAATTACAAAATTCAAAATTTGATGATGCAAGAGAATATTGCCAATTTCAAAACATTTGCTACAAGAGCGGAGGAAATATTTGATTCAACAGATTTACCATTAATTATGCAAATGGTCACATTAATTGTAAGAAAGTATTTTATTTATCACGATGTAGAAATGCATGGGGATTCAATTCATTTAATTGATAAATTTTTCGGTAAAGACCAAAGAAAGAATTTTCAGATTCTACAGGCTAAAAATCAAATAATTAAAAAATAGCAATCACTATATAGGATTTTCACCTATATGTCGTTTCCTCATAAAAGATTACGACCAACTAATATGAGGTGGTATAGTATTCAAGATACGTTAATAGTGATTGCTGATAAAAGTATATTCGGTAAAAGGTGAAAATATGTATATATAGCAATATTCATTGAATTATTATGTACTTGTGTTTGGAGGGTTACAAAATGATAAGAATAAAGGAATTGCTAAAGGAAAGAAAAAAATATCCTATCACAAAAGATGGTGATAGCTGGCTAGATAAAGTACTAGCGGATGAAACAAAAGATGACATATGGCTAATAACAGTTTCCAGTAGCTTACTGAATATGGGAAGAAGAAACAGCAGAGAGCAAATTATTGAAAAGTATTTTGTTGCTGGAGCATATAATCTAGGTACACCATATCTTAATACTGGAACAAGAATGGAGTTGCTACATCTTACAACAGAAAATATTGATAAGATGGATTCATCCATCTATAAAGGTCAGATGTTTATTATTGGTTCAAGAAAAGGCAAAGACAGGGATGATGTATTTGCTATGCCAGACAGATACGCTTCAAAATATGAAAGTTATCTTGAAGAGCTGGAAAGCTGGATTAATAGTGGCAAGCTACCAGAGGATGATGCAAATGGTGAATATGAATATAATTCAATTCCTATTTCTGACATCATAGAAGAAAGAATTAATCCAGAATATTACAGTAAAAAGGCTATTGAAGTAAGAAAATTTTTACAAAATGAAGAGCTTCATAAACTTGAAGATGTAGTAGATATTATTCTGCCACGACCAATAGTAGAAGAAGTCGGTAAGGTTGTTAGAATATCAGACCTAAAATATCCATTTGGAATTGCTGATATTGCAGAGAAGCAGATTACAAATGTGATTCTACAAAAAAATGATATTTTATTTCCAATAATTGGAAATATAAAGCCTTTTCTTGTACCAGATGAAGTCAATGAAACAATCTATGTAGACCAACATATTCTTGTACTTAGATGTAAAGACATACAACCAGAATACTTATTTCTATATTTGAATAGTGAGGTTTGCCAGACAATTCTTGATTCACAAAAAATTGGTAGTTTCATTCAAAGAGTTACTAGAAAATCAGTTGCTGAGATTCCAGTCATTAAGCCAACAAAGGATGAAAAGGAATATAGCTTACAAGCTCAAATATTAACAAATATTGAAAAAAGAAGTTATCAGGTTCAAAGTGACATTAGAACTAGAGCAATGGCTTATTGGAAAGCATTACAGCAATATAAAACGAAGAAACCAGAAAAGGTTGAAGATGTTTTAAGCATGGAGCTTTTGGAAACATTAAAAGTTCATTCTACAAATCAGCTTCAAGAAATGCTGCATGATGACTGGAAAGAATTAAATGATTGTTTCAGAGTAGGAGCATACAAGGCAACACTCATTCTTGCTGGTTCTATATTAGAAGCGGTTTTAATAGATTGGTTATCGGAAATCAATAGAGAAGATTATTTTGAAAAAGACTATATGGTAACTGACCGTAACGGAAGACAAAAAAGGGCAGATTTAATTGATTACATAAATGAAATAAAATACATAGAACGCCCACACTGGATTGATGAAGCAAATAAAGCCCACGAAATCAGGAAAAAGAGAAATCTTGTTCATGCAAAACTTGGAATTAATTCAGACGAAATAAATGAAGAAACTTGTAGAATGGTAATAAACTACCTTAAAGACGTAATAAAAACCAGAGGTATTGAAGAATAATAGTCATATTCTTCAATAAAAAATCCTTCGTTTTCTTCGTCAATACTTTGCAGCAAATCAATAAATGGATATGCTGCTTCGTGAGAGCCACCATTCCGGTATTGGGTGAGCCAGTATTCCACTTTAATTTTGCTTAGGTGCTATTTATGAGAGTGGGCATATTTTGTCAAGCCCTTGCCGCTACAGCGGTGCGATAGCAGGTTTTATAAGATGTATTGAATATAGAAAAGGGAACGGCTTTAATAAAGGAGCTGTTCCCTGTATGAGAGGAATATTATATGTTTGGATTTACTAAAGAAAACAAATTCTGCGAATATCGTGAGATAAAAACAAAAGAGGAAGCAAAAAAATATCAGGCTGAAAAGTATGGAGATTACTGTAAACAGTATATAAATAAGATTAAGGTAATGTTTAATTACAAATATAGGATGTCAGAGATGGGGTATTACATGGAAGGATATTTAGGTAACACCTATTCCTATATAAATGCCTATATGAGAAATGAAGAGACAGATAACGAGAGATATAATGTTTTAATAGATAGATTAAATGAACTGATTCTATGTGCTCCTCAAATAGAAGAAGATATTGTGGTTTATCGAGGGGTAAGTCAGAATACAATGAACATTATAATGGCTCAGTCTAAGGAGTATGATGGCAATTATATGGAAAAAGCTTTTATGAGTACATCATTACGACTTGAAACAGTGATTAGCGAATTTCCATCGTATGACTGCATAATGAAAATATATGTATCTAAAGGAGCATTTGCTCTTGGCGTAGATGGTATTAAAGATAGAGGTGAAGAGGAACTGTTGTTTCCTGAAAAGCAGTGGTTAAAGTTCATTGACAAAAAAAAGAATAAAGAAACAGGTAAGTACATTTATGAATTTGAACTAGTAAATTATTACCACGCCATAAGCTCCGACTGAATAGGTTGGAGTTTTTTTATGTCCATGCATAAAACCATATACAGTGTATATTATGCACAGATGTTGGAAATAAAGGATTTCTAGGAAGGGATTACAGTTTTTTGTCGTGTTAATTGGATTGGTGCTGATTTTTAAGAAGCAGCTTACGACACTTGTAAACAATATCTTTCAGACAATCTCAAGAGAGGCTGGTAAAGTGTGAGAGGCAGTATAACGATATTTGCCACAATGCTTCTCATGCTGGTGTCACAGTTTCTGTTTACTGTACTGGAAGCCGGCAGGAATCTGACACTTACCAATATAGCATGCATGAATTCAGAGGCTGTAGCAGAGTCAGTTTTTGCACAGTATTGCAGACCATTGTGGGATGAATACCATTTGCTTGCGTATGACGCCGGAAGTGACGCAATGGGCAATGTGGATATCGAAAATGTCAAGGAGTATATGAAGAAGCTTACAACTGACAATTTTAAGATAAGCGATTCAGGAGCTTTTGCCGGGGGTACTATTGTAAACGGCACCAGTATGCTAAGGTTGTCAATGGATGAGCTCGAAACCATGAAATATGTGCTCATGACGGATGATGGTGGTGATGTGTATACAAATGCGGTTGTCTCATATATGAAGAAAAATATTGGTTATGAAACAGTCAAAAATCTTTACAGTCAGTATAGCTCATTGAATGAAAACAAGTCTGCGGGTGAGTATGATGACAGTAAAATAGATAGTGCGTTAAAAGCCTTAAAGGATAATGCAGCTCATGAAGGCGGAGGCAAAAGCATAGCGAAATCATCACCGCCCAGAGCTTACAGTGCTCCTTCATCGGCTTCGAAAGCTAAGCAGACGTCAGAAAGTAAGGCAGAAAGCACAGAAGGCGGTAATGCAATAGAAAATCCGCTGGTAAAGGTGCAGAAAGTAAAGGCATCAGGCATATTATCGCAGGTGGTTGATGAGAGCACGGTGTCAGGAAACAGTATTGATACATCAGCCAGAGTGTCCGGGCGAAGTCTGCATAAAGGAACAGGAGGCTGGTCCGAAAGTAGTGATGACTGGTATGCGAAAATACTTGTGCAGCAGTATATTCTGACATATATGAGCTGTTACACTGATACAAATCCCAATCATGCCCTTAACTATGAGGTGGAGTACATCATAGGAGGCAGAGCGAGTGATAAGGATAATCTGAAGATCGTTATAGCTGAAATACTGGCTCTGCGTACGGTTGCCAATATGGCATACCTGGCAGGAAGCGCATCAAAGCAGGCACAGGCGATGGCTCTTGCCACAATTATCGGTGGAATTACTCTGCAACCGGAGGTGATTGAAGGGGTGGAAAAGGGAATTCTGGCGGCCTGGGCATTCTGTGAGAGTGTGCTGGATTTAAGGGCACTTTTGGATGGGGATAAGATTCCACTGATAAAAAGTGATACGTCATGGACATCGAGTCTGTATGGCATGACAAGCATGCTCACAGGGCAGGTGAAGGCAAAAAGCTCAAATGAAGGAATAGGCTACAAATCATATCTGGGTATGCTGCTTTTTACAAAGAGCATGAAAAATATAGCGTATCGCTCGATGGATGTGCAGGAGGCTACAGTACGTATGACCGATGCGCATGAAAGCTTTAGGATGGACAATGCAATCTGTGAGCTTAGTGCAGATGTAAGCTACAAATATCATGGAATATTTTTATGCTTTGTGAATCTGTTAGATGGGGCGGATAACGAGTATACCATTAAAAATCAGGCAAAGTACTCTTATTATGGACGCTGACGAGATAAGAAGGAAAATAAGAAAGGCAGGTGTATGAAGGTGTCTTTTGTTAATAAAGTAAAGTTCCACATAAAAAAACTTTATAGAAAGGCCAAACTCCCAGGCGATGATAGTTCTCAAAAGATGCCCTCATGCACCTGCCTGAAAGCGTCATATACACTTGAGGCTGCGGTAATATTTCCGCTTGTAGCAGGCTTTTTTGTATTTATACTTTTTTTCTTCAGGGTGGTTCAGGTGGAGTCGCAGGTGAAGGCTGCTCTGTATTATTCATCCAGAATGAGTGCGTTAGCGAGCAGTGCAAATGATTCGTCCGTTGTCTCAGTGGCGACCGCAGAGGTACTATTCAGGAGCCAAATATCTGACTCGAAGCACATTGATACATACGTGAGTGGTGGAAGGTATGGAGTGTCACTGCTTGGCTCAAGTATGGATGGCGATGATGTCTCGCTTAAGGCAAAGTACAAGGTAAAGCTTCCGGTGAGCTTTTTTACGGTAGATGGAATATGGATAGAGGATTATAGCAACAGCAGAAAATGGACAGGCAAAAATCCCGGTGAAAAGACGGATCCATATGTGTTCTATACTGACTATGGTAGTGTTTATCACCTGTCCGAGCAGTGCAATTACCTGGATTTAAGTATAAAGAGCATCAAATGGTCACAGGTGGGGGCAAGCAGAAACAAAGATGGTAGGAAATACCACGCATGTTACTGTGCCGCGGATAAAAAAACAGAAGGTTCAACGGTATTTATAACAGATTATGGCACGAGCTATCACGGAAAGCTTGGATGCAGTAAGCTTAAGCGGACAGTACACAAGGTGCATAAGTCGGAGGTAGATGGCAAAAATCTGTGCAGTAAATGTAAAGGAGAAGGAACATGATACAGCTTATCATTTTACTTGGAATAATCAGTATAATTGACTTTTCAACCAAAAAGATACCAATAGTTGTATTGGTAGTAATGGGGATTGTAGGTATTGCAAGCTCTTTTTATGCGAAGCAGTCAATTATATCAGTGGCTGTTGCCCTGATTCCCGGTATAGTGCTTATGGCAGCAGCGTTTCTTACAGGAGAGCAGATAGGCTATGGAGATGCTGCTGTTGTGACGCTTATGGGATTGTTTGTGACTGTTGACATAGTGTGCAGCACTATGGTGATGGGACTGACAATAGCGGGAATAATCTCTGTTATTTTAATTGCATCAGGCAGGGCTGGAAGAAAGAAGCAGATTGCATTTACACCATTTCTACTGCTGGGATATGGATTGACGGAGGTGTTTATGTGACTGGAAATAAATTAAATGTAGATTTATCTTATGGACTAAAAGGCAGTTATACAGTTGAAGGTGCGATTATTATACCTATATTTATTGTTATGCTTGCGATAGCGATGAAGATGGGACTTGTGCTGTATAACGAAATGAAGGAAGACAGCTCTTATGAGTATGCTACTGATATGTGGCTGGTGGATGATTTCTATAATTATCAGGTTTTGAAAGAGGTAGTAAATGAATTCTAATGAAATAGTATATGAAAGAAAGATGACAGGCAGCTTTATGAAGCTGCGTTGTGACGAGGTGAAGCCGTTAGATGAAAAGATATTGTTGAAAAACAATATTCCGGGCTTTCTAAAGATGGAGAAGTGTTATGTGAATAATGAAGGGCAGTACTGGTATGATATATCCGGAGTTCAGTCTTTGGAAATGCGCTGCCAGTATAATGATATAAAGCTTGAGTTTCTTGAAAAGCTTGTGGTGAGTATCTGTAACAAGATGGAGCTTTTGGAGAATCATCTTGTTAGCACAGAATCTCTGGTGCTTGATCCTCAGCTAATACACATAAAAGGGGTAAATCAGGATGAGGAAATATATTTTACAGCATACCCGGCACAGATGAAAACCATTTGCAATACATTCTCGCATTTGATGGAGTATATGCTCACAAAGCTTGATCACAGTGATGCTGAAGCTATACATATAGCATATGGCATATACGAGAAAACCATAAATGGCAATTACAGTATTGCTGATATTCGAAATGCCATAATCGAGGAGCGACAGAAAAAGGTGGCAGAAAAGCCGGTGGAGGAGGTGGTTGCGCCGATTTCACAGCCACAGGTCAGAGCAGAGGAGCCTAAGGAGCAGATAAAGCCTACACTGTACGATAAGCTTCGGGTGTATCTGCTGGAGCAGCTGGATATCAGGCTGCCGGAGCGAAAGAAGCAGGCGTCAGTGATAGAAAAGCCTAAAAAACCGGACATAAACAGAAAATGGTTTAAAAAAGAAAAACGAAAAGAAAATCGTGAAAAGGTAGATGACCCCATGCTTATACACCCAGGCTCAGCGGCTGCACCGGAGCCTGTACCGCGTCAGATACACCCCACTGTATGTCTGAGCGATTACAGGGAGCACCCACAGGGCATGCTTTTGTATGAGGGCATGGAAAACCGCAGTAATATAATAATAGACAAAGATTGTACGCGTATTGGTCAGGGCGATGAGGCCGATGCAGTAATAGGCAAGGATACAATAAGTCATTTTCATGCAGTTATAAACAGGGAAAACCAGGAATTTTATCTGGAGGATTTAAACTCCACAAATGGAACCTTTGTGAATAATGAGGTGCTTGCGTACAAGCAGAAGAAGCAGCTCAAGTCAAATGATATCATCAGATTTGCCGATGTTAAGTACCGGTTTGTATAATTGTTGCAAATAAGCTCCTTAAAATTTATAATAAGAAAAAAGTATTTAACAGGAAAATTAAGGAGACCCCACAGATTTGCAGAATATAAAAAGATTTGATGATAAACCATATATGACAATTGGCATAATAGTGGTAAATATAATAGTTTTTGTGCTGATGAGTTTATCAGGCAGCACACTTGATGCACAGTATATGGCTGCCCACGGAGCCATGTACCCTGAGTATATAAAGGATGGCCAGTATTGGAGGCTGCTCACTTCTATGTTTATGCATTTTGGATTGATGCATATACTTAACAATATGGTGGTTTTAGGCGCTGTCGGTCAGATAGTCGAGAAGGCTATGGGACATGTGAAGCTTCTGATTATATTTCTTGTGTCAGGCATGTGTGGAAGTGTATTATCGTACATCGTTATGCTTTATAATAATGACTTTGCGGTATCGGCAGGCGCCTCCGGGGCGATATTTGGTCTGGTGGGAGCACTTGTGTGGATAGTTATAGCAAACAGAGGCTTTTATGAGGGCATCAGCAGACAGCAGGCTGTATTTATGGTTATACTGATGATATACTATGGAGTTTCAACGCAGGGAGTGGACAATTGGGCTCATGGAGGCGGACTCGCAGGTGGATTTGTTATTTCAATTGTTTTATATCGCAAAAAGAGATATAATAAATATAGTATCAACTAGAAATTAATGGTAGGAGAAGCTACATGAAGATAAATATTTATTATGGTGGAAGAGGCTTACTGGACGATCCGACACTGTATGTGATAAGCAGGATAGAAAATGTGCTAAAGGAGCTCCGCGTAAAGGTAGAGAGATACAATATCTATGAGCACAAAAATGAAATAGCTACATTGCCACAGACCTTTAAGGATGTAGATGGAATCATTCTCGCAACGACAGTTGAGTGGCTTGGTATAGGTGGATACATGCAGCAGTTCCTTGATGCATGCTGGCTCTACGGTGATAAGGAAAAGATAAGCAATACATATATGCAGCCTATTGTTATGTCTACCACATATGGAGAGCGCGAGGCGGAGACCACACTTTGCAATGCATGGGAGATACTTGGCGGTCTGCCGTGCTCAGGGTTATGCGGATATGTAGAGGATATTACTACGTTTCAGCTCAATAAGGAGTATAATCTCATAATAGAAAAACGCGCGGAGAATCTGTATCGCACGATATCCCAGAAGATTAAGAGCCTGCCTACAAGCAATCAGGCAGTGAAGCAAAGTGTACTCAGGACACAGCAGCTCAATCTCACCCCACAGGAGAGCGAGCAGCTGTCGAAGTATGTGTCTGATGATACATATGTAAAGCAGCAGAAGGAGGATATCGAGGAGCTTGCAACCATGTTCAAGGACATGCTCGGGCAGCAGGCATCTACAGATGACATGCCATATATAAAGGAGCTTGAAGCACATTTTATTCCGCTTCGTGAATTCAAAGCCTGCTATTCATTTAATATAGAGGGCATTAAAAATCCATTATATATAAAGGTGGATGAGGATAAGCTGGATATACACTATGGCGAAGAGGATATAGTGGATGTATATGCCAAATTTTCGAAGAGTATCATGGAGTCTATAATAGATGGTCACATGACCTTCCAGAGGGCATTTATGACCGGAGAAATGACAGCAAAGGGTAATTTCAAGACACTGCGAATGCTCGACCAGATATTTCCGTTTTAACTGACTTTTGGATTACAACAACTTTTGAATTACAACAATGTAAGTATTCAGGATTATCCTACGCACAATCGCAAAAGTGGTTTTGAATAGTTGCATAATAATTATATATATGAGGTGACAAAGATGAAAGATGACAACTGTATTTTCTGTAAACTGGCAAATGGGGATATCCCGACCAATTCAATCTACGAGGATGATGATTTCAAGGTAATACTCGATGCAAGTCCTGCTACAAAGGGACATGCACTTATCCTTCCAAAGCAGCATTATGCAAATATTTTTGAGATTGAGGATGAGACACTTTCCAAGGCAGCAAAGCTTGCAAAGAAGATTATGACACACGAGAAAGATGTGCTTGGCTGTGAAGGCTACAACCTGGTACAGAACAATGGCGAGGTGGCCGGTCAGACAGTATTCCATTTCCATATGCACCTGATTCCAAGATATGAGTCAGATGACAACAAGAATGTCATAGAGTGGAATCACAAGGAGTTCACTGATGACGAGATGAAGAAAATCTGCGACGAGATGAGCATGTAGTAGTTATTATATATTATGATATGAGGTTCAAAAGGTATTTTGCCCCTTATTTATGATTAATCAGATTATTGAAAAACAAAAAGCCCGGATATGCAAATGTAGTTCATATCCGGGCTTTTCTTTTTTATGATATGCAATGACGCTTTAAACAGACTCTGACCCTATGACGACTTCTTCACCTGAGAGTTAATCAAATCGATTATAGTGGCGATGGAATCCATCTGACCGCTTTTTGCCATGGCATCCTTATATTTATCCCTGTTGCCGTACACCTCTTTTACTGCGCTAAGCAGAGAATCCTTTGTGAGCTCCTCCTCCTCGATGACATATGAAAAGCCCTGCTTTTTGAAGGATTTTGCATTTAATACCTGGTCTCCGCGGCTGGCAGCAGCAGAAAGAGGAATCAGGATGTTTGGCTTGTGCAGAGCAAGCAGCTCGCAGATGGAGTTGGCTCCGGCTCTTGAAATAGCCATGTCAGCCAGAGCAAACATGTCGGTGAGCTCAGTATTGGCGTACTCAAACTGTGCATAGCCTGTGATTCCGGCAAGCTTGTTGTCCAGATTGCCCTTTCCGCAGAGGTGAATCACATAGAAATCCTTTAGTAGTTCAGGAAGAATCTCACGGACAGCTTCATTAACCTTTTTAGAGCCGAGGCTTCCTCCGATGATGAGGATGACAGGCTTATTGTGGTCAGGAAAATTACAAAGCTTTATGGCATTTTCGGCAACGCCGCTAAAAAGCTCGCGTCTGATAGGTGATCCGGTGAGCACAGCCTTGTCTGCAGGCAGATATTTCATGGTCTCAGGGAAATTGCAGCAGACCTTTTTGGCACCCTTTATGGCGATTTTATTGGCAAGTCCCGGGGTGATATCCGACTCGTGGATGATGGCAGGCACATGGCAGTGCTTTGCGGCAAGCACGACAGGTACGGAAACGAAGCCGCCCTTAGAAAATACTACATCAGGCTTGAGTTTTTTCATGAGGCTTACAGCCTGACCGTAGCCCTTTAACACGCGGAACGGGTCTGTAAAGTTCTTCCAGTCAAAGTATCGGCGCAGCTTTCCTGATGAAATGCCGTGGTAAGGAATCTTTTGGGCTTCGATCAGTCCCCTCTCCATTCCGTTTACTGAGCCAATGTATTCGATATCGTATCCGGCCTCCTTAAGTGCCGGCATAAGAGCTATATTTGGAGTGACATGACCTGCAGTACCGCCGCCTGTCATAACTATTTTCTTCATATATATGTATCCTTTCTTGCATTCCTGTTTGTCTCATATTTATATTATACTCAACACAATAAAAGTCAATACCAAGTTACCGGTGAAAGTTTGCCCTGCAATATCAGACAAATGTCGAAACTTGCGACCGATAGGAACTGTTAAGTTCAAGTGAATTGGTTATAATAATCAATAGTACATCATCCTGCGTTATAGGTTAAGTTAAATTTTGAATGATGTATCGGAAAAAGAATAGTAGGGAGGACACATTAATATGGAATTATCAATGGACAATATGGACATCATGGCAGGAGGCATACTTGCGATAATGCTTGCACTTTTCATGCTGACAGTCATTGTGACCTTGTTCGCACTCTCACACAGGATAAGACTTTTGAGCAACGAGATTTATAAAATAGAAAAACAGGTGAGCGACTACATAGACGAGCTGTCGAGAAGCGAAAGTGACAAGCTGGAGATAGAGCATAAGGCACATCAGAATGGGGTGATTTCATCGGTGCTTCAGGAGATTTTTCCATGAAATTTGACAAAATGCTATTACTGTGATATTATACCGACTGTAACAAAGTTGTAACAAATGCAACATAGGTGTAATAAACGTAACAAAAACAACATATACTACACCATATGGAGGATTATATGAAGCTAAACAAAAAAGTAATCGATAGCATTACGGTCTGTGGACTGTGCGCTATGCTGACGGTTACCGCGGTTACTAACAGCGGACGCTCTGAGGTCAAAGCAGAGGATAAGGTGCTAGCAAACACTGGTTTAGAGCATACTGGTTATAATAGTTATGCTGGCGTAGCAGCGACTCTTTTTGATTATGAGAAGAGCCTCACAGCAGAGAATGCTGTTACATTAGAAAAAGAAAATGTTGAGATGGTGGCAGCAGCACAGGATGCACAGCAGGAGGCACAGCCCCAGCTCACACAGGAGCAGCAGGAATGGCAGACAAAGCTTATGCCAAACGTTGAAGAATCACTCAACGTAAGAGCACAGGCCGATGAACAGTCAGATATTGTTGGAAAACTATATAAAGGAAGTGTGGCAGACATCGTAGAAAACGATGGCACATGGGCTCACATCAAGTCAGGAAATGTAGATGGATACGTTAATGTTTCTTACTGTGTGACCGGAACTGACGCACTAAGCTATGCTTACGACACATGCGGAGAAATTGCTACAGTAAATACAGACGGACTTCGTGTGAGAGAGACAGCAGATACAAACAGCAAGGCCTTAGAGGTAGCTGACCAGGGCAAGACCTATCAGGTGGACCGCACAGCGCAGGCACCAGATGGCTGGATTGCAGTAGTCAGCAATTCACAGACAGGATATATCGCAGCAGATTATGCGACACGTTCCCTCAACACAAGAGTGGGTATCACAATTGAAGAGGAACAGGCTCAGATAGCTGCACAGGAAGAGGCTGAGAGAAAGGCCGCAGAAGAAAAGGCAGCAAAAGAAGCTGCAAAAGCAGCAAAGGAATCAAAGAAAACAGAGACCACACAGGGCGAGGCGGTAAGTGCAGGAGCAGATGACCTGACACTGCTTGCAGCAATCATCGAGTGTGAGGCAGGCGGAGAGAGCTATGAATGTCAGCTCGCAGTAGGAGCGGCAGTCATCAACAGAGTAAAGAGCAGCTCATATCCAAACAGCATCTCAGGTGTTATTTACCAGAAGGGTCAGTTTGGACCGGCATCATCAGGAAAGCTCGCAAGAAAGCTTAGCGGACGCATTTCTTCTTCATGCTACAGTGCAGCACAGGAGGCAATGTCCGGAGTGGACAACACAGGAGGATGTACATCCTTCAATGACCACGGCTTGGGAATATCAATCGGAAATATGAAGTTCAGATAATATACAGCCGATATAAAGAAATAACAAAGAGGCTGCAAATCAACAAAGCATGTTGGTTTGCAGCCTCTTTAATTATTTGTACGGCGTGGTTTTACAGTCAGAGCGTCAATGCTTCAAACCTCTTGCAACATACCACAAAATAGAGTAAAATGACATCATTATAGCAATCTACAGATATAAATTATAGCAACCTGCATCTATAAACGATGCAAATAAAACCCAGGAGGCAAGAGCAATGCAGTTAAAGGGACGAAACTTTTTAAAACTTATGGATTACACTCCGGAAGAGATTACTTATCTGATTGACCTCTCACAGGAACTGAAGGAAAAGAAGAAAAAAGGCATCAGACATGATGACCTCACAGGCAAGAATATAGCGCTGATTTTTGAAAAGACCAGTACCAGAACTCGCTGCTCTTTTGAGGTAGCGGCACATGACCTTGGAATGCATGTCACATACCTTGACCCGAGCGGTTCACAGATAGGCAAAAAGGAGAGCATCGCCGATACAGCGCGCGTGCTCGGCAGAATGTTTGACGGAATCGAGTACCGTGGATACGGACAGGAAATCGTGGAGGAGCTGGCTAAATACGCAGGTGTACCGGTATGGAATGGCCTGACAAATGAGTTCCACCCGACACAGATGATAGCAGATATGCTTACAATCCGTGAGCACCTCGGCAGACTAGGGGGCGTGAAATTTGTATACATGGGCGATGCAAGATACAACATGGGCAATTCACTCATGGTCACATGTGCAAAGCTTGGCATGGACTTCGTGGCATGCACAAACAAGAAATATTTCCCAAATGATGAGCTTGTAAAATACTGTAAGGACGTTGCAGAAACAACAGGCGCATCAATCACACTCACAGAGGATGTGGCAGAGGGCACAAAGGACGCAGATGTCATTTACACAGATGTGTGGGTATCAATGGGCGAGCCACAAGAGGTATGGGCAGAGCGAATTAACGACTTAAAGTCATATCAGGTAAATGCAAAAGCATTTGAAAATGCAAAGGATAGCGCAATCTTTATGCACTGTCTGCCTGCATTCCATGATTTAAAGACCACTATCGGCAAGCAGGTCTATGAGAAGTTTGGACTGAGCGAGCTTGAGGTGACAGACGAGGTATTTGAGTCAGAGCGCTCAGTGGTATTTGATGAGGCAGAGAACCGTATGCACTCAATCAAGGCAATCATGCGTGCAACACTTGCTGATTAGTACGGCAAGCAATGACCGCAACAAAAGATTGACGGAAAGCTAAGGAATAAAGTATGAAGGAAGAAATACTTAGGCTTCTACGCAGCGCTGACGGCTATATTTCAGGGCAGGAGCTATGCAACCGGTTCGGAGTATCGCGCACAGCCGTGTGGAAGGCCATAAACCAGCTAAAGGAAGCCGGATATGAGATAGAGGCACAACAGAATAAGGGCTACAGGCTCATGGCAGCACCGGATCTGATGACAGAGGCGGAGATAAAAAGCCTCATGCACACAGACTGGGTGGCAAAAGAGGTGCTGTATTTTGATACAATAGACTCCACCAACACCAAGGCTCAGGAGCTTGCCGAAAAAGGCTATCAAAGCGGCACCTTAGTCGTAGCGGACAAGCAGGAGTCAGGCAAGGGGCGCCGCGGCCGCAGCTGGGTATCGCCGTCCGGCACAGGTATTTTCATGACACTTATGATAAAGCCTGATATCAATCCAAACAATGCATCCATGCTCACGCTTGTGGCAGCGCTTGCTGTCGCAAAGGCAATAACAAGCGTTACAGGCGAGGAAGCCCTGATAAAGTGGCCAAACGACATTGTGGTAAACGGCAAAAAGGTGTGCGGCATACTCACAGAGATGAATGCGCAGTTTGACTATATCAACCATATTGTTGTAGGTATCGGTATCAACGTGCATAATGAGAGCTTTCCGGAGGAAATCAGTCAGATGGCGAGCTCACTTATGATAGAAGCAGGTGGCAAAAGATTTCACCGTGCGCAGATAATCGCAGAGACCATGTCATACTTTGAGCAGTATTATGACACATTTTTAAAGACGCAGGACCTTTCAGCCCTCGTCAGGGAGTATGATAAGCTGTTGGTCAACAGGAACAAATCAGTAAGGGTACTGGATCCGAAGGAGCCGTTTGACGGAAAAGCGATGGGCATCACGCCTAAGGGCGAGCTGATCGTGGACACATGGGAGTCGCGCAAGCTGGTTTCAAGCGGAGAAGTATCAGTGAGAGGAATATACGGATATGTCTAAAGAGGTAGTACTTTGCGTGTCAAACGCATATCAGAAAAAATATTATCTGAACGAGAATTTTAACGGACTTCCACAGACTATAAGGGACGAGCTCAAAATCATGTGCGTCCTGTATACAGAGGATGTGGGAGGCATACTGGAGCTGGTGTTTGATGAGGACGGAAACCTCGATTTCAGAACATCCTGCAAGGAAAATGACTTTTTCTATGACGAGATAGGAAGCGTGCTAAAGATAAAGCAGTACCGCAACGAGCGAAGAGAGCTGCTCGAGTCGATAGAGACGTATTATCGCATAGTATTTTTGGGAGAAGGACTCGAGGAGGAATAACAGATGATTTTAGCGCTGGACGTAGGAAATACAAACATAACATGCGGCGTGTTTGATGGTGACAGGATAAAAGCAAGCTTTAGAATTACAACCAAAATGCCACGTACATCGGATGAATACGGCATGCTTCTGAGCACTCTGCTTGAAAGAAATCAGGTAGGCATGGACGACATACATGATGCAATCATATGCTCCGTTGTACCGAATATCATGCATTCACTGCAGAATGGCCTTATAAAATACTTTAATATCAGGCCGATAATCGTGGAGGCGGGCATCAAAACAGGCATCCGTATCGCCACACCAAATCCGCAGCAAATTGGAGCAGACCGTATAGTAGACGCCGTAGCTGCATATGAATTATATGGAGGACCTGTTTTGGTCATAGATTTTGGCACAGCAACCACCTACGATATGGTCGATGAAAACGGTACCTTCATGGGAGGAATCACAGCACCGGGCATACGTATCTCAGCCAAGGCACTCTGGGAGGATGCGGCAAAGCTTCCTGAGATAGAGATTAAAAAGCCTGATAATATCCTCGGAAAGGACACTATCACCAGCATGCAGGCGGGACTTGTGTATGGACAGATAGGACAGACAGAGTATATCATCAACAAGGTAAAGGAAGAAACAGGCATGTACGATGCAAAGGTTGTAGTGACCGGCGGACTCGGCAGAATAATATCCAATGAGACAGAAAACGTGGATGTATACGATCCGGATCTGACATTAAAGGGCATAAACCTCGTGTATCGCAAGCAGAACCGCAAGGGAGTGAAGTAACAGTATGGATATTCATCAGATACGAAAGCTTCAGATAGGAAGTGTGACACTCCCAAACAACCTGATACTGGGACCTATGGCAGGCGTGACAGACCTGCCATTTCGCTTATTGTGCAAGGAGCAGGGAGCCGGTCTTTTATGTATGGAAATGGTCAGCGCCAAGGCAATTTTGTACAAAAACAAAAATACAGAGTCGCTTCTTTCAATAGATGAAAGAGAAAAGCCTGTTTCACTCCAGATGTTTGGCTCAGACCCGCAGATAATGGCTCAGATAGCAAAGCAGATAGAGGAAAGACCGTTTGACATACTGGATATCAACATGGGTTGTCCGGTGCCCAAAATTGTAAACAACGGTGAGGGCTCAGCACTCATGAAAAATCCAATTCTTGCGGGTCAGATTATAGAGAGCATAGTAAAAGCGATAGATAAGCCGGTCACCGTAAAAATACGAAAGGGCTTCGATGATGAGCATGTCAACGCAGTAGAGCTGGCGCATGTGGCTGAAGAAAGCGGCGCAAGCGCAGTCGCAGTGCACGGCAGGACCAGAGAGCAGTACTACTCCGGTAAAGCCGACTGGGACATCATAAGGCAGGTAAAAGAGGCTGTCTCAATACCGGTCATAGGAAACGGAGACCTGCTTTGCGCAGAAGATGTCATAAAAATGCAGGAGCAGACAGGCTGCGACGGCTTTATGATAGCCAGGGGAGCGCAGGGCAATCCATGGATTTTCTCACAGATACTGCATTACTTTGAGACCGGCGAGCATCAGGAAAAGCCATCCTTTGAGGAAGTATGCCGGATGATACTGCGCCATGCACGCATGATGATAGAGTTCAAGGGCGAGTACACGGGAATACACGAGATGAGAAAGCACACAGCGTGGTATACGGCAGGATATCCACATTCATCAAGGCTGCGCGCGGCAGTGAATACGGTGGAGAGCTTAGAACAGCTTGAGGAGCTTTTGTATAAGGAAAAGCTTAAAAATTGAAATCACTCAAATCCTTGACAGCGTGGGGATTTTCAATTATAATACACGCGTTAAAATAGGCTTTACGATTTAATAAAACAAACTTCCCACATTTAGGGTATTTTGGTTACCGGCCGAGCATACAGTTTATTCCTCAGAAAAATATGAAGTTAACCACGGGAGCGAATCGCGGATAGAGGGTTTTTCTTTGCTGCGGGGTTTCCGTTGCCGGGGGTTATGGAAACCCGTGGCAGTTCATATTTTTCTTCGGAATATACTGTATACTTTCCGGTAAATTAAGTCTTTGAAGTGGGAAGTTTCATTTTAGCAAATCAACATAATAAAATAAAAGAAAAGGAAGATAGAAGGGTAAGAATCATGGAGAACAAGAAAAATATTCTGACATATGCAGGTCTTAAGAAGCTCGAGGATGAGCTTGAGCATTTAAAGGTTGTTAAGCGTAAAGAGGTTTCCCAGAAGATCAAGGAGGCTCGTGAGCAGGGTGATTTATCTGAGAATGCTGAGTATGATGCAGCTAAGGATGAGCAGCGAGATATCGAGGCTCGTATTGAGGAAATCGAGAAAATCCTTAAGAATGCAGAGGTTGTTGTTGAGGAGGAAGTTGACCTTGACAAGATTTCTATCGGATGTAAGATCCGCATCTTAGATTGTGAGTTTGATGAGGAGCTTGAGTACAAAATCGTTGGTTCAACAGAGGCAAACAGCTTAAAGGGCAAGATTTCAAACGAGTCACCTGTAGGTAAAGCTCTTCTTGGAAAGAAAGTCGGAGATACTGTAACTGTTGAGACTCAGGTAGGAGAGCTCACATACAAGGTACTCGAGATCCAGAGAGCAGAAGAGAACTAAAAGAGGTAAAAAATGGCAAATCAGAATAATAACAAGGGTGGACAGCAGCAGGACGTAAACCAGCTCCTTAAGGTTCGCCGTGAAAAATTACAGAATTTACAGGAAGCAGGAAAGGATCCATTCCAGATTACAAAGTACAATGTCACTCATCACAGCAGCGATGTAAAGGAACTTTACAATGCGCATGAGGCTGAGATTCTCGGTGACAGAAAGGCTCCGGATGTTGAGGGCCTGGATGACGCTGCAAAGCGAGAGGTAATCAACAACGATTACAACGAGAGAAGAGAAATCATGGATGCAAAGCCAATCGAGGTAAGCATCGCAGGACGTATGATGTTCAAGCGTGTCATGGGTAAGGCTTCTTTCTGCAATATTCAGGACTTAAAGGGCAATATCCAGGTATATGTGGCAAGGGACAATATCGGAGAGGACTCATACGCAGACTTCAAGAAATCAGATATCGGTGATATCTACGGGGTAAAGGGCTTCGCCTTCAGAACAAAGACAGGTGAAATCTCAATCCATGCAGAGGAGATAACCCTGCTTTCAAAATCACTCCAGATACTCCCGGAGAAGTTCCATGGACTGACAGACACAGACACCAGATACCGTCAGAGATATGTAGACCTCATCATGAATCAGGAGAGCAAAGAGGTATTTATCAAGCGTTCACAGATACTCAAGGAAATCCGTAACTTCCTTGCAGGCCGTGATTTCATGGAGGTTGAGACACCTATGCTTGTCTCAAACGCAGGTGGTGCCGCAGCAAGACCATTCGAGACACACTACAACGCATTAAACGAGGATGTAAAGCTTCGTATTTCCCTTGAGCTTTACTTAAAGAGACTCATTGTCGGAGGACTTGAGCGAGTATACGAAATCGGACGAGTTTTCCGTAACGAGGGCGTAGATACACGTCACAACCCTGAGTTCACACTTATGGAGCTTTATCAGGCATACACAGACTACGAGGGCATGATGGAGCTGACAGAGTCAATGTTCCGTTACCTCGCTGAGAAGGTATGCGGTTCGACAAAAATCTCATACAACGGTGTGGAAATCGACCTTGGAAAGCCATTCGCTCGAATGACAATGATAGACGCAATCAAGAAATACGCAGGCGTAGACTTCGACCAGGTACCTGATGATGCAGCCGCAAAGAAGCTTGCAGACGAGCATCATATCGAGTATGAGGAGCGTCATAAGAAGGGTGACATCGTAAACCTCTTCTTCGAGGAGTACTGTGAGAAGGAGCTTATCCAGCCAACCTTTATCATGGATCACCCAATCGAGATATCACCTCTCACCAAGAAGAAGCCAAGCGATCCTACAAAGGTAGAGCGTTTTGAGCTGTTCTGTAATACATGGGAGATGTGTAACGCATACTCAGAGCTCAACGACCCAATCGACCAGCGTGAGCGTTTCGCAGCACAGGATGCCAACGCAGCAGCAGGCGATGACGAGGCAGAGCACACAGATGAGGACTTCCTCAACGCGCTTGAAATCGGTATGCCGCCAACAGGTGGAATCGGATATGGAATCGACCGTCTGGTAATGCTTCTGACAGATAGCCAGGCAATCAGGGACGTATTATTGTTCCCGACGATGAAGAGCTTGGATAAATAAACCTAGTGTTTATGCGGGATTGAGGCATTTGAGT
>OGZP01000878.1_pt1 | contig 24290 bp, 10 predicted proteins | sample 1576811 | NCBI WGS metagenome assembly OGZP01 (sample SAMEA3541553, study PRJEB24748) | human gut metagenome | biome: human gut; feature: human-associated habitat; material: faeces | place: China | collected 2012
TCACCGGTGTGTTGCACATGGGACACATGCTTAATAATACCATTCAGGATATTTTGGTTCGTCGTGCCCGTATGGAAGGCAAGAATGCCTGCTGGGTGCCGGGAACTGACCACGCTTCCATCGCTACCGAAGCAAAAGTTGTAAACAAACTCGCTGCCCAGGGCATCAAGAAGACAGACCTGACCCGTGATGAGTTCCTGAAACATGCCTGGGACTGGACAGAAGAGCACGGAGGCATTATCCTGAAGCAGCTCCGCAAACTGGGTGCATCCTGTGACTGGGACCGCACCGCCTTCACTATGGACGAGGAACGCAGCGAAAGCGTATTGAAAGTATTTGTAGACCTGTACAACAAAGGATTGATTTACCGTGGTGTCCGCATGGTAAACTGGGACCCGAAAGCGTTGACTGCCCTTTCCGACGAAGAAGTGATCTACAAGGAAGAGCACGGAAAACTGTTCTATCTCCGCTATAAGGTGGAAGGTGATCCGGAAGGCCGCTATGCAGTAGTAGCAACGACCCGCCCCGAAACAATCATGGGCGATACGGCAATGTGCATCAACCCCAACGACCCCAAGAACGCATGGCTGAAAGGAAAGAAAGTCATCGTTCCGTTGGTAAACCGTGTTATCCCTGTCATCGAGGACGATTATGTGGACATTGAGTTCGGTACCGGTTGTCTGAAAGTAACTCCGGCCCACGACGTAAATGACTATATGTTGGGTGAAAAGTATAATCTGCCTAGCATCGACATCTTCAACGATAACGGAACATTGAGCGAAGCTGCCGGATTATATATCGGTATGGATCGTTTCGACGTCCGCAAGCAGATTGAGAAAGACCTCGATGCTGCCGGATTGCTCGAAAAGACAGAAGCTTACACAAATAAAGTAGGTTACTCGGAACGTACCAATGTAGTGATCGAACCGAAATTGTCTATGCAGTGGTTCCTCAAAATGCAGCATTTTGCCGATATGGCATTGCCTCCGGTAATGAACGATGAGTTGAAATTCTATCCTGCCAAATATAAGAATACATACCGCCACTGGATGGAGAACATCAAAGACTGGTGTATCAGCCGTCAGTTGTGGTGGGGACATCGTATTCCTGCTTACTTCCTGCCGGAAGGTGGCTATGTGGTAGCCGTCACTCCCGAAGAAGCGCTGGCTAAAGCCAAAGAGAAAACAGGAAACGCCGCTTTGACGATGGATGACCTTCGTCAGGACGAAGACTGTCTGGATACTTGGTTCTCTTCCTGGTTGTGGCCTATCTCCCTGTTTGACGGAATCAATCATCCGGGTAACGAGGAAATCAGCTATTACTATCCCACCAGCGACCTGGTGACCGGACCGGATATCATCTTCTTCTGGGTGGCACGTATGATCATGGCGGGTTACGAATATGAAGGAAAGATGCCGTTCAAGAACGTTTACTTTACAGGGATCGTTCGCGACAAGCTGGGACGTAAGATGTCCAAGTCACTCGGCAACTCACCCGACCCGTTGGAACTGATCGACAAATATGGTGCCGACGGTGTCCGTATGGGAATGATGCTGGCAGCTCCCGCCGGAAACGATATTCTTTTCGACGACGCGCTCTGCGAACAGGGACGTAACTTCTGCAGCAAGATATGGAATGCCTTCCGTCTGATCAAGGGCTGGACGGTTGACGATAATATTCAGGCTCCGGATGCTGCTAAACTGGCTGTCCACTGGTTTGAATCCAAGCAGAACGAGGTAGCTGCCGAAGTAGCGGACTTGTTCAGCAAATACCGTCTGAGCGAAGCATTGATGGCTGTTTATAAATTATTCTGGGATGAATTCTCTTCCTGGTATCTGGAAATGATTAAACCGGCTTACGGACAGGGAATTGACCGTACCACTTATAGCGCTACTCTCTGCTTCCTCGATAACCTGTTGCATCTGCTTCATCCGTTTATGCCGTTCATCACAGAAGAATTGTGGCAACAGATGTACGAACGTAATGCGGAAGAAGGAGAAAGTCTGATGGTAAGTGCATTGAGCATGGATACTTATGTAGACACCGCATTCGTTGCACAGTTTGAAGTGGTCAAGGGAGTTATCAGTAATATCCGCAGCATCCGTCTGCAAAAGAACATAGCTCAGAAAGAACCGCTTGACTTGCAGGTGCTGGGCGAAAATCCGGTTGCAGAGTTCAATGCGGTGATCCAGAAGATGTGTAACCTTTCTTCCATTACAGTGGTAGAGAGCAAGGCGGAAGGCGCTTCTTCCTTCATGGTAGGAACTACCGAATACGCTGTGCCATTGGGCAACATGATTGATGTAGAAGCCGAAATCGCTCGTATGGAAGCTGAACTGAAACATAAGGAAGGATTCCTGCAAGGTGTATTGAAGAAACTCAGCAATGAGAAATTTGTCAATAACGCCCCCGCAGCCGTTCTCGAAATGGAACGTAAGAAGCAGGCCGATGCGGAAAGTATCATCAGCTCTTTGAAAGAAAGCATCGCAGCTTTAAAAAAGGCATAATGAACTGATACATAAAAATATGTAATAGAGAGGCATCCCGATAGATTTGGGATGCCTTTCTTTTTAAAAGATAAAAATAATACTATCTTTGCTTCCACTTTTAATCACACAGCAAAATGAAACAATTACTGCGAATATGCTTAACAGGTGCGTTCTTTCTTCTTTTCGAAGGACTCCTTTCCCCTATGTTGGCAGATAATGGGAAATCAGATAAAGAAATATTGGTTTTGAATTCTATCAACTTCAACCTTCCCTGGGCCAGAAACTTCTATTGGTATGTGCACGATGTTCTTCAGGAACAGGGAATAACCGCCAGAGCGGAATCATTGTCTGTCCCGGCCTTGCAGGATACGATGGAGGTAAATGCGGTCATCGAGCATCTGCGTCAGAAATATCCGCTTCCTCCTGCCGCTATTGTGATAATTGGTGATCCGGGCTGGATTGTCTGTCGTCCTTTATTTGACGACCTGTGGAAAGATGTTCCGGTGATCATAACGAACTCCCGTGACCGCCTGCCTGCTACCTTAGAGGTTCTGCTCTCTCATGCCCCATTGAATGAAACTAACAGCGTCCCCGCTCAAGAATGGAGAAAAGGCTACAACCTGACTACCCTGAAACAGCATTACTATGTGAAGGAAACCGTTGAACTGATCTATAGCCTGATACCTGATATGGATCGCCTGGCATTTATCTCGGACGATCGCTACATCAGTGAAGAAACCCGCGGAGACGTGAAAGAAGCTGTTGAAAAGCATTTCCCAAACCTGCCTTTAGAATTGCTTTCTACCACTCACTTGTCAACAGAAATGCTTCTGGACACCTTGCGCAGCTATAAGGCAAACACCGGAATTATTTATTATTCCTGGTTTGAGTCGCATAATAAAGAAGATAATAATTATCTTTTTGATCATATTCAGGAGATTATCACCAATTTTACGTCCTCTCCCTTGTTCCTGCTTTCTTCCGAAGACCTGTCCAATAATACTTTTGCAGGAGGCTATTACGTTTCTGCGGAATCATTCGGCGATTCCTTGCTTGAGATTATTGACCGTGTACTGCATGGAGAACAGGCGGAGGACATTCCCGAAAGTATAGGAGGGAAGGCGAGTGCCTACCTCTGTTATCCGGTGCTGGAATCCTACAATATTCCCTATCACCTTTATCCCGAACGAGCTGTTTATGTCAACGAACCTAAAAGTATATTTCATCAATACTGTGTTGAAATCCTTTCCTGTTCCATCTTCCTTCTTATTTTGATAGCAGCGATCACCTATTATATACGTATCCTTCGCAAGGCATACACTCGTCTGAGTGAGGCAATGGAAAAGGCGGAGCAGGCGAATCAGTTGAAATCCGCCTTTCTGGCTAATATGAGTCATGAAATCCGCACTCCGTTGAATGCGATTGTCGGCTTCTCAAATATGTTGCCGGATATAGAAGATCGTAAGGAGATGCGCGAATATGCGGACATCATCGAAACAAATACCGACTTACTTCTTCAACTGATCAATGATATTCTGGACATGTCCAAGATTGAAGCCGGCACTTTTGACTTCTGCCCGTCATTGATAGATGTCAACCAGACGATGGAAGAAATCGAACAGAGTATGAGGCTTCGCTTGAAAAAAGAAACTGTCACTCTTACCTTTACCGAACGTCTGCCGGAATGTACCCTTTATACAGATAAGAATCGTTTGATACAACTGATTTCCAACTTTGTCATCAATGCTATTAAATTTACTCAGATAGGTTCTATCAGAATGGGATATCGTCTGAAAGATGCCGATACAATTTGCTTTTATGTTTCGGATACAGGCTGCGGCATGTCAGAAGAGCAATGCAGGCATGTATTCGAACGGTTTGTGAAATACAATCCTTTTGTTCAGGGAACCGGTTTGGGGCTTTCCATTTGTCAGATGATTATCGACCGATTAGGAGGGACGATTGGAGTTGAATCGGAAGAAGGCAAAGGCTCTACTTTCTGGTTTACGCTGCCCTATCAGCAGGAATAGCATCGTATTTGTCTTCTTATCCTTTATGATTGTTAGTTTTATGTATTGCAGACTTCCAAGACTTTGATCAGCTTATTACGATGAGACAATATTCTCACCGCAATGAGAAAAAATTCTCAATGCAATGAGAAAAGATTCTCACTGCGATGAGAAAAAGTTCTCACTGTGGTGAGAAAAAATTCTCATCATGATGAGAATGGTTGAGAATTTATGATCTGTATCAGCTTGTACTATAGATAAATACAGATTTACTGCTTTCTGTTTTATAGCTTTAATTGATAGAGCAAAAAAGAACTTTACCTAAAAAGAAACCGTTTTTCTCTATTTAGTTGAAGGATGGTATAGGTTTAATAGGTACGAATCCAATTTATTGGAAGGAGTCACTTATATTAAGGAAACAGTAAAGGAAGCAGCAATGGCAGATAATCTTTTAAATCGATGCGTAATTGCTTGAGTGCTTGCTGAATACGATAATCTACAGTCTTTGGAGACACTTCCAATGTTTCTGCAATTTCTTTGTAGCTCATATCCCGGAAACGATGCATGACAAATGCTTGCCGGTAACTTTCCGGCAATGCAGCAACCGCGTCTTCAATTCGTTTGGTTAGCTCTTTAATCTGATAAAAGTCCATATCATGTATCATCTCTTGCATTTCTTCATAGAAACGCGTATCAGCACGTTTGATGGCATCAATGTGTGCAAGCTTATTTAAAGCCTTGTGATGTACCATTTTAAAGAGATAAGAACTTAATGATGATTCAATGATTAAGTTTTCCCGGTTTTCCCATATCCATAGAAGGGAGTCTTGCACTATTTCTTCTGCATCGTGGAAGTCAACGTATTTATGACCATAGGCACATAGCACTGCATAGTATTGCCTGAATAGCGTTTCAAAGGCTTTTAGGCCTCCACGCTGTATTTCAGATAATTGAAGATCATTCCTCTTTATGCGTAGTTCTTCCATTTATTAAATAGTTATTTGCTGCAAATATAGCTTTTTTATAATAAAATAAAGATTTTCTAAAAAAAATAAGGTTTTCGTTTAGGAATGTCCTGGTTTAGCCTTGTCATATAATAAAAAGGTGGAATAAGGGATGAAAGATTTAAATAATAATAGAATAGAAGAATTGCTTCCTCGTTATTGTGAGGGGAGGCTGAGCGAGGGGGAACGTCTGGAAGTGGAAGCGTGGATGGACGAGTCGGAGGAGAATAAACGAGTTGCTACTCAGACTTTTGCTCTTTATTTGGCTGTGGACACGGTTCAGGTAATGAAGAAAGTTGATACGGAGAAAGCTTTACTGAAAGTAAAGGGAAAAATGTCGGACCGTGAAGTGAGAAGGACAGTGTGGTGGGAGTGGGCACAACGTGCTGCTGCAATTCTGTTTATCCCGCTTCTTACCTTATTTATATGGCAGAACTGGAAAGGGGATACCGGAGAGGTAGCGGAGATGATGGAAGTAAAGACCAGTCCTGGAATGACAACTTCGTTGACATTGCCCGATGGTACAATTGCTTATTTGAATTCAGAATCTTCTTTGTCTTATCCTTCTCGCTTTAATGGTGATTTCCGTAAAGTGAAGTTAAGTGGTGAGGCATACTTTGAAGTAGCCAAAGATCCGGAAAAGAAATTTATCCTTTCTACTACACATCAATCACAGATAGAAGTCTTGGGTACATGTTTCAATGTGGAAGCATATGAACAGAATACAGAGGTTATTACAACTTTGATTGAAGGGAAGGTAGATTTTATGTTCGAAAAAGATGCTGTGATGAAACATATCATCTTGTCTCCAAGAGAGAAGTTGGTGTACGACTCGGAGACTGATAAAGTCCACCTTTATAAAACTTCGGGAAAATCAGAATTGGCTTGGAAAGATGGAGAGGTGGTTCTTGATAATACACCTTTGGAAGAAGCATTATGGATGCTGGAAAGAAGATATAGCGTGAAATTCGTTATTAAGAACGAAAAACTGAAGAATAGTTCGTTCACGGGAACCTTTACAAATCAACGTTTGGAAAAGATTCTGGAATATTTTAAAGTATCCTCCAAAATACGCTGGAAACATATCAATGATGACAAGGATGGAAGTGACAGAAAAAAAGAGATAATAGAGATTTATTGATTAACCTTTAACAATTTAGTAGTATGAAAGCAAAACCCACTTAGAAAAAAGTATGGGAAGATTTTGGCAGATCTCCCCATACTAAAATGAATCAATTGAAAATGCTTGTTTGGCAGACAAGCATAGTTAACTCATTTTCAACTTAAATCAATACAAAATTATGCAAAACAATTTTAGCATCCAAGTTTTAAGGGTGGTAAAGTCTTTTTGGCTAACCTCGAAAAAAATCCCACGTACTATGAGACTGGTTATTTTATTCTTATTTTGCTTTGTCGGATTAACTAATGCGACAGATAGCTATGCCCAATCTGCAAAGGTTACAATGAATGTACGTAATCAGACAGTTGAGGATGTATTAAGAGCGATAGAGAAGCAAACAGAATTTAGTTTCTTCTACAACAATGCTCATATAAATTTGAAACGGTTGGTGACAATCTCCGCTGACCGTAATGATATCTTTAAAGTTCTTGACGAAGTATTTAAAAATACGAATGTAGAATATAAGGTAATAGATAAAAAGATCATTCTGTCCACGGAGTTGGCATCTGTCGAACAGGCGCATCAGGAAAAGGTAAAAGTGAGCGGACGAGTGGTGGATGCGGCAGGTGAACCGGTAATCGGTGCCAGTGTGATAGAAAAAGGCTCCGCCAATGGTACGATCACTGATATGGACGGTAATTTTATCCTGAATGTCGGTTCAAAAGAAGCCATTCTTGAAATCTCTTATATTGGTTATCAAGGACAGTCCCTGAAAGTAACTCCAGGAAAGACGCTGTCGGTAGTGCTGAAAGAGGACACACAGAGTCTGGACGAAGTGGTAGTAGTTGGTTTTGGCGTACAGAAGAAAGCGAACCTGACCGGTGCGGTATCTCAGGTAAAGATGGATGATGTGCTGGGGAGTCGTCCTGTTGTAAATGCCATGAGTGCTTTGCAGGGTGCGATGCCGGGACTTCAGATTACTCCTAATAATGATGCTGCCGGTCCGGGACAGAGCAAATCATTCAATATTCGTGGTACGACTTCTATCAATGGCGGTGGTCCGTTGGTGTTGATAGATAATGTTCCGGGGGATATCGATATGTTGAATCCCGAAGATATTGAAAGTGTTTCTGTGTTGAAAGATGCTGCCTCGGCCGCTATCTATGGTGCGCGTGCCGCTTTCGGTGTAATACTTGTGACTACAAAGAAGGCGAAGAAAGGAGACGGTTTTCATGTCAATTATAATAATAATTTTGGTTTCCAGAGTTCTATCAATCGTCCGGAACAGGCTGACGGGCTGGAGTGGATGCAGGCTTACCTGGACGGCGAGTTCAATGCCGGTAAATACTACACTGGGCAAGATATCAAAACCTGGATGAACTACCTGACCGAATATCGTAAGAATCCGGGTAAATTCCAGACTACCGGAGACGGGGTATATGTAGACCCGGAAACAGGATTGAATTATTACCTGAATGAGAAAGACCTGTATGCCAATATGCTTGATGATTACGGTTTTCTGCAAGCGCATAATGTGTCATTGAGCGGTGGTACTGATAAGCTGGCTTATCGTCTGTCCCTTGGCTATAATAGCGAGCAAGGTATTTTGATCACCGATAAAGACCGCTACAAACGTTTGTCGGGTAGTGCCTATATTTCTGCCGAAATCACTTCGTGGCTGACTCAGTCTGTAGATATACGCTATGCTCAGAGTGACAAGAATATGCCCGTGACTTCGGATAAGACCGGATTGTATGATATGCGTTTGCCGGTTGTATATCCCGAAGGTTCCCTGACTTTGCCTGACGGCACCAGCCTGATGACGAATACGCCTTCCAACGTTTTGAGAATGGCAACGGATAACAATACAATCAGAGACAATGCCCGTATCCTGTCAAAAACGGTATTGAAACCATTGAAAGGGCTTGAAGTGGCATTCGAATATACTTTTGACAAGACATGGAGTAATCAGAATGTGAATAAGGCTTCCATTGATTATACAACGGTTGAGCTGGCAAAAATACAGACTGCCACTACCTCTTCTCTGGAGACGACTCACCAAAGTACTGATTATAATGCCATCAACCTGTATGCTAATTATAGATATTCATGGAATGACACACATAACTTGTCATTAATGGGCGGCTTCAACCAGGAATCCAGTGACTGGAAGAAATTGTATACTTATTCTTATGATATGATTAACGAGAAGTATCCGTCACATAGTACGGCTACCGGTGAGAATAAGGTTATTACAGATGATCATCGCGTGTATACCGTTCGTGGTGCTTTCTATCGTGTTAATTATGATTATAAAGGCAAATATCTGTTTGAGACCAATGGTCGTTATGACGGATCGTCTAAATTCCCGAAGAAAAATCGTTTCGGTTTCTTCCCTTCTGTATCTGTGGGTTGGAACATTGCCCGCGAGAACTTTATGAAACCAGTTGCAGGTGACTGGCTAAGCGATCTGAAACTTCGCGGAACCTGGGGACAAATAGGTAATCAAGGCATTGATCCTTATAAATTTGTTCCGACCATGTCGCAAGTGGAAAAGAAGGATGTGGCATGGCTGGTGAATGGAGCGAAGCCGCTGACTTTGAATGCTCCGGGACTGGTCAGTGATAGTTTTACTTGGGAAACGGTAGAAACATTGGACTTTGGTTTTGATATTACTGCCTTGAACGGACGTCTGCAAAGTACTTTCGACTGGTATCGCCGTGATACGAAAGATATGCTTGCTCCGGGAGCTGAGTTGCCGTCAGTGGTAGGTGCTTCCGCACCTTTGCAGAATACCGCCGACTTGCGTACGAAAGGCTGGGAATTGTCATTGACGTGGAGAGATAGAATCGGTGCATGGGGCTATAATGTAGGCTTCAATCTTTATGACTCTAAAACAGTCGTTACCAAATACCATAATGAATCAAAGATTATCCTGAAAAGTGATGGCACGAATAATTATTATGAAGGATATGAAATCGGTTCTATCTGGGGTTATGTAACGGATGGTTACTATACAGCCGATGACTTTGAAGATACAAATACCTGGAAACTGAAAGAAGGAGTGGTGACAGTGGATGGAGTAAGTCCGCGTCCCGGTGACATCAAGTACCAGAATTTGCGTGATGATGGATCGAGTACGAATCGCATTGATACGGGAGACGGAACCTTTGACAATCCGGGTGACCGCAAGATAATCGGTAATAACTCTTTGCGTTTGCAGTATGGTATAAACCTGGGAGTCAATTACAAAGGATTTGATCTGAGTGTTTTGCTGCAAGGAGTAGGTAAACGTGATGTATGGATCAGTGATGCACGCCGCTGGCCGTTTAATTCCGGACAGTTCGGTTCACTCTTTAAAGACCAGCTGGATTATTGGAAACCGGTAGATTCTGCCAATGGCGACTGGACGGCAGCCAATCCGAATGCGGAATACTTCCGTATTTACGGGCAAGGAAACAATTCCAGTTACAATACACGTGCGCAAACGAAGTATCTGATGAATGGCTCTTATCTGCGTGTTAAGAATGTGACTTTGAGTTATAATTTCCCGAAGAGCTGGTTGGCACCTATTACATTAACGAGTTTGAAAGCGTTCGTAAGTTGTGAGAACCTTCACACATTTACTAAGCTGATGAAGGGTTATGACCCGGAACGCCTGTCATGGGGATATCCTTTCTATCGTACGATTTCTTTTGGTTTTAATGTTACTCTTTAATTTAGAATTGGTTATGAAAAAAATAATATATACTATGCTTGCGGCAGCAGCTATCGGATTTACGTCATGCAACGATAGTTTTATGGAACGCTATCCGGATACTTCGTTGACGGAGCAGACAGTGTTCAGTAATTATAATACTTTCAAGACCTATGCCTGGGGATTGTACGGAGTATTTACAAATACTAATATCCTGCGTATTCCCGGTACAAACGGAGCCTATGCCAGTGCCACATCCTATACAAGCGATATTTATGCAGGTTATCTGATGCGTCGTCAGGGTGACGGTAATCCGTATGCTTTTCAGAATGTATCCAGTTCGTCATCGGGCAATGGATGGGCATTCAGTTTCGTCTATCGGGTCAATGTCATGTTGGCAAATATCGATAACTCAGGGATGACGGATGCGGACAAGGAGCATTGGCGTTCGGTGGGATATTTCTTCCGTGCCTATTATTATTCGGAACTGATAGCTCGTTTTGGCGATGTGCCTTGGGTAGATCGCGTACTGGGTGATTCGGATAAGGAAATAGCATATGGTCCCCGTACACCTCGCAAAGAAGTTGCCGATCATGTATTGAACGATTTGATATACGCTGAAGAGCATATAAAAGAAGAAGGTGACGGTGAAAATACGATCAATGTGCACGTTGTCCGTGCTCTTCTTTCCCGTTTCTGCCTTTTTGAAGGTACATGGCGTAAATATCATGCTTTGGGGGACGAAGATAAGTACTTTGATGCTTGTATCACTTATTCCAAGAAGCTGATGGATTCTTATCCCGAACTGAACAGTGACTGGGGAGAGATGCTGACATCTGACCTGAAAGGAATGAAAGGCATCATTCTGTATAAGGAATATGTAGAAAAAGAACTGACTAATTATGTACTGACGCATGTTGAACGGACATCCACCCATAATGTGGAAATGCCGCAACACATCATCGACATGTATCTTTGTAAAGATGGTAAAACGATCCATAACAGCTCGGAATATGAATGGTCGCAGGATGGGGATAATAGTATGAATGCTACCTTCCGCAATCGTGACCTTCGTCTGCTGGAGACTGTAGCTCCCCCTTATAAGGTGATCCCAAGTGCCGATAATACCAGTTGGGAGTATACTTCTGATCCCAAGGACCGTGAGTTTATGGATATCATGGGCATTACCCGTTACACAGGTTTCGGGGGTGGAAATGGGGAAGCCGGTAAACATAAAGTGTTCCCATTGATGAACTGGTCTGCTGCTATATTGAAAGGGATGCCTCACTTCTTCACCAACAATGGCGGACAAGGTTTCCTCGTAGCCCGTAGCGGTAACTATGTGTACAGATACTATAATGTTTGGGATAATTCGAAAGAGAATGAAGGGACCTCAGATGTACCTTTGTTCAAGATTGATGAAGTGATGTTGAATTATGCCGAGGCTAAATTTGAAAAAGGTGGTACAGGTGCCGAAGGCTTCAATCAGACAGTTGCTGATCTTACTATCAATAAGTTACGCGATCGGGTGGGAGTTGCCCATATGAAAGTGGCCGAGATAAATGCCGGATTTGATCCGAAGCGCGACCAGACCGTAGACCCTGTATTGTGGGAGATTCGTCGCGAGCGCATGGTAGAATTGATGGGTGAAGGATTTGGATTCTACGATGTGCGTCGTTGGAAAAAGGCACCTTGGTTTATCAATAAGATACAGTACGGTCAATGGGCTACTAAAGAGCAGATTGGCGACTCCGGACAGTTTGTTGATCTTGAAAAAGGATACGCCGATACGACAGGAAAGAAAGAAGGTTTTATCTATATGTATAATGATCCTTTGGTAGCAGGTAAAGGTTGGTTAGATAAGTATTATCTGTATCAGGTGCCTACTAATGAAATCGCATTAAACCCAGAACTGGCCCCCAATAATCCGGGATGGGAGTAATAATTAACTGAAACACAAATTGAAAGAAGATGTGCAAATAACTGTTTGACACATCTTCTTTCTTTATTAGAGCCAATGCTATCCGTCGGAAACAGTCGGTGAGTCAACCGAATATTTCCGACTTTTCATATATTGGAGGTTATTTAATGTGTATCAGTATAAAAGAACTACATTTTATTTTCAGTAATCGGAAATTTGAAATATATTTAGAGGCTCAAACGCTCAAACACATTTGATGACCCTTAAAAAAATAATGACTATGAACATGCGTCTTCTATTACTTTTATTATTTGGTTCTGTTGTTATGTATACAAGTTGCCAATCTACGTCTGCTCCAATCGATTCATTGGCAGCACGTGTGACGGAGAATACGTCGAAGGATCAAATCCTTTTCCGGTTGGTTACTGATGAAGCCGATCCGGCAAAAGACTACTTTGAGATAGACTCCAAGGATGGCAAAGTACTGATAACCGGAAACTCCGATCTTTCACTGGCTACGGGCTTGAATTGGTACCTGAAATACGTGGCAGGTATTCATCTTTCGTGGAATAATCCCTCGCAGAAATTGCCGGAAGTACTGCCTCTGCCTCAAAAGAAAATCCGACAGGCGACGGCTATGAAGAATCGATATTACCTGAATTACTGTACCTATTCCTACTCCATGGCTTTCTGGGACTGGGAGCGCTGGGAGAAAGAGATAGACTGGATGGCGATGCACGGCATCAATATGCCTTTGAGTATAACAGGGATGGAGGTTGTCTGGTATAATCTGCTGAAACGTATCGGATATACGACGGAGGAGATCAATGAGTTTATTTCCGGTCCTGCCTTTATGGCATGGTGGCAGATGAATAATCTGGAAGGATGGGGCGGACCGAATCCCGACAGTTGGTATCGGCAACAGGAAGCACTGCAAAAGAAGATCATTGCCCGAATGAGGGAGCTGGGCATTGAACCGGTATTCCCCGGATATGCAGGAATGGTTCCCCGTAATATCGGAGAGAAATTGGGGTATCAGATTGCCGATCCCGGTAAATGGTGCGGTTTCCCTCGTCCGGCCTTTCTTTCTACGGAAGATGAACATTTCGATTCATTTGCTGCCATGTATTATGAGGAGTTGGAGAAACTGTACGGAAAAGCAAAGTATTACAGTATGGACCCCTTTCATGAAGGAGGAAATACGGAAGGAGTAGACTTGGCAAAGGCGGGAACTTCTATTATGAGTGCTATGAAGAAAGCGAATCCGGAAGCTGTGTGGGTGATGCAGGCATGGCAGGCGAATCCGCGGGAAGCGATGGTCAGTACGCTTGATTCCGGTGATTTGCTGGTACTGGATTTGTATAGTGAAAAACTTCCCCAATGGGGTGATCCGGAGTCGATGTGGTATCGGGAGAAAGGTTTCGGCAAGCATGACTGGCTCTATTGTATGTTGCTTAACTTTGGCGGTAATGTCGGTCTGCACGGACGGATGGAGCAACTGGTGAATGGATATTATAACGCATGTGCACATGTCAACGGGAAAACCCTGCGAGGGGTAGGAGCTACTCCGGAAGGAATCGAGAATAATCCGGTGATGTTTGAATTGCTGTATGAACTTCCTTGGCGGGAAGAACGGTTCGCACCGGATGCATGGCTGCAAGCGTATCTGAAAACGCGGTATGGAAATGATTTGTCACCGGAAGTAGCGGAAGCATGGCGTGCGCTGGAACATACAGTTTACAATGCTCCGAAGAATTATCAGGGAGAAGGGACAGTCGAATCCTTGTTGTGTGCCCGTCCGGGATTTCATCAGGACAGAACGTCGACATGGGGATATGCTAAGTTATTCTATTCACCTGATTCAACGGCAAAGGCAGCCCGCTTGTTACTTTCTGTTGCAGATCAGTACAAGGGAAATAATAACTTTGAATATGATTTGGTAGACGTGGTGCGTCAGAGCCTGGCAGATAAGGGGAATGTGCTGCTTGAAGAAATTTCTCAGAGTTATGATCGGAAAGATAAGGATAGCTTCGGGAAACAGTCACAACAGTTTCTGGAGTTAATATTAGCTCAGGACAGTTTACTGTCCACCCGAAAGGAGTTCTCGGTGTCTTCATGGCTGAATGCCGCACGTTCTTTGGGAACCACGGAAGAAGAAAAGAAACTTTACGAATGGAATGCTTCTGCGCTCATCACGGTCTGGGGAGACAGTATAGCTGCCAATCGGGGAGGTCTGCATGATTATTCCCATCGGGAGTGGAGCGGGATTTTGAAAGACTTGTATTATCAACGTTGGAAAACCTTCTTTGAGCAGAAACAACGGGAGTTGGACGGTAAACTTGACCAATCAGCGGAAGAACCGATTAATTTCTATGGTATGGAGAAAGCATGGGCGGAGAAAAACAAAACAGCTGATTCATCGGATCATAAGTCACAAACTGTAATTGAAACGGCAAAATCTGTTTATCGGACAGCGATTGAAGCAAAGTAATTTATCTACCTACACTGCTTCGGCTTTCAGCTAGAGGGCTGACTAAAAAGTCGGTAGTGCTGCCTTAAATGGGAGTGACTAAAAGTCGATAGTATTTTAATTCTCCTCCTTCGGGAAGGAGGAGTACCCGCAGGGGGAGGTGGTAGGTGAATACGCAATTCTTTCATTCATAGTAAATTAGATACAACCTTGTTTTACCTACCACCCCGGCTTTCAGCCACCCCTCCTTCCCGAAGGAGGGGAGTTTTAGATACTACCGACTTTTAGTCATTCCCATTTAAGGCACTATCGACTTTTAGTCACTCCTAATAGGGAAACTTGAGTTTGTACGAATCATATAAAACGAAAAAAGAATAATCGGAAGTAAACAGGGGAATACCTTTTACTTCCGATTATTCTTTTTATAAATGATAATTGCTTCGGCAAGGCCATGCCGTGCAATCGAACATAGTTATTTCTCCAACAAGTTTTTCAGAAACTCGTCCAGTTCTTTATCCAGCCCTTTCAGCAGTTCGTCATCCACGAGCAACGTATCATCGTCTATCAGCAACAGCTCTGCAACTGTTTCCTTATCTTCATCTACCAGTACGAATGAATAAGGCTTTAATATTGTTACTTTATCGAAGTCGCCTGCATCTTTCATTCTGCAAAGGATACTTTTCAGGTTGGGCTTTACATTTTCCATGAAATCATCTCCATCGTAAGTCGCCCACTCTTCAATCATTACATTAGCCAATTCCTCGTCATCGTCGTTATAAATAGTGAGTTGTCCCGATGTTTGGTCCGGTTGTAAATGAATATCGGTTACGGCTGTCTGGTCGCAGCCACATACATATTTGCCGGCTGCCTTTTGGATAGCCGATTCGATGGTAGACAGAGATTGTTGGCTCAGTTTCATAGGTTCTTCCTTTTTGTTACCTCAAAGGTATAAAAAAAATAATAATCAATGCATGATTTCCTTAAAAATCATCATTAAATCGCTCCATTTGCATTTTTAGCTTGGGCAATTGACTGTTACGTTCCTTCAATTCATTTGCATAAAGGGTTGTAAGGTAGTAATTCGGTACATCGTCAATGGTGGCGTACGCCGCATTTTCGGGAATGTTTTTCTTATCTACTTTTTGGGCAAGTTGCTGTGCTTTGACTGCCCATTCTTCTGCTTTTGCCAAGCTGTCTTTCATCTCATAATAAACAGCGATATTGAGGGCAGCTTTCATCTTTTTCTTTTCCTTCTTGGTTCCGTTGTACACTTGTTCCCAAAGTTCGAAAGCTCTGTCCCATGAATTTTCACGGACAAAGATTGCCGCGTCACGCATCTGTACGGAGCCGCCGGTGTACAAGTATCGTTTGCCTGTCTTCCAGAAAGGGAGTAGCTGTTTGACAGGGATAGTCCCTGCAAATTCAGAAGCTTCCCGTAGCATCTGTGCATCAGGTATCATGTGTGCAAATGTTTCTGTTACCGATCCTCCGTATTCTTCCCAAAAGATACTGTCGGTGGGGTGTAGCGTAGTCATCGGTTTGCTGCGTGAGGGCAGGTATACTTTCACCGTCGGGTAGGCTTTTACATCCACTGTCCCCAGGTAGCAGTTAAAATCACGGATATAACGAACCGTTTTGGTCGCTTTGAATTGCAGGTTTTCCATGGCGATGATACAGTCCACTCCCAAGTCTGATGTCAGCTGTTGGACTTCCTCCTGACTCAGTGTACTTTCACGAGGAAACTTGTCATTGGCCCGTAAAGCGGAATCACAGATCACCACTACATCGAAATAGTTCTGATGCGCGATTTCTTCCGCCAGCGATTCAGCCGCAATCTTAACGTTACCATTGGCATACGCTGTGGCGTGGCTTATTTCGGGTACGTTTTCTTTCGGCTTTTCGGTCTGTGTGATCAGCTTGTTATCCGGTTCGGTGCTGGTGTTATTCACGATAGCCACTTTACGGAGTTGAGAAGGGAAAGTCATATCTCCGGGCTGCATATAGTCAATAGAAATCTGCTCCAGGCTTTGACAGCTGCCGAATGCCAACAGTAGCAGAGAAACAAATGCCAGTGAATAGAATTTTGCCATAGTCTTGATATCTTTAGTAGTTTAAGCAAAAGTACTATTTTGGATGAATAAAAGAAAGCCTCAAACAGTTTTTAACCGTTTGAGGCTTTCTTTTAGATTATAATCTTACATCGGACTGCTGTTAAGCATTCTGTCCGTGGCAGTTTTTATATTTCTTACCGCTTCCGCATGGGCAAGGATCATTGCGTCCTACCGTCTTTTCCGCACGGATCGGTTCGCGTTTTTGTTGCTCGCGAGTATCCTGACTGGCAGCAGCCTGCTGGTTCGGATCACTGAGGTCTTGTTTCTGTTCACGATACTTGCTCATATCCTGACGTTGCTCGGGAGCAGCCTGGCGTACTTCTACGCGGCGTGGCTGTTGTTCGTCTGCCGGAGCTTCCTGTACAGGGATCTGTCCGCGCATCAGGATGGAGATAGTTTGGTTATTGATCTTGTTCACCATAGCGTCAAACAGTGTTACGGATTCCAGTTTGTAGATCAACAGCGGGTCTTTCTGTTCGTAGCTTGCGTTCTGAACAGAGTGTTTCAACTCATCCAGCTCACGCAGGTTTTCTTTCCATGCTTCGTCGATAACGTGCAGCAGGATAGACTTTTCGAAAGCTTTCACCACCTCCTTTGATTCGGACTCGTAAGCCGCTTTCAGATTGCAGGAGATGTTATACATCCGTTTTCCGTCTGTGATAGGAATCAGAATGTTTTCGTACATATGTCCCTGGTTTTCGTATACTTGTTTGATGACCGGATTAGCGATTTGTGCCAGGCGTTCCGTTTTGCGTTTGAAGTTTTCCATGGCAATGTTGAATGTCTTTTCTGCCAATGTGTCCTTCTTTTCATTACGGAATTCTTCTTCGGTGAACGGAGTTTCCATAGCCAATGTCTGGAGCAGTTCCATCTGACAGCCTTCGTAGTCATTGTTCTCGATCGCATTCGCGCAACGGTCCCAGATCATATTAACGATATCCATACCGATACGTTCACCCATCAGGGCGTGGCGGCGTTTGGTATAAACAACGGTACGTTGCTTGTTCATCACGTCGTCATATTCCAACAGACGTTTACGGATACCGAAGTTGTTTTCTTCCACCTTCTTCTGTGCACGCTCGATAGAGTTGGAGATCATCTTGTGCTCGATCATTTCGCCTTCCTGGAAACCGAGTTTGTCCATTACACTGGCAATACGGTCGGAAGAGAACAGACGCATCAAGTCATCTTCCAGTGACACGAAGAATACAGAAGAACCCGGGTCACCCTGACGTCCTGCACGACCACGCAACTGGCGGTCTACACGACGGGATTCGTGACGTTCCGTACCGATGATGGCCAAACCGCCTGCGGCTTTTACTTCCGGACTCAGCTTGATGTCGGTACCACGACCTGCCATGTTGGTAGCGATGGTCACTGCACAACTGAAACCGGCTTTTGCTACAATTTCAGCTTCTTTCTGGTGCAACTTCGCATTCAGTACGCTGTGTTCGATCTTACGCATGGTAAGCATTTTGCTCAGCATTTCGGAGATTTCTACCGAAGTCGTACCTACCAGTACCGGACGTCCTGCCTGCACTAGTTTTTCGATTTCTTCGATAACGGCTTTATACTTTTCGCGTTTGGTTTTGTAAACGCGGTCGTTCATATCCTTCCTTGCGATCGGGCGGTTAGTCGGGATAACGACTACATCCAATTTGTAGATGTCCCAAAGTTCGCCTGCTTCCGTTTCGGCAGTACCGGTCATACCGGACAGCTTGTGATACATACGGAAGTAGTTCTGCAAAGTGATCGTTGCGAAGGTCTGTGTGGCGGCTTCTACTTTCACACGTTCTTTCGCTTCGATAGCTTGGTGTAATCCGTCGGAGTAGCGGCGGCCTTCCATGATACGTCCGGTCTGCTCGTCTACAATCTTCACCTGTCCGTCGATCACAACATATTCGTCATCTTTCTCGAACATGGTGTAAGCCTTCAGCAACTGGTTGATGGTGTGTACGCGTTCCGATTTGATGGCGTAGTTAGTCAGCAGCTCATCTTTCTTTTCCAGCAGTTGTTCGTTGGTCAGGTTTTGATTTTCCAGTTCGGAAAGTTGTGCGGCGATATCCGGCAGCACGAACAATGTCGGGTCTTCGGAGTTACCGGTGATCAGGTCGATACCTTTATCTGTGAGGTCTACGCTGTTCAGTTTTTCTTCGATGACGAAGTACAACGGTTCGGTCACTTCGTGCATACGCTTGTTGTTCTGCTCCATGTAGATTTCTTCGGTCTTCAGCATGCCGGCTTTGATACCCTGTTCACTGAGGAACTTGATCAATGCCTTATTCTTCGGAAGACACTTGTGGCTACGATAAAGGGCAAGGAATCCTTCTTCCACTTCCTTCTTGTCGTTGGAGGCAATCAGTCGTTTGGCTTCGGAGAGGTATTTGGTTGCCAATGCTTTTTGAGCTTCTACCAGACGTTCTACCAGCGGACGGAGCTGTTCGAACAGTTGGTCGTCGCCCTTCGGCACCGGACCGGAAATAATCAGCGGAGTACGGGCATCGTCAATCAATACCGAGTCAACCTCATCGACGATGGCGTAGTTGTGCTGGCGTTGAACAAGGTCTTTCGGGCTGATAGCCATGTTGTCACGCAGGTAGTCGAAACCGAATTCATTGTTGGTACCGAACGTGATGTCGGCAAGGTATGCCTGACGACGGGCGTCGGAGTTCGGCTGATGGCGGTCGATGCAATCTACGCTCAAACCGTGGAACATATAAAGCGGGCCCATCCATTCGGAGTCACGTTTGGCAAGGTAGTCGTTCACGGTTACTACATGCACACCGTTTCCGGTCAGCGCGTTCAGGAATACCGGAAGGGTAGCAACGAGAGTTTTACCTTCACCGGTTGCCATTTCCGCAATCTTACCTTTGTGCAGAACGACACCACCGAACAGCTGAACGTCGTAATGAATCATGTTCCATACCGTATCATTGCCGCCGGCATTCCAGTGGTTCTGGTAGATGGCTTTGTCGCCTTCAATGCGTACAAAGTCTTTGGTGGCAGCCAGATGGCGGTCGAATTCAGTCGCGGTTACTACGATTTCTTCGTTTTCCGTAAATCGTTTGGCAGTTGCTTTGACGATAGAGAAAGCTACGGGCAATACTTCTTCCAGTGCTTTCTCGTATTTTTCGAGAATTTCTTTCTCTATCTTATCTATTTGTGCAAAGACTTCTTCGCGGTCTTCCAGTTCGGTGCTTTCGATGCTCGCTTTAAGTTCTTCCACTTTAGCGCGTTCGTCAGTAGCCGATTCGCGGATGTATTTTTTGAGTTCTTCCGTTTTGGCACGGAGGGCATCGTTGTCCAGTGCTTCAATCTCCGGGTAGGCAGCTTTGATCTTTTCTACCCAGGGTTTGATTTCTTTCATGTCTCGTGTGGATTTGTTTCCGAAAATCGAGCTTAAAAATTCATTAAATCCCATGTTGTATTATTTAGTTTATTATTATTTCTTGATTGTCTGCACGGTGCTTTTTCCATATATAAATCCGCGCAAAGTTACATTAAAATGCTGATTTATTTATGTTTTTCGCATGGTTTTTGTGAGGAATCTTTTACCGAAGATCGGTAATAGGAGCCGAAGAAGAAGCATTGGGAGCCCGTATGCGCATGAAATGAGCCAGTGTAGGCGCAATATGGTCGATTGTTACAGGTGTCTGAATGATGGCCGGTTTCACGGAGTGACCCATGAAGATCAGCGGTGCGGGGATATAGGAATGACGTACCACCTTGTTCTCGTTGCCGTTTTCGCTGACGATAGTCCATCCCGGCAACACGTCGATCACGAGGTCGCCGGAACGCTTGCGGTGATAGCCGTTGCGTATTCTGTATATTTCCGGAGTCCATGAACCCAGGAGAAGTCGGTGGGCGGAATATGCCTCATTTACTCCGCTGAACTGCATCAGGAAGTCGGCAGACTTTTCCTGCACTTCTGTCAGGTTCAGTTGCTTTTGTTCCAGTAACTTGTGGTTCAGATAGATTTGCTGGTCGTGATAGGCTTCTACATATTTTCCTTCGCCGTAAGTGGCCATCAGAAACATGTTCAGCAAGGCGGTGCAGCGGTTGAGGTGAAACTCTCCGGTCGGTATTTTGTACAGTCCCGAATCCGTCGATTCGCTGTCCGTATATCCGGTGGAAGTGACGAAGATAAGCACATTCTGCAAGCCTACTTTCTTGTCGAGCAGGTCAAGCAGGTTGGCGATGCTGCGGTCGAGGCGTACATAAGTGTCCTGTATTTCCATGGCACACTCTTGTACGGACTTGTGCGCATAGTTGCCTGCATAATAAGTAAGTGCCAATAAGTCAGTAATGTCATCCATGCCGACCGAACCTTTGCCGATTGCTTCTTCTGCGAGGGCATTTACTTCATCGTTGACGAACGGGCTGGTGATGAAACGGCGGAACTTATTGTTGCGGTCGTCGTCAAATTTATATTTGAACACTACGTCCCGCCAATCTGGCAGGAAAGTGTACATACCACGTGGGAAAACCGGTTCCCATGTGACGCTGGAGATGCGGGAGTCGATGGCCTGACGGTCGTTATATTGGCTTGCCCACCAGGGGAATTCGCCATAATAAGTCGTTCCGCTCCATTTTCCGGTCGTGGGATTGATCCAGAACGCTCCGTTTCCTGCATGTCCGGCAGCGAAAATGGCTGCGTCGCAGAAAGGGGCGATGGCGTATACGATACCTTTGCCTTGTGTCGCTATTTTCAGTTCGTCGGCAATGGTAGAGGTTAATAATTTGGTAGGGGCACAGGTCTGATCGGTGTAATAACCCATGAAGGCCGCATCGTCCGTACTGTTGACAGGGCGTAGGGTAGCTACATCCATCCATCGGTTGGAAATGATCCCGTTGACGGAAGGCGTTGATCCGCTGTAGATGGCTGCCATGGCAGAGGCACGGTCTACACCGCTGAATGTATATTCTGCATTGTGGAATACTCTTCCCTCTTTCCAAAGGCGTTTGAAGCCTCTCTCGCCGTAGAGCGACGAAAAAGCTTCCAGATAGTCCGTACGCAACTGGTCAATCGTGAGTCCTACCACAAGTTTAGGGGCAGTAGGCAACGACTGAGCTTGTAGCCCGGTGAAGGTCAGTACGGTAATCAGGGAAGTTAGTAGTCCTTTCATTATTTCTTTTTAGAGGTCAATATCAAATTGCTCGCTGAACGTATCAGCAAACAGAGTGCCAAAGGTACAACAGCTAAGTCAAATCTCTGCGGAATTAGCGGAAAAAGCACCATAAAAAGTGTTAAAACGACTAAATTCAGCGTCAAATACCAGCATTTCTTTCCTTTTCGGACACAATAAATGATGTATGGAAGGAGCAGAAGCTGTCCCGGATGGAATACCAGCAATAAGAAATTGGAGCTGACAGCCGGATGTTCGGAGAATAGGGCGAGGAAGGCCAGCACACAGCCCACGATGCCTGCGGCACCGAATAAAATAAGGTCGACACCCCAGAGTCCTGTCCTTTTGCGGATGCTGTAGATAGTAGCAGCTGCGGTAAGTATAAAAAGCAGGAGGGAACATTGGAACGGGGTGGGCATCCAACCGCCTTCTTCTTCCTCGGGAAGGGCGTCTACGATCAGCTCCTTGCCGGATACGAGCGGACGCTGAACCGAATCATGGACGATTTGGGCGCCTGCGAAAGCATCCATCAGGTAAAAGGGGGCAAACATCATTTGGCGTTGCGTGATGGGGCGGTCTGCTTCGCTACCGATGCAGAGGTCGATGCCGAAGCGGGCCCACGGATGGCCTTTGCAGTATTGATGTACGATATCGCGGAAAGATAGCGAACCGTCTTGCGGCTCTGCGGGATATATTACCTTTCCGTCAATGCTTTCTTCTATTTTATCGCGCGGGCGTGTAGCGCAGTTGTCATAAAAGAAATTATACCGGTAAACTCTGTTTTCGGGAAGATAGTTTTCTTGCAGTAGTCGGATGAGTTCCGCTTTTTCTTCTTTGCTCAGGTTGAGTGTCTGTTGCCAGACGCTGCGCCCGTCGAAGGCATATTCCGCCGCGAAACGGGCGTAGTCGGTAGCTCCCAGCTGGTAGTCTGTCTCACCGAGTGAAAAACGGAGGATGAAGTTGGGAGTATTGAAGCTGAATAGTCCATAGTTGAATACGGCATCTATTCCGTTGGCCGGATCTTCGTAGCGGATGGCTGTATGTCCGAACAGGGAGTATATTTCTTCACCGGGGGCGCAAGTCAGCAGGCTGAGGCGGATGGAGTCGTTGCCAGAAGCTATGGCTTGTCCGTTTGAAAAGATAAGCAGATAAAGAGTCAGTAATGGATATAGAATTGTCCGTTTCATCAGAAATGCCCGTTTATTATTTTGGTGGCGAATATACGAAGAATAGTTGGATTGTAGAAACGGAGGCTTCGTTTTATCCAAACAGAGGCTTTGTTTTACCCAAACAGAGGCTTCGTTTTACCCAAACAGAGCCTCTGATTAGGGTAAATAGGGCCTTTAAAAGCGTTCTTTTTTTCTTATAAAATGTGGAACGCTGAACGGAACACTTTAAAACTCTTGTAACTGATTGATATATAGGGAAATGTTGTGTAAGGAAAAATGACTATGAAACGCAAAGCGGTACCATAATAAGGGATAACTAATAAATTATATATTTAAAAATATATAGTTCGATTTTGGCGTTTGGGGGCGATATTTGAAATGAAAAAAGAAGATAATTCCTTCTGTATGCTTCAACTTTTCTTTTTTTACTTTACCTTTGCGCCGCTAAAGACGAAAAGTATTGAACTTAATTATCGACATAGGAAATACGACAGCGAAAGTTGCCCTCTTCAATAGAAGTGAGATGGTGGAGGTGTTGACCGAATCCAATCAATCATTGGATAGCTTGGAGGCTCTTTGCTCCAAATACCGGATTGAGCGGGGGATTGTAGCTACTGTCGTCGATTTGAACGAACGGATACTTGCCGAACTGGCTGCTTTGCCGTTCCCCCTGTTATGGCTCAATCATGAGACTCCGCTGCCGGTAGGTAATCTGTACGAAACTCCCGAGACATTGGGATACGACCGGATAGCTGCCGTAGTGGGGGCCAACGAGCAGTTTCCTCATAATGACATCTTGGTCATTGATGCGGGCACTTGCATCACTTATGAGTTTATTGACTCGAAAGGACAATATCATGGCGGTAATATTTCTCCCGGCATGCAGATGCGCTATAAAGCGCTTCACCAGTTTACCGGACGCTTGCCGCTGATAGACTCCAACGGGCGCAAACTGCCGATGGGAAGGGATACGGAAACTGCCATCCGTGCAGGGGTGCTGAAAGGAATGGAATATGAAATTTCAGGTTATATTGAGGCTATGAAGCATAAATATCCTGAACTTTTGGTTTTTTTAACGGGCGGAGATGACTTTTCTTTTGATAGCAGCGTAAAAAGTGCCATCTTTGCAGATAGATTTTTAGTGTTGAAAGGATTAAATAGAATTTTAAACTAT
>OGZP01000884.1_pt1 | contig 24144 bp, 20 predicted proteins | sample 1576811 | NCBI WGS metagenome assembly OGZP01 (sample SAMEA3541553, study PRJEB24748) | human gut metagenome | biome: human gut; feature: human-associated habitat; material: faeces | place: China | collected 2012
TCGTAGCCAGGTGCTCTATCCAACTGAGCTACGGGCGCAACTCAGAACTGAAATATTACACATGAAAATTAAAAAAGGCAAATTTTTTTGATGCCGTTTTTTGATTTAACGTCTTCATTATTGATTTAATTAGAAAGTGCGCTTCAGAAGGATGCCTCTGTTCTGCCAGAGTAATGAATGAGGTCAAGGTGGGATAACCCATTCATGCGTCACGCCTTATAAGAGCGGCAGGGGACGTGAGGATCGCAGGTATCCATCAGTTTTCTGAAACAATTCAGAGCTCACGCCGACTTCAATACGGGGCTATCCTTCATGACACAAGCCGGGCGGTGTTGTACTATTCTTCAATTACACACTGCAAACAGGGGACGCGTCCGACTGTCCCCAGTCCCCATCTTTTTTCGAGGTTAGTTAGTCATGACCGCTTTGGTTCTAGGCCACAAGAATCCGGATACCGATTCCATCGTTTCTGCACTGTCCGCCACGTATCTCTACCGCGCCCGCGGCATTGATGCTGTTTCCGGCGCTCAGGGTGATCCTTCTCCTGAAACCGCTTTCGTGCTGAAGCGCTTCGGTCTCAAGGCTCCGGAAGTGGTGCATTCGGTCGAAGGCCGCGAGGTTTATCTCGTCGACTACTCCGATCTTGCCCAGGCTCCGGACGACTTCCCGAAGTGCCGTCTCCTCGGCATCATCGATCACCATAAACTTGGCGACGTGACGAGCGACTACCCGCTCGAATGCTGGATTCAGCCGGTCGGCTGCAGCAACACGATCGTGAAGCTGATGTACGACTACTACAAGGTTGAAGTGCCGAAGGATATCGCCGGTGCCATGCTCTGCGCGATTCTTTCTGACACGGTGCTGTTCCGCAGCCCGACCTGCACGCCGACGGATATCCGCGCCGCGAAGGAACTCGCCGCTATCGCTGGTGTTGACGACATCGAGGCGCTCGGTATTGAGATGTTCAAGGCCGGCAGCAACCTCGACGCCTCCCCGCGCGACCTCGTGTTCCGCGACTATAAGGACTTCGATATGAACGGCAAGAAGGTCGGTATCGGCCAGCTTTCCCTCATTTCGCTTGATCTCATCACGCCGGAACTGAAGGCCCAGCTCGCAGCCGAACTGAAGGAAGTGAAGGCTGAAGGCCGCGACACCGTTCTGCTCGTTCTGACGGACATCATGAAGGAAGGTTCCGAGCTTTTGATGGAGTCTGACGACGCCGATATCGTCCGCGGCGCTCTGAAGCCGGACGCGAACGGCTGGATGGCTGGTGTCATGAGCCGCAAGAAGCAGGTTGTTCCGCCGCTTCAGCTCGCCTTCAAGGCTTAATCAGCGATCCTTATATCAGGTAGTCTGATTCCATCCCGCAGGGTTTAGGCTCTGCGGGATTTTTTCGGCGCTTGGATCTCAGAGAAGAGAACTGAATCCGGAATCTATCCTCACTGTGACGGGTTTTCCGTCAGATACCCGAGGGAAGGTCAGTTCCTCGAGGTGCAGATAAAGCCTTGGTTCTCTGAGCTCGAAGAGCCCCCGTTTCCCATAGAGTGCGTCCCCGAGGATCGGGCACCCGAACCCCAGTGCCATATGGATCCGGAGCTGGTGCGTGCGCCCGGTCTCAGGATGCAGTCGGACGAGGGTACGGGCGAACCCACGGTGTTCACTCACCGCGATGATCTCCGCTGCTGATTTCGCGCTTTTTCCCCGGTTGGATTCCGAGAGCACGATCTGGCGCGGAAGATCGAACGGATCTCCCCCGAGAGGAAGCCGGAGAGTCTCCACACTGCCTGCGATTCCTGTTTCGCCCTCGAGAATCGCGGTATAGGTTTTCCGGGTCAGCCGTGAAGCAAAAGCGTCAGAGAGGCTTGCTGCCGCCGCGGCGTTTTTGGCGAAGAGCAATACACCTGATGTTCCCTGATCAAGTCGGTGAACGGTGTAAAGCGGACCGGTTTTTTCTTCAAGAACCGACTTCATGTTGACCGGCTCAAGGATCCCCGGGACTGACGGAATACCTGAGGGCTTCAGGATCGCAATCGAATCCTGATCCTCGTACAGCACCTCGAAGTCTGGATTTTTCCCGAGACTGAATGGGATTCTCGGAGCCTGCTCGACCTCCGGCATCAGAGAGGCTATGAGTGGACGCGTAAATGTCCGGACCGAATAGGGCGCGCCAACCGTTCGGGCTTCAAATGAGAACGGCGTTCCTGCCCGTGTTTCAAGGAGCTCAACCGGACGCCAATCGCAGAAGTGTTCTCTCCAGGTATTGATGACGGACACAGGAGCGCTCTGGAGCTCCCGCAGGATAGCGCCGCGCCAGAGATTCCGATTCCTTCCCGGCTTAGAAGCCCAGGCGGGAGCGGAGTGCTCGAAAAAGCGGGATAAATCAACTCTGCGTCCACCCGCGGTCTCCACCGGAGTCTCTGGGTTCAGGCGTTCCCCGGATTCCTCAAGATTCCGATAAAAGGAGCTCCATGAGATTTCAGCAGGCGGCATTCCGGCACTCCCCGGGAACCTCTCGTCTGAAAGCGCCGTGAGAATACGGGTGCTCCCATCCTTTTCAAGCAGAAGCCCGGCCCCCCGCATTGGATGGCTGACCGTGTGGGCAAGTTTCTGAAGCTGCGCCGCGAGTTCAGGAGTCGGGGGAACCGATTCCGGCATTCGGAAAGGCTTCGAGAAGTTATCCGTCATGAGGCGATTCCTCTCTGCTTAAGCCAGGGAACCAGAAAGCGAAGAAAAGACCGGGCCGGGGAGGCGAGGCGGTTTCCGGCGTAATACGCGTAACCAGAACTCGGCATTGTGAGATCCGGCAGGATCTGCGTCAGTTTCCCGGACTGAAGGGCGTCAGACACCGCCCAGCCGCTTCTCAGAATAACGCCGAGACCAGCCTCAGCCCATCGGGTTGCGGTTTCACTTGAATTTGTGCGGAGTGATGAATGAAAGCGGATTCGGACAGCGCCGTTTTTTCCTTTCAGCTCCCAGATGTTTCCGGGTAGGCGGTCCTCATCGATTGAAATGGCAGGGAGCTTCGCGAGATCCGCAGGTGATGTGACGGAGCTTCCGGTTTTCTGAAGCAGGGAGGGAGACGCGCAAAGGATACGGTCATTCCGGAAGAGGCGCTTGGCGTGAAAACGGCTCTCGGGGAGCTCTCCGATATGAATGACCAGATCGAGCCCGGACTGTACCGGATCGAGAGGAGGATCGGAGAGGAGGAGGGTGAGTTCGATTTCAGGATTCGCGGCGGCAAATTCCGCTGCCGCGAGGCTGAGAACCCGTTCCCCGAACCCCCAGCTGCAGTTGATGTGAAGCTTTCCTTTCAGAGTGCCTCGCGCTGACGTCACAGCGTCTTCAAGAGCGGCAATCCGTTCCAGAATGTCGTCCGCGCCCGCGAGAAACCGCTTTCCTTCCCCGGTAAGCGCCATCCCGCGAGTATTGCGGAGCACCAGGGGGCAGCCTAACCGGGTTTCCATCGCGGCGAGCCGGCGTGACACAGCGCCGGCGGTCAGTCCGAGACGGCGCGCTGCCTCAGAAAGACTTCCGCTTTTCGCGATTGCGGAGAAGAGTTCAAGATCAGTTGCCCGGCTCAAACCGAAACCCTCCTGGAAGAGACCTTCCGGAGGTGTGGCACTCCGGAAAGCCGTGACAAGTAATGTTTATTTTGCGGGCTTTCTGCACGCTGCCTGCGTGAAGGGATTCACATTCCCCTGAATCGCCGCGATGCGGCTCGCCCTCTCACACTCCCAGGCCGTTGCCGGGAACGTCTTATCCCAGGCGTTCATCAGCTGACGGGTCTGGTTACTCATCCGGTACTTCGAGTAGGCCCACTCCATGTACTTATACGTGCGGGCGACGAGCCCCTTCACGGCGTCCGGCGGTTCCGCCTTCCGGTCCTCAATCTTCATAGGGCACGTACCGAAGGTGTTCGGGGTCCCTTTCGCGAACTGCGTGTAGTCGTAGTTCTGCCGCGCGGCATTGACGGAGCCGATTGCGGGGTAGAGGTTATACATATCCGCCTGCATCAGGCGGTACTCCGCGCTCGCGCGGTTTGCGCAGGCACGGCCCTTATAAGGCTTACCGTTTCCTTTTACGCATTCCGGCGCGCCTTCCCGCCATTCCGTGAAGGCCCTTCCGAAGTTTTCCGCCGGCAGAATATGTTCCCATTCAATTCGGTTTGCGCGTTTCGGGGATTTGGCCGCGATGAATCCCTTCGGCAGAATGACCTGCTTATCCGGCGTGAAAGACGCGCCGCAGTAAATCGTCGTACGGTGATCGTTGAAGACCTGATTGAGCAGAATCTTCTTCACCTGGGAAAAGCTTTCAAACTGGGTGTTCCCGCGGGGAGCGTCAGCAGCAGACGCGGCCGAAGCGGCAAAAATCAGAGCGGGAAGGAGCAGCAACACGCGTTTCATGAATTTTCAGTCCTAAAAAATCTGAAAAAACCGAAAAGAGAAGGCAGGAATAGGGTTGGAAAATCGGTCTTCCTGTTTCTTATCTTTGATTTTTTCTCAAAACTCTTTTGATTTTATGCGTGATTCAGACTATCGGGGGTGGGGGAGAATAAAAAATAAATTTTCTTTTTCTTCCTCGAGGCCACGCCTATGAAGCTCACCGAGCTCGATACACCGTCGCTTTTGATTGATCGCGACAAACTTATCCGGAATATTGCCCGAGCCAAAGCATCCTGCGCGAAGCTCGGTGTGCATTGGCGTCCGCATCTGAAAACGCATAAGTGTCTGGAAATTGCCCGTCTCCAGATTGAGGACCCGACTGGTCCCGCCACAGTTTCCACCCTGAAAGAGGCGGAATTTTTTGCCTCCAACGGAATCACAGATCTGATTTACGCGGTCGGAATCGCCCCGCATAAACTGCCCCGCGTTGATCGGATTAATAAGTCTGGGGCTGACTGCAAGATCATTCTCGACAGCGTTGAGGCGGCCGATGCCGTGAGCCGCTATGCGCGGACAGCTGGCACCAGTTTTCGGGTACTGATTGAAATTGACTGCGATGGACATCGTTCCGGCCTGAAACCGGGAAGCCCTGAAATTCTTGAGGTAGCCCGACATCTGAAAGATGGCGTGGCGCTTGTCGGCGTCCTGACACACGCGGGCGGCAGCTATTCGGCGCACGGGGACGCCGAGCTGAAGGCCGCGGCCGAGAATGAAGTGACTGCAATTACCCGAGTCGCGGATGACCTTCGCGCTGCCGGTTTCCCGATTGAAATCGTGAGTGTCGGTTCCACCCCGACACTCTGCGCCGCGGAAAAGGCTCCTGGTGTCACGGAATATCGAAGCGGCGTCGGGACCATCTTTGATCTCTTTATGCATGGTGTGGGAGTTTGCGAGATCGGGGACATCGCTGAGTCCGTGCTGGTCTCTGTCATTGGCCGGCAGCAGGAGAAGGACTGGCTGATTACGGATGGCGGGTGGCTCGCGATGAGCCGGGACCGCGGCACGGCTTCTCAGGCGGTTGACTGGGGTTACGGAGCGGTCTGCGATATCAATGGGAACCTGATCCCTGAGCTTTGGGTGGCGTCCGCGAACCAGGAGCACGGGATCATTGCCCGGCGTGACGGGAAACCGATTTCAGAATCGGATTTCCCTTTGGATACGCGTCTTCGCATTCTCCCAAATCACGCTTGCCCGACGGCGGCGGCTTTCGACCGCTATCACATCGTCGATCACGGAGAGGCTACGGAAGTCTGGCACCGAATCAATAATTGGGAGTAGTCTTTAAGCGGTATTACGCTGAGGCGTGCATATAACGTCATCTCTAAAAAATGCTGAAGAATTCAATTCAGCTCACGCCTCCGCGAGGTTGTCCGTCAGGATAAACCTAATCTTCTGTTCCCTAACCACCAGGATGGCAGAAGAAAACGGGCATCAGGGTCTGTGCCTCAAGAGTTATGCATCAACCACAAAGGAGATGAAGCATGCTAGGTGTCGTCATAACGCTCGCAGTGATTGCGGCGGTCGCGTGGTGTATTTTCAAAAACTATTACCCTCCAACCGTTCTTTTGATTGCAGGTCTTTTATTCCTTGCAGTTGCTGCGTGTTTTGGAGTTGATCCGGTGCCGGCAAAGGCATCCACTCATTTCCTTGGATTTGATTTTGCGCAGGCCTTCACTGATCGTATGAAGACACGCCTCCCCGGTCTGGGTCTCAACATCATGTGGATTGCAGGTTTCTCGTATTACATGGATAAGATCGGGGCATCCAAGGCTCTCGTGAAGCTTTGTGTGAAGCCGCTATCAGCGATCCGCTCGCCTTATCTGCTTCTTGCCGTGACCTATATCGTTGGTCAGTTTATGGCACTCTTCATTAACAGCGCAGTCGGTCTTGGATTGCTGCTGATGGCTTCGATTTTCCCGCTGCTTGTCGCGCTGGGGGTTTCTAAGACTTCCGCGGCTGCGGTGATTGGTTCGACCTGCTGTCTTGACCTTGGACCGTCATCCTCAAATGCGATGCGGGCGGCAGATCTCCTTAACACAGACGTCGTTACCTATTTTGTCCAGAATCAGATTCCGGTTGCACTCTGCGTGATCGCTGTAGTAGCAATCGGACATTTCTTTATTCAGCGTTGGTTTGATAAGAAGGATGGTATTGAAACAAGCGGAGCCGGGACTCAGGAAGATGTAGCAAAGGCATTTGAAGGAGCAGGTCCTGTCTGGTATTCAATCCTTCCGATGCTGCCCCTTGTTCTTCTGATTATTTTCAGCCCGATGGTCTATCAGCCTGTGAAACTCTCGCTTCAGACCGCCATCATTATTTCCATTCTTGTGTCTTTCGTAGTTGACCTCATCACAACCCGGGGTGTGAAGGATTCGATTGGAAGGACAAAGGCTGTATATGAAGGGATGGGCAAAGTATTTACATCAACTGTGGCCCTTATTTGCTGCGCTGAACTCTTCGCTTTTGGTATGACAAAGGTCGGCGGTATCACGACGATGATCAACGCCGCCGCATCAATGGAATCGGCAGGTGTCTGGGTGATGCTCTTCATCATGATTGCCATTATGGTCCTTGCGACTCTGGTCACAGGCTCAGGAAATGCAGCGTTCTTTGCATTTTCGCCGCTTCTTCCTCAGGCAGCGTCTTCTGTCGGCATGAGCGCGGCTGTGCTTGCCGTTCCTGTACAGCTGTCGGCGGGTATTGCCCGTACGATGTGCCCGATTGCGGGTGTCACCATTGCCGTGTCATCGATCGCTGGCATTACACCGTTCCAGCTCGTGCGCCGCACGATTCCGGTGATGGTGCTTGCCCTGATTACAAACATTGCGGCTTCAGCCGCCTTCCTTTGAACGGAACCCGGGCTGCCGTAAAAAAATTCCGGCAGCCTGATCCCATTCTCTTTCTGACAGGAGTCAAATGATGAATGCAGTTCTGATTAGAAACGCCGAGGTATATGCGCCGGAACGTCTGGGGGTTCAGGACGTTCTGATGGTGAATGGCCGTTTTGCTGCGGTTGGGAAAGATCTCAACGTAGTAATGCCTGGACTGGAAACAATTGATGCAGCAGGGAAACTGCTGACGCCTGGATTCTTTGATCAGCATATTCACGTCACGGGAGGCGGCGGAGAAGGCGGTCCCGTGTCCAGAACACCGGAACTGGTGCTTTCGGAATTGGTTGCCTGTGGAACCACTTCTCTTGTTGGGGTATCAGGGACAGACTTTATTACCCGCTCAATTGAAAATCTGCTTGCCAAAATTCGTGCGCTGGCCGCAGAAGGGGTGTCCACATGGATGTATACGAGCAATTACCGCTTTCCTCCGACCACGATGAGCGGTGAGGCCGCAAAAGATATCTTTATGGTTCCGGAGTGTCTGGGAGTCAAGATTGCGCTTGGCGATCACCGCTCATCCTTCCCGACAGTTGATCAGGTTATTCAGCTACTGGCTGACATTCGTCTTGCCGGCATGATTTCCGGAAAAATCGGTGTATTGCATGTTCATTCCGGAAATCTTCATGGCGAATTTGAAATGTTTAAGGAAATAGTGGACCGCGGTTTCCCGATTCGCCATATTCGCCCGACTCATTGCGCAAGGGCAAAGTATGTGTTTGATTCCGCTGTGCAGTTTGCCAAAGCAGGCGGCTATATCGATATCACAACAGGCGGATCCTGCTGCTTCGACTCCCCGGCTGATGCCTTTATTGAAGCGGTTGGCGAAGGGGTTGACCCTGCCCGCATTACGATGAGCTCAGACGGTCATGGCTCCAAACCTCGTTTCAATGACAAGGGGGAAATGGTAGGGCTGGCTGTCTGCGGGATTGAATGTAATCTTGAAACTATTCAGAAGCTTGTCAGGGAAAAGGGGCAGAAGCTCGAGGATGTTCTTCCCTTTATCACCAAAAATGTTGCGGATTCGCATGGGCTATCTACGCAAGGTCGGGTGGCCGATGGAGCAACGGCAGATGCATTGCTTTTTGATGACAATCTTGAACTTACGGATGTTTTTGCCAAGGGGCGTCAGATGATGCGGAATCGCGAAATTATTGTTCGCGGTACTTTTGAAGAATAATTGGTTATCCCGAGCTTCCGATAAAAACAGCGTCCCGTTAGTGATTTTTCGGGGCGCTGTTTTATTCAGGCTTGTGTCAGTGCTTCCTCTCTGTTCGATCGGTTCCAGAGCCGCTTGAATGCGGGGATCAGGAGAAGGAGATGCCAGGTGCCATATCCAATCACGAGTCCCACGGCAACACCCCCCAGAACGTCTGTCGGGAAATGGGCAAAAAGCCAGAGCCGCGAAAAGGCGATCAGAAGCGCGACGGGAAGCGCCGCGAGAGCAATTTTGAATTCCCTGCTTGCGAGCAGAACGCCGAGCACCGTGAATGACACCGCCGTGTGACCGGAAGGAAATGAGAAAGAAGGCGGGCACGCCTGCAGCATAGAGACCCCTGTCTCAATGGCGCAGGGTCTCGGACGGGCAAAAAGAAACTTCAGAAGGCCGTTTGAAATAAAAAGATCCGCGAACAGACTGACGATGATCGCGATGCTTACCGGGCGGGTCTTTTTTGAGCATAAAAGCACCGCGGCGAGCGCGATCCAGATTTCTCCCGCGTTCCCGACCCGGGTCGCCGCCATCATGATGGAATCAAAAAATGTTCCATGAAGCGCCTGGAGTGAGAGGAGAAAAGACATTTCCGACATTTTGAAGCAAACCTCTTCCGGGGGCGGTTTCTGGGAAACCGTCCCTCTTATTAATTTTCGAACCGGATCAGCGTTCAGGCTTTCTGAGGAATCCGAATGAAGCGAGCCGCATGGCTGCGCTTTAACGAAGACGCGAGAAACGCGAGGTAGACCAGAGCGGAGAGACTCCAGTCAAGAAGGAACGTCGCCACATTGTGGCTCGGGAAGTGGTATCCCCGCATCATCTGAATGACACCGCAGACCGTTCCGAAGAGGATAGCGAAAAAGAGACCGGCGCGGGCAAGGGTCGGACGGCGACGTCTGAAAGCAAACCAGAAGGGGATCAGGCTGAAACCGGTTCCGGCAAAGCCTCCGGGCCAGCAGTTGCCAGGGGCTGAAAGGCTGAATCCAAAGTGAGGGGCAAGAATCGGATGCGTACCGCCGAAGAACGTCGTGGAAACCGGGCAGTAGACCCCGGTCATATCTTTCAGCACTGAGACTGTCCCGACGCAGACGAGTATTGCGGTAATAAGATAGCCCGCTTCAGTGACAGAAATCCGGGGGGAGATCTTGGCACGGTCTTTTACCGCGATCGCGATAACTCCCAAAGCTACGAACACCGTGAGCAGTTTTGCCCATTTATGGAAGAAAAGCAGCGCTGCGCTGTTCTGAAGCGGAAACGTTCCATCCGGCGCAAAGAAACGCTCCACCGCGAGGTCAATGGAGACCGGGTGAAGGATGATGAGCGCCGCGAGCAGCAGAGCCGGAATAATCGCTTCGGCTGCAGCGGAAAGAAAACGTCTTTTCACGGGATTCAGAGTGCCGACGGACGGAAGTCCGGCAGCAGATAAAGGGAGACAGTTAAAGTGTGTTCCCTGCCGTGTGAAACCCCCGTTCAAAGCGCGTCAAAACAGTGTGAAGAATAAGAGAGGAGAGAGCCAGATTCAAAACCGGCCGAGGGTCTTTTTGAAGACCAAGCTTCTGAGGGGGAAATGTGAACGGGGAGACAAATGAGGGAAAAAGAAATATCCCTCCTTCCATGAGGAGAACTTGCAGGGAAGGAAGGAAAAAGACCTCATCTCCGAGGAGAGAGTCACGGGATGAGGCTGTACGCACTCATGCTTCTACAGATGCCGGAGCAGTGTCTCCGGATTCGCCGTGATGCTTCCGCTGCAAGGACTTCGGGAAAATAGCGGAACCGGCTTCCGGCTGCTCCTAAACCCGCTTCGCGGAGAAGAGAAGAAGGAAGAAATGCTCTCGGGGTTTCTTCTTTTTCTTTTCTCTGCAATTCATACATTACGCCTTTTTAAAAATATTTATGTATCACCAAATAGGGATTCCAGGAAGAAATGCCGTAATTTATTCATCATGATGGAGGCTTCTGTCTTGGATTTACGGGTTTCTGTAAAAGCTCTATTTATTTATAGGTATCAATATTGCGGCAGGCGGCACAGAGCGTTTCGTATGGCGGTCAGGAGGAACGGTTCACGGTTTTATTCAGAAAAAAACGTGAACGAAAAATAGCGTCGTTGAAATTTAAAAACGTTACTTGATGGTGATATCCGGAAAATGTCTGATGAAAACCCGAAAAGAGAGAAAGCGGGGGAAAGTCTCAGACGTTTTCCTTATCTCAGTCGACCGTGGTCAGAGAACGGCTTTGGAGCGCTCCTTCGAGTCACAGTGCCGCACTAACATGGAAGATGCCGGAGCCTCGGGGCTTCCTGCCTTCCGCGGATTCGGCAGTCCATCCAATTTCACTCAATATAAAAAATAAATCCTATGACAGAAACCAGAATTGAGGCGTCAAGCCCCCAGGCCGGGGGTCTGAAACGCACATTCGGCATGCGGGAGGCGGTGACGATCACGGCGGGCTCTGTGATCGGTGTCGGTCTCTTTACAACGGGTTCCAATGTTGTCGGCACGCTCGGGCCAGCGGTCATTCTTGCAACGCTCCTCGCGCTCGCGGTGAGTATTTATCCGGCGCTCCTATACGCGGAAATGGGAGCCGCGCTTCCTTACGCGGGCGGCACCTACCAGTTCGCATCTCTTGGTCTTGGACGTGCGGCCGGAATGCTCGCGGGCTGGAACTTCATCATTTCGCTTGTCGCAGTGACGGGGGGCGAAGCGCTCGCTTTCAGTTACTACTTCCGAACGCTTTTCCTCGCGTTTGGCTACGACCTGCCGATATCCGACGTGGTGCTCGCCTCCATTGTGACCGCGGGCTTCATTGTGGCCAATGTTTTCGGCGTGAAGCTCACCGGAAAACTGCAGAACGGCTTCATGTTCTTCTTCTGGGGCGTCGCCTTCATCTGGTTCCTTACGATGATTCCGAATGTCCACCTGCCGTCCTTTGTGCGGGCTCCGGAATTCCTTCACGCGACAACACCTCTCGGATTCTTCTCCGCGACCTGCATGATCTGGTGGTGCTTTGCTGGGTTTGAGGCCTGCGTGGCGATGGGGGAAGAAATCAAATACCCGCATATCAATGTGCCGCGCGCGATGTTCCTCGCCCCGTTTGTCGTCTTTGCGGTGAACGCGCTTTTCCAGTGGTACCTCGTCGGCATCACGCCTCCGGATCAGATCGCATCGCTCGCGGATGCGGAAGCGCCGTTTGCCCAGGCGATGAAGGCGGCCGGGATCCTCGGGTTCCCTCTCGCGCTCCTTGCTGCCGGTATCGCCTTTGGCGGCGACTTCTCCACGCTGAACGCCTCGATCTCGACGCCTCCCCGCTATCTCTTCACGATGGCGCGTGACGGCTCCATGCCGAAGGTCTTCGCGATCACGAGTAAGAAATATCAGACGCCGTATGTCGCGGTGATTGTGCTCGGTGTGCTGTCCGTAGCGCTGATTGCGACGAATTCGCTTGAATACATCGCGTCGCTCTCCCTTTTCGCCGACCTCTTCTACTACGTGCTTGGCATCATTGCCGCGCTTGCTCTTCGTAAGAAGCATCCGGAACTGAAGCGGAGCTACAAGGCTCCGTGGATCAAGGTCGGGGCTCCGGTGAGCGCGGTGATCTACGTGCTGATGATGACGCAGCTGGACGCGAACGCCTTCATCACTGGCGTGCTCTGGTGCGTGCTCGGTATCGCGATTTATCTTGTCTGCCGGTGGAAGTACGGCAAAGCCGGGGAATTCACGCTGGATCTCGCGGCGTCCGGTGCGGATGACGTACCGCCGCCTGAGGAAAAACGGGCGATGGATCGTGAGTACCTGATCTGGAAAGTGATTGTTTCAGCGTCCTGCGTGATCGCGGTTGTTCTCTATATCTTCCCGTTCTTCGTGAAGTAGCCGGGAAGAGAAGACTGTTATCCGCCAGGAAACAGCGCGCCCCTGTCTGAAAGCTTCAGGCAGGGGCGCTCTTCGTATCACGAGGATTACTTCAGTGTGTAGGATCTCGCCTTTGTGGAGCAGGGCGAACCTTCAGTCAGCCAGAGTGTCCGTTCGTCAAGATCGAGCACCATGGACCAGAGTGACGTATGGCGGTGGTATTCGGGCAGCGACATGTCGTCATGGCGGCAGACACCGTCCGGATTCCCGGCGTGATCCGAGAGGATCCGGAACAGTGTCTTTCTCTTCAGATGGCCTTCTTCCGCGCGGGTAAGGCGCCGGACGCGGTCGAGACGCGTAAAAGTCGATGTGAATGAATAGCGGGTCGCCTCTCCCTGCGAGAGCATATAGGGGGAGAGCCAGTGATTGGTGTGGCAGAGCGGATGGCCGTCTGAGAGAAGGATATCGAGATCGGAAGGTGCGTATTCAACCGCGACCACGAGACCGTCCGCGCTCGCGAGACCCACGCAGGCTGAACCCGCGCGCTTCGCCTTCGCGATCGTATCAATCGCCTTCGGGACTGTCGGCTGCTGCACAGCGTTCCTAAGAATCACATGAAGCGGTACGCCAATCTGACCTTTCTTCACGGACATGGCGTTCAGCGATACGCCGACCCCGGCCGCATTAAGCCCCTTACCTCCGACCAGACCCGCTTCTGTCACGATGAGGGCTTTCGGGTACGGCCGCTCGTACACCTCAAGAATCACGGTGGTGCCGGCTCCGATCGACCACCAGTCCCAGTTCTGCGCGAGATAGGTTTTCCCATTGCCGGAGGCTTCCTGCGGCACACCGATCACGCTGCATTCGTCCGCCGGCGCTTCACTCTTCGCGAACATCACTTCCGAGCGGCAGTTCAGCGTCAGAATCACATCAAACGGCACACCTGCCCCTTCGGCGATGCCTTTCATTTCATCGATCAGGTCCGGCCGGTAAGCCCGGATTGCCGGTTCGTAGCGTTTTGCCATCCGGACCGCATCTTTCCATGGCAGATGCGCTTCTTTATCGAAGAGAACTTTGTATTCGTCAATAACCTTCAGGATCCGTTCCTTCGCGAAGGATCCATAAGCGACGCCCCGCTCATGGGCCTGTCCCGAAATGCGGATGTATTGGTGAACTGATGGTGCCATGCGCTGCTCTCCCTTGATTTTTTTGTAGAACAGAGTGCTTCGGAATTCACTTTAACACCGGCAGTTCAGGCTGTGTGCTGAATGACGATAATCAGTTGAAATGGATAACAAAAAAGCCTCTCAATATTAATACTGAGGAGAGGCTTCCCGTGGATTTGGATGTCTTACAGGGGCGGTCAGACGGGAGAGGTTCCGGAAGCGCCGTCCTCTTTCGCAATCGTCGCCACCGCCTTTTCATAAATATCCGCTACGGTGTGACGCTTCAGCTCAGCTTCAAAGGACGCCTGAATGGCATCCAGCGTCGCGTCCAGACTCCCGTGAATAGCGCGTCCGACCGGACACGCGGGGTTCGGGTGCTCATGAAAGTGAAAAAGCGGCGCGCTGCTCCCGGTTTCCACGGCCCGGTAGAGGTCGAGAAACGTGATGGCTTCAAGCGGCTTCAGAAGCGTGATGCCTCCGGGGCCCCGGCGGACCTCAATCAGACCGGCTTCCTTCAGCTGCGACATGATGTTCCGGATGATCACGGGGTTGCTGCCAACGGTTCCCGCGAGCATATCGCTCGTGATCTTCTCATCATCCCTGAAGTATTCAATCGCGATCAGCACGTGCACAGCAGTCGTGAATTTGGTGGAAATCTGCATAGAGTCCTGATTCTCCGGAAGTGTAGATGCATCAAAGCGTCAGGCATCTCACAGGACGCCTGACGCGGTAACCGTTCTTGGGGAAGGTGGGGATTTTAAGCCCAGCGGACCGAAATCCGCTCGCGGATGTGATTCCCGTGCTCAATCTCATCCACCATCGCGATCGCGTAGTCGGCGTAGGAGATTTCAGACTTCCCGTCCTTATTCACCGTGAAATCCTCGCCGGTCAGTTCATAGAATCCCGTGCGGGGGCCGTCCGCGAGGAAGACTGCGGCCGGGCTGATATAGGTCCAGCGGACATCGTTTCTCGTACGGAGGTAGCCAAGCGACTTCTTCATAGCCTGGGCGAGCGGGCGGATCGCCTCCGGGAAGTCTTTTCCGTCAGCAAGGGTTTCCGTGCGCTCCGGGTTCGTGTAGAGAGAACCGGCACCGCCGACAAAGAACAGACGGGTGTCAGAACCGGCGAGGATATCCGCGAGGTGCTCAGTCGTGGTCTGGTAGAGCGGGAAAGTTTCAGGCGTGAAAGCCCCGAACCCGCTCACCACCGCGTCAAACCCGGCGAGGTCTTCGCGTGTGAGATCAAGGATGTCCTTACGGACGTAAGTCTTTGCTTCCGTATTGTTCTCTTCGTGACGCCCGAAAGCGGTCACGTCAAAACCGCGGGAAAGGGCTTCAGAGATGATTTTGCGGGAAGCTTTGCCGTTAGCGGCAACGACTGCGATTTTTGCCATTTTGCATTCTGCCTTATTGATGTAATAAGTGTTGTTTCATCTGTTAAGAAGAAATATAGCGAAGAAAATTTTAGATGTCAATACTTTTATTACATCAAAAGAAATTCTGAAGGGGAAAGGGAACGGCCGGTTTTCATCAAGCCCCTGAATACAGGCATTTCGCTTTAACATTGGGGGCATGACGGCCGGAAAGGTGCCGGAATCAGGGTGCTTCAGGCGCTTCCTGCCCGGCCGCAAGGACAAAGGAGATAGGAAATGACGCTCGGTGTTCCTTCAACCGGCGAGGCAGGCCGCCTCGCGGACGCATCTCCGTGGACGGGCGAGAGACCGCCGCGGGATGAGTTTTTCTGGCTTTCCCAGATCAACAAAGCGACGTTTGTTGTCAATACCCGAAGCGGGCTTCTCGACCCCAGGCGGGCACCGGGTTGGGCAAGAGCTCAGAGACGCGTGATCGAGAAAGGCAATACACCCGGAAATCCCCGTCCCAAGATGTATGTGCGTTACGAGCCGCTTCTAATTGCCGAGGCCGGAATCGATGTCACGCTGATCCACGCGGGGCGGTCCTCCCAGGATATGCACGCGGTGTATCAGCGAGCGATGCTCCGGGATCAGACGCTTGAAGTGATGACCGCGCTGAACTCGGTGCGTGAGACACTCTTTCGCCTCGCGAAGGAAAACCGGGACACGATCGCTCCCTGCTATACGAATGGGGTGGCGGCTCAGCCGAATTCGCTCGGGCACACCTGGCTCGGACACCTTGAAGGCTTCCGGCGTGACTTTGAGTCGCTGAAGGAATTCTGGGCCCGGCTGAATCTCAGTCCTATGGGGACCACCGTGCTGAATGGGACCCCATGGCCGCTTGACCGCGAGTCGATGGCCTCACTCCTCGGTTTTGAAGGACTTGTTGAAAACGCGTATGACGCGGCGCAGATTTCATCCACTGACACCGCGGTGGAGGCAAGTCTCAAACTCGTCGAACCGATGCTGCATATCACGCAGTTTATCGAGGACATCATGACGCAGTATGCGCAGCCGCGCCCCTGGATCCTCGTGTCCAGCACGTATGCCTCAACCGCCATGCCGCAGAAGCGGAACCCCGGGTCGCTGATCGATGTGCGGCGGGACGCGAATCAGGTGCTTGGGGAACTCACGGGAACGATCTTCCGGGCGCACGATCTGATGCCCGGAATGTATGACCCGAAGGATGAGGCCATTAATAGCACAGTGATGGCGGAGGGCGCGGCGGTGCTTCGGGCTTTCGCTCACGTCCTCACGCTTCTCAAAGTGAACCCCGAGCGGGCTCTTGAGGAACTGAATCTTGACTGGACGGCGAGCCAGAATATCGCGGACGTCCTGATGAAGGACTACGGGGTGCCGTTCCGCGAGGGGCATCACTTTGCGAGTGACCTCGTGACGTTTGCCAGAAGCCGGGACTACACGCCGCTCACGCTGCCCTACGAAGACGCAAAGGCTCTCTATGAGAAACTCGCCTCCGGGGCGGAAGAGGGGATTCCAAAGACCTTCCCGCTCACGGAATACGATTTCCGTTCGGCGTTGGATCCCCGCTCGATCGTGAACAGCCGCGCGACCCGCGGCGGTCCGCAGCCGACTGAGCTTACACAGCTCTTCCGCGAGGCCGAGGACGGGATCCGGTCGGATTCTGACTGGGTAAGCGGAAAGAAGACCGCGCTTGCCGCGGCCGAGAAAACGCTTGACGAGGATTTCGAAGCGCTCTGCGCGTTGCCCGGATAACAGATTTTTTTCTTTCTGTCCGGTATCCTTACCGGTCGGTCTGGCTGCCCGCCTCCCGGAAACCCGAGGCGGGCATTTTTTTCTTTTTCAACAGGTTTTAAGAAGGAGGGCTGCGCGTGAAGCAGTTTGTGAGCCGCTGGGGATGTCTTTTTATCGGTATGAGTTCGGTGGCGTTCGGGATCGCGATGACAACCCGGGCGGGGCTCGGCACAACACCGCTCTCATCCTCGCCCTATACGGTCACGTTTTTCACGCCGCTCACGCTCGGTGCCGCGTCGATCGGTCTCAATGTGTTTTTCTTCGCGCTCCTCTGGGCCGTGATGGGAAAGCGCTTTCAGTTCACCCGGAATCTTCTCCAAGTGCCGATTGTTCTCCTTTTCGGCTTTCTCATTGATTTCTTCATGTGGGCCCTCGCCGCGGTTCCGCCGGGACCTTATGCCGCGAAGATCGCCCAGAACCTCCTCGGGAACGCCTTTCTCGCGCTTGGTGTTGTCTTTCAGGGGGCGAGCTGCGCGGTGACGCTCCCGGGCGACGGCTTCGTGATTGAGGCGTCGAAACGCTTCGGAATATCTCTTGGGCGCATGAAAGCGATCTTTGACTGGTCGCTTGTCGCGATCGCCTGCGTGCTCGGTCTCATCTTCCTTGGCCGCATCGAAGGGGTGCGTGAAGGCACCGTGATTTCCGCTCTCACGACCGGAATCTTTGTGCGGCTCTGGGCCAAATGCCCCGTGTTCTCGAAACTCGTTAAATTCAACCGTTTGAAGTAACAAAAAAAGATGAGAACGATTATATTTAAGTATCACGGAAAATAAATTTTCCGTATCTCTTTTATGCTATTAGCTATGCTCGATCTTATTGAGAATAAATGATTTTTTATTGATCGAGTTATTTTTTTTACTGGACTTTTTTCTTTCTGAACCATTAAAATTGAAGAAAAACCATGAACCGGCAGTCAATGGCTGACCGGTCCCCCCGGAAAGCTGATAAGAGGTCTGAAATGCAGCAGGAAGAAGAAAAAGAAAAAAAATGCGGAAGAGGCGGCTGAAGCCGCCCCTCGGTCCCGAAGACGGGGCCGGCCCGCATCTCTCCACACGAAGGAAATGGTGCTTCACATCCGCTGTACCACCGAGCAGCGGGATACGTTTGCGAGGATGGGCGGGTCTGTCTGGTTCCGGTCTTTCCTTGATACGCTCCAGGCCGGTTTCGACCGGGATGTGAATTCATCGTCAGGCGAAGAGGATTAGGCAGAAACCGGACGGGGCAGAAATGCATCGCCGGATACAGAAACGGGAGGGTTGCCCCTCCCGTTTTTTATGGCCTGAAATCAGGAACTCTGATCACGGAATAAAGATTTTCGGATCTACGGTAATTTAAGTGTCAGTGATACTAATTACAGGGTCTTCAGTGTCTTTTCGTATTTTTCCAAATGGTAATTTCAGTGTTTTAAAGTGAGAATCTCACTCACCGGCACGCGGCCCGTCCGGAGACGGTTAAGCGGGGAGTCCGCCGGGTAACCCAGTCCTATCCCAATCGCCAGAATCAGGTTATCGGGGATGCCGAGAACGCGCTTCACGATATCGGGGTAACGCACCAGATTAAAGGCCGGAATGCTGCCGACTCCGCGTGATGCCGCGGCAAGAAGCAGAAACGCTTCAAGCGCCCCGGCGTCAAGCACCATCCATTCCGAATGCACTTTCGGGATCGTGATAAAAGCGACTGCGGGCGCGTGGAAGAGCACGGCCTGGCTCGCCCGTTTGTCGGCCTCAAGCCCCAGCGCCTCGCGTTCCGCCGCGACCGCTTCCATCCGGGCCCGGACTTCGGGCGAGCGCTCCGAGAGCGGGAGGTTCGCGAAGTCGGTCGAAGGCGGGATACCCGCCCGGTTCCGTTCGTCGAACTCCGAACGGATCGCGTCGAGACTCTTCCCCGTCGAAATCCAGATCTTCCAGTCCTGGCCGTTCAGCTGGGAGGGAGCCCTTGTCGCGTCTTCCGCGATAGCCTGAAGAACCGGATCCGGAACAGGGCGGGCTGAGAAATACCGGATCGAATGACGGAAAGCAATGGCGCTTGAGAATTCCATGACGGAAAGGTCCCGATAAAAAGATGCATCGCGGAGGAAAAGCTCCGAGGGAGGCTTTCAAAGGGCGGAAAAAAACCGGGGCGGCAGAAGCCGCGCCGGTTTCACCGGATTGATAAAATTTTAGTCCCGCGCTCCTTTGGATTCAGGATATTTCATTCGTCACAAGGTAACCCGCGCGGCTGAGCGCCTGAACCGCGTTTTTGAAGGTATGGCTCTTCACCAGGATATAGTCCGTGTTGTAGGTGGAGACCGCGAAAATCGGAATCTCCTCATCCGCGAGCACCTTGGAGATCCGGGCAAGAATTCCGGTGAGTGACATATCGAGCGTTCCCGCGACCCGCATCATGCGGTAACCCCGGTCAACGGGATAGGCGTCTGACGGCACTTCTGACTCAAGCGCCACGAGCGACAGCTCATCATCCGTCTTCCCGACAAAGACAAAAGGCGACTTCCAGTTAATAGAGGCGGGATTCCGGATCTTCGCGATCGCGAAGAAGTAGGGGAAGGTTTCGATCTTCAGGGCATTGGTCATCGGAGTCTCTTTTTTTATTTTCCTGGGGGAGTCTCTGATCAGAGACGGGTGCAGCTGAAGCGTTCGGTGAGCGTCTTCGCGGGAGCAGAGTCTGCCGCGTGTCCCAGCGTGATGCCGGACTTCACTTCAAATCCCTCAGGGATCTGAAGGATCGAGCGGAGTTTCGCGGGGTCTTTCGTTCCGAGAAGGCAGCCTGCAATGAAGCAGGTTCCGAGCCCGAGATCCGCTGCGGCAAGAAGCATATTTTCAATGATCGCGCCGGCGTCAAGCGTTCCCACAGTGCCGGGTTTCGCGGAAACCACGATGAAGGCGGGAGCGCCGTAAAGCGGGTCGTGGCTTTCTGAAGCCATGAAGAATTTCCGGAGTTCCGCCATTTTTTCGCTTCCGGTGACTACCGTCAGGTGCACAGTGCCGTATTCCCCCATGCCGACCGGAGCCGCACGGCCCGCGGCAAGAATCGTGTCCAGAGCTTCATCCGACACCGGCGTCGCCTCATAGGCTCTTGAAGAATTACGCCGGGCCAGCGTTTCACGGAATTCCATGGTTTTCTCCTTACAGAAAAACAGTTCGATGGAAAGACTAGCGCAAAGACACTCTTTCGGTATTGTCTCTAGCCTATAGAGGAAGAAATATTTTTTCCGAACGATAGCCCGAGTGCCCGTATGGGTTCGTACCGGCTGCAGCGCGTTACGTGATCATTCACCATGCCGGTTGCCTGCATAAAGGAGTAGAGGATCGTGGTGCCAAGGAACCGGAATCCTCTCGCCTTGAATTCTTTCGCGACCCGGTCGGAGAACGGTGTGGAGGGCGGCACCTGCGACTCATCCGTCCACGCGTTCTCAATCGGCCATCCATCCGTGAAGCTCCAGTACCAGCGGACAAAGGACCCGGTTTTCTCCCGGATATCAATGAGTGTCCGGGCGTTCGTAATCGCCGCTTCGATTTTCATCCGGTTTCGGATGATGCCGGGATCGAGGAGCAGCCGATTGACGTCCGCCTCACCGAAGGACGCGACCGTTTCCGGATCAAACCCGGCGAACGCTTTCCGGTATCCCTCACGTCTTCCGAGGATCGTGGACCAGGAGAGGCCGGCCTGAGCGGATTCCAGAACCAGAAACTCAAAGAGACGCTTTTCGTCAATCGTCGGCACACCCCACTCGGTGTCGTGATACGCGCGCATCGCGAGGGATCCCGAGGCTCCCCAGGCGCAGCAGCGGTCGTTTGTCATGATGTGGTTTCCTCCTGATACCTGAAACGGCTTTCTGAATGGATGCCATCAGAGTCTGAGCGCGGATTTCCGCCGGGGCCGTTCCTTTTTTTACTGTTCAGGCCAGATTTCCGAGACATTTTTTGACGAATTCAGTTTTCGTAACTGATTGATTCCGTTCGCTGTCATGATTCCGTCATATTTCTGTCACGGAACCGTCATCTCGCTGAAGCCTTTCTGACATATTCGCCCGGCATACTCAGCACCGCTAATGGAGGCGGAGCGGGCCTTACCGGTTTTTTATGGGCAAGTAAAAGACTGGCAGCTGACGGGCCTGATCTCCTGCTTCCGACAACAGATTCCTACTTCCATCACTCACCATTATGGATACATTCTTTCTAGTTCTGCTCGTGTTCCTCGCGATTCTCGCCGCGGTGGACCTTTTCGTGGGCGTCAGTAACGACGCCGTCAACTTCCTGAATTCCGCGGTCGGCAGCCGCATCGCCCCCTTCAAGGTGGTGCTCGGCGTGGCTGCGGTCGGCGTGCTGCTCGGCGCGACGTTCTCAGGCGGCATGATGGAGATTGCCCGAAGCGGCGTCTTCCATCCCTCGATGTTCTCGTTCTCTGACGTGATTGCCATTTACTTCGCGGTGATGGTGACAGACGTCCTGCTGCTGAACGTCTTCAATAAGATGGGCCTTCCAACCTCGACCACGGTCTCGATCGTGTTCGAGCTTCTCGGCGCGGCGGCCGGTGTGGCGATCAACCGTCTGATCCAGAACGGTGAGTCCGCTCTTGGGTTCGGCGCTTATATCAATGACTCGAAGGCGCTCGGAATGATTTCCGCGATTCTCGTCTCGGTCGTTGTCGCGTTCCTCGCAGGCGTCATCGTGCAGTGGATCACCCGCGTGATCTTCACCTTCCGCTATGACCGTCTCTTCAAGAAGCTCGGCGGCATCTACGGCGGTTTTTCGCTCGCGATGATCTTCTACTTCCTCGTGATGAAGGGGGCGAAAGGCGCTTCCTTCATGACGCCTGACGTGCTCGCGTTCCTCGATGCCTACGGTACGGAACTCGTGCTCGGGATCTTCGTTGTCTGCTCGATTCTCCTGCAGCTCGGGATGATGTTCTTTAAGACGAACGTTTTCCGGATCATCATTCTTGCCGGTACTTTCGCTCTGGCCTTCGCGTTTGCCGGGAACGACCTCGTGAACTTCGTCGGTGTGCCGATCGCGGCGCTCGACAGCGCTCACATCTTTGAAGCGGCCGGTGCCGGCGCTTCGGCCTCCACCTTCACGATGGCGGGTCTCGAACAGGCGATCCCCGCACCGACTGCGCTGCTTCTCCTCTCGGGTGTCATCATGGTGATCACGCTTTTCACTTCGAAGAGCGCCCGTCACGTGATTGAAACCTCCGTGAACCTCAGCTCCTCCGCCGCGGGCGAAAAGGAACAGTTCGGCGCGACGCTTCCTGGCCGTATCGTGGTGAAGGGCGCGATGAAGTTCGGTGCCTTCCTCACCTCAGTCCTCCCGAAGCCGTTCCTCAAGTTCCTCGCGAGCCGCTTCGAACCGAAGCCGGTAGAGAAGGGTGAGGATGTGCTCCCGTTTGACTATATCCGCGCGTCTCTTAACCTCATCGTGTCCGCGATTCTGATCGCGTCCGCGACGTCCCTCAAGCTTCCGCTTTCGACCACTTACGTGACCTTCATGGTGGCGATGGGGTCGTCGTTTGCGGATCGTGCCTGGGACCGTGAAACGGCTGTGTACCGCGTGTCCGGTGTGATCACCGTGATTTCCGGCTGGTTTGTCACCGCTTTCTCCGCGTTCGTTGCCGCGGCGATCGCCGCGACCCTGGTGCTTAAGGGCGGCGAAGTGGTTTCTGTCCTTCTGATGGTGATCGCGATCGCTGTCATCGTGAAGACGAACTCCTGGCCGAACAAGGTTGAAGAAGCCGAGAAGGAAAGAATCCGTCTTACGGACCGTGACGGCATCCGCACGATGCTCGACCACGAAATTCCGCGCCACTTTGATAACGCCTCTGAACTCTACGGCGCGATGGTCTACGGCTTCCTGAATGACGATGAGCGGACGCTCCGCCGCGTCGTGAACCGCGCAAGTGAATGCCTCGATGAGCTCACCGAAAAGCGCTCGCTTTACTACCAGATGGCAAAGCATCCGACGGACCGCGCGGACAGCGATGCGAAGTACTTCTACTACCGCAGCTTCACCGGCATGCGTGAAATCGCCCGTACCCTTGTCCGCACGTCGACTCTCACGCGGGACCATGTCGCGAACCGTCACCGGGTCTTTACGGGTGAACTCGCTGAATACCTGAAGCGGCTTTCTGTTGAAGTGGATGCGGCGCGGCGCGATGTGGCGACCTTCTGCAAGGTGGGCGGCGACCTCACACCGCTGCACACCCGGATGAAGAACCTCTCTGAGCTTGTGGATCAGAGCCAGGAGGCGGTGCTTTCCGACGTGAACCGCTTTGGTCTGTCGCTTCGCGGCTCCGAGCTCTACCTCGTCCTCGTGCAGTTTGTCCGGGAACTCATTAACCGCTACGAAATTGTGGTGACGCTGCAGTGGCACCTGAATCAGGTGTGCCGGAAGGAAAAGCTCGATGTGCTGAATGAAGCGCACTCGGCGGCTGTCCCTGAAAACTCGGGCCGCCCGGTTTTCCCTGGTACCCGAAAGGGCGCTGTGACGGGATCCGCCATGATGGCTGATACCCCTGTGAGACTCTCCGCACCGTTTGTGAATAAGGAAACGAAATTATGACAAAGAAGCATGGTCGCGCTGAAATCCGCTTCAAGCTGGAGCATGACCTCTATGACGCGGCGGAAGAGGCTTTCCGTGAGGCAGGGCTTTCGATCGAAACCGGACTCACGCTGTTCCTCGCGCAGGTCGCGAAGCAGCATATCGAAGGCAAGGTGGTTGACGAGCCGCATGATGTTTTCGCGACAGTTGACGAACTGATGGAGTATCTCGAGGAACGTGAGGAGCGCCGCGCGGCTGAAAAGGCCGCCGCCCGTCAGGCGAAGAAGTTGGTTTTTTCCAGAAATGCTGTGACTTTTAGCTGTAAAGCTACCACCGTCAGGCGAAGAAGAACGAAAAGGTTCTCGCGGAGCTTGAGCGTGAAGAGAAAGAGAAGGAAAAGGAGCGCCTGAAAGCCGCGAAGAAGGCTGAGAAGGCGGACCGTGAGGCGGCTGAGAAAGCGGCTAAAAAAGCCCGCCAGGAGGCGAAGAAGGCGGAGAAAGCGGCGAAAGACGCTGTTCCGCAGACTGAAGCCGGGGTGGAGCCTCAGGCAGCCGCTCAGCCGGAACCGAAGTCTGAGAAGAAGCCCGTGAAGGCTTCCGAACCGGTGCCGACCGAAGTCGCGATCGCGGTGTCCAGGACGGCAAATTCCTGATTTTTCGTTCGCAGGAAATGCGGCCCTTCCCGGCGACCCGTTCGGACCGGACGCTGGCCGCACAGCTGAAAGCTCTGGGATTTTTCCGAACCCTGGGCTTTCCAGGGGGAACGCTTTCGGAGGAGGTTGATGGTGGTCAGGCCTTCGGAAGCTTTTTGAGTGAAGCGGTCTCTTGCTTGCCCTGAGAGGCCGCTGAGCGCGGGGTTAAAGTTCTGAATCAT
>OGZP01000891.1_pt1 | contig 24056 bp, 17 predicted proteins | sample 1576811 | NCBI WGS metagenome assembly OGZP01 (sample SAMEA3541553, study PRJEB24748) | human gut metagenome | biome: human gut; feature: human-associated habitat; material: faeces | place: China | collected 2012
AACTATGTGGCTTTCAGCCACTTTCACGGCTACGCCGTGAATAATCCAGGATTATCTTTTCAGAAACATACCAGCAGTCGCAAAGAAAATAGGACATTACCGGTGGAACAGGCAGCTCCTTTGCAATGCTTTGTACAATGTCAATCTTGGAAATTGACTTATTGTACATTACAAAAGCATAGTTCAGAACAATGCCATTGCAGGAAAGCATAACAGCAACTGCCTGATGCCCGTAATCCTGTTTTCCCTTTAAATGGGATTGGTGAAAATACGCATCTTCAATCGGATGTAAAGCCTGTGACGAAGGCTTTGTCTTTGAAGCGATCGTATCGTCCACAATACAGAGAACAGGCTTTCCGGTGCGTGCTGCTTCTGAATAAATAATCTCAATGACAGAGCATTTTAACGTATCTGAAAGTAAGGAATCATCCCATTTTCCGGAATTGAGGAAATGGGCAATCGTAGTTCTGTGGCAGGAACTGTTTTTAGCAAAGTCCGTGGTTTTTCCATGATATCCTGAAATGAAAATACTGATTAGGATACTCATAAGATGGTTTATTACTCGGTTCGAATAAAATTTGCATAAGTTTAATTTTTTAAACTGGTTGTATATGAATGAAGAATGGATGTATAGTATTTGCGAGAGGAGATTCTTTTTTTGTGAATGTTGCAATGTTTGTTTTCACAGCAGGAATAAAGGGAATACAGAGCCTGTTAAAAAGCAAATGATAAAGATGTGATTTCTGCTTATTTTAAAAGAAAAATGGCACCGGACATAGAATGTCTGCCTGAAATCGGGCATTTCTCGCTTTATGTCGTGGGAATTACGGAAAAGAAATGGTAAGCTACAGGTGAAAGAGAGGTACAAACATGGACACAAAGAAAATTGGAGCTTTTTTGAAGCAGTGTCGCAAAGAAAAAAATCTTACACAAGAGCAGCTTGCCGAAAAATTTGGTGTATCCTCAAGAACCGTTTCCAGATGGGAGACGGGCTCAAATATGCCGGACCTCAGTATTCTGGTCGAACTGGCAGATTACTACGACATGGATCTGAAGGAGCTCCTGGATGGAGAAAGGAGCCAGCCTATGAATCAGGAAATGAGAGAAACTCTGGACAAGGTAGCAGACTATGAAGAATGGGTCAAACAAAAAGCATTAAAAGCAGGAAACGTTGCATTTGCTTCTATGTTTATGATCTGTGTGGCAGCGATCATCGTACAGCTTTTGGCAGCCGTTGATATTCGATTGGTATTGGGTGAGACGGTCAGTGCCCTGGTGGGCGGCATTGTGTATGCCGTTATCATGGTACATAATGGGATCTGGGAGAAAGGATTATCCAAGCGGGAGACAATCTGGAGAGACTGCCTTACCAGCGTGATCTGTGCAGGAATCTTCGCAGTGATTTACAGCATTTGTCTGAGAAGAATGGGAGCAACAGAAAAACAGATGGTCCATCTGGCATTGATGTTTTTCATTGGGATCAGTATTGTGGCATTTGTGGTTTTGAGAATGTTGTCATGTTTCAATCAGAAAAAGAGTCGAAGTTGATGAAAGAAATAAAATAGCAAATTTGATTGACTGATATGAAAAAGATCAACAGTGTCACACTTTTTGTTTTAGATTTTGATTGACGAATAAATATCACAATTTGAATATTGAAAAACTTAAATTATATAAAATGTAGTTGCAAATTATGTCAAATTAGTATATACTATATATAAGTCATTAAGACTTAACAACAGGTATATCTTGACCTCTAACTGAGAAAGTGAAAAGAGAGTGTGTTTTCCACTCAATGAGAACCTAACAGTAGAGCGGTTATTTTGTGATTTATTATTATCTTTGCCGAATGTATATCCGATACGAAAGCAGATTAAGCCGAAGCTCACGGCTGTGATGAAGTCCATAATACTCATGGTTTAATATTTTTCGATAGATTCTTATATAATCAGAGGGATACAATTCTTCATTTTACTTCGGTTGTTGCAAAACGAGTGCCATTAGTACTTTGTATGCCTCTGCAGAAAAATTAACCGCCTACTGTTATGGTAATCACAAAATAAATTGTATCGAAGATGTCTTGAACCAAGGGAAGGTAATAGGAGTACATTTTATTTTAAGACAGTACTTTTCTGGTGTTCAGGGCATTTTTTAGTTTTACGTGAAAAGGGAATTTAACTTCCAGAGGCTTATGGATGATTGAATGATATAATATTATATATATTACTATAAATGAAAGGAAAGTAAAATATGGGGAATATAAAAAATGAAGTTTTTTTAGGAACAAGGGAAATGCAAAATAAAAAATTTGAATTATTAGCAAAAATGGCACAACCCGAAATATGGACATATAAAAAAATACGAGAAACAGATCCATACCGCATTTTGCGAAATTATTTCTTTTTTACTTATAATAGGCTTAGTGAAGAAAATAAAATTATAACATCAGAGGACAAAGAATATCGTTGCATGAATACCGGATTATTAACAATATATGATCAAGAAATTATTGCCTTGTTTAAAAAAAGTAGTAAAAAAGATGGACTGCCTTGGTATTTGGTAGGTTTTTTTAAAGAAACGGATAAACAGTTTACAATGCATTTCTCCCAAATTCCTCAGTTGGCAAGTTACTTTGATAATGTCAAGGATTTAATATATGATAGCTCTTTAGAATTAACCTTGAAAAAAGAACATATAATAGATGATAATATTGAAAGATTTATCGAAGCGGGCTATACAGACAAACGACTTATCAATGTATTGCTTGATGCTGCAAAGGGAACTTTAGAGAAAAAACTGAAAAGAAATTTCAAATTAGCACTCCCATTTTACTATCATAATACAGACACTGGTGAAAATAAAATTCAGCTTTTAGCTCCATTATATTTCCCAGGTGCACCAGTTAAATTAGCATTAGTCATGAATAAAATAAAAAGTGATGCCAATGAATATTATGAAGGTGTTACTGTGTTACCTGTAGAATGGGCATATATGAACTCTAGACTAATTGTAAAACCAGATGAAGAATGGGCAAGAATAATGGATGAAGTAGATGTGCAACCAGATGAAAATTTAATTCAAAATTCAATTGACAAAGATGAATAACAAATATATAATATAGTAAAAATTGAGAGAAAATAATAATTAAAATAATAATAACTAAATAACATTAATTAAATAATAATAACTAAATAGCACTCATTAAATAGTATATCACAGGGAGACATCAGTCTCCCTATTTTATGTAGTTTATAATTGTTTATAGTCTTACTCATCTTCAATAGAATAATCATTCAGCTCTGGAAAATCAAGAAATTCACTCAATGTCATTCCAAATACATTTGCAATTTTATGGAGGGTGTGTACCTTAGGATTTTTGCTGGTGCCACGAAGAATATTGTCAATGGTGGATTGTTTTAATCCTGCCAGTGTGGCAAGTTTATTTATTGCTGTTTTACGTATATTGTATTATGAAAAAAGATAATACAGGAGGAAAGCAATGGAACAATATGCATATATTCGAGTATCTACAAAGGAGCAGAATGTAGAGCGGCAAATCTTTGCTTTGGAGCCTTATCATATTCCAAAGAAAAATATTTATTGTGATTATCAGTCGGGGAAAGATTTTGAGCGTCCGGCGTATCAGAAATTGCTGAAAAAGCTAAAAGCCGGAGATTTGATGATTGTCAAAAGCATTGATCGCCTGGGGAGAAATTATAATGATATTCTGATCCAGTGGCAGTACATAACAAAAGAAATCAAAGCAGATATTTTGGTGTTGGATATGGAATTGCTTGATACAAGAAAAAAGTCGGGTAACTTGACCGGAACACTGATTTCAGATTTGGTATTGCAAATCTTTGCCTATGTTGCCCAGACAGAAAGAGAATTTATTTCCCAAAGGCAAATGGAAGGAATTGAAGCAGCGAAACGCAAAGGCAAAAAATTTGGCAGACCAGAAAAAGAAATGCCGGAAAAATTTGAAGAAATTTGCAGGAGATGTAAACAGGGAGAATTATCTACACGGCAGGCAGCAGAATTGTTGGGAGTCAGTCATACGACTTTTTACAGGAGATATAGAAAAATAATAGATAAAACTGTGTCGAAAGGTAGACGTTTCGGTACATCTGAGTAGTGGCATGAAATAGCAGTAAAAATACTGTTTTTCATGCTTTTCTTGTGCTTTTTCTCCTATATTTGATTATATCATATATGTTTCTTAACGTCTGAATTATGAAACGGAGGAGAAGGAATGAACAGTAATAGTGGATTACAAAAAGTAAGAATGATATTATTTGGATTTTTGATGTTGTTTATATTAAATCCGATATCAGTTTCAGCAAATGGAGTATCTGATGCTATACAAAAAGTAGTTAATGTATATCCGAATTCATGCAGCTATTTTACATCGGACGGTAAAAGTGATTCAAATTCTAGCGATTCTCGCTGTTCTTTGGTGAATATTCCATCTCGAGGTGGTTTGCCTTCAGGAAAGACAGTTAAAGATGCTAAAGGCGGTAATGCATGGTCATGTCATGGGTTTGCAGAGTATGTATGGTATGTTGTATTCGGACACTGTACAAATACGCAGGCAAAAAAAATCTCAGCCAGTGAATTAAAGGTTGGAGATTTTATAAGATTTACAGGTCATTCGGCAATTTACTTAGGGGAAAATGCCAATTACTATTATGTATACGATTCTAATTGGGCTAGTCCGGCAGACAATAAAGTTAGGTATAATCATACCATTAGTAAGAGTAGGGGGATTGAATATTGTTATCGAGCTACGAATTATGATTCGGTGGCAAATGATAGTTCGACTCCAGCAGGAAATAGTCCATTTGGACATTTAGATTTTGTAAGAACGGAAATGGGAAAAATAATTGTTCGTGGTTGGGCAGCAGATATGGATGTTCCTAATGAGCCAATCGATGTACATATTTATGCGATTTGTGATGGCGTACGAGAAGGAATAGGTATATTAAAAGCAGATATTTACAGACCAGATGTACACGCACAAAATTCAAATATAAATGAATATCATGGATTTGAGGCAACAATTAATACAAATTTAACAGGTGATGTTCAAATAGAAGCCTATGGTATTAATGTTGGAAGTGGTGGAAATTCAATGTTGGAAGATTCACCTCAAATGATATCAGTACCTAAGGATACCATTGCACCGACTATATCCAATGTAATGGTTACAGATCTTTCTGCGTCAGGATATACAGTAACATGTAATATAGAAGATAATGTAGAAGTTTCAAGAGTACGTTTTGCTACATGGACAGAACAAAATGGTCAAGATGATATTATATGGAGTGATGAAGTATTATCAAATAATACGGTAAGTTATACAATAAATACTACAGACCATAATAATGAAAATAATTGTGTATATTATACACACATATATGCTTATGATTTAGCTGGAAATGAAGTGGGATATCCAGTGGCTGTTTATGTGGATGCGGAACCTCCAGTCATATCAAATGTGGAGATTTCTGATGTTTCATCTTTAGGATATACAATAACATGTAATGTTTCCGATAATAAGGAAATTTCTAAAGTACGTTTTGCAACATGGACGGAAGAAAATGGTCAAGATGATATTGTATGGAATGATGGAATTATATCAGGAAATAAAGTGAGTTGTAGAATAAATGTTTCAGATCATAATAATGAGACAAATGACAAGTATTGGACACATATATATGCATATGACACATCAAATAATGTTACGGGATATCCTGCATTAGTTTATATCGATGGAAAAGCACCGATAATATCAAATGTTGAAATTGTAGATATTTCAGAAAACGGATATACAGTCAAATGTACAGTAGAAGATGATTACTCAGGTGTTGACAAGGTTTTGTTTCCAACTTGGTTTGACGATGATAGTATTTATACAGATAAAAAGGATTGGAGTACAAATTCTGAAATTATCGGAAAATTAGAGGATGGAAAATATGTTTATCATGTAAATATCAGTGATTATAAAAATCAACTCGGTATATATAATACACATATATATGCATGGGATAAACATGGAAATAGGAGTGAATGTCATCCACTTCAAATCACAATTAAAGAAAATCATAAACATAATTATCGTTCCATTATAAGGAAAAATCCTACTTGTGTGGAAACAGGAATAATGTTTTATGAGTGTAAAGATGGTGATGATAGTTATGAGGAAGAAATCCCAGCAATCGGACATCAGCATACAGAATTGAGAAATGCGAGAGAAGTAACATGCACAGAGGAAGGCTACACAGGAGACACTTACTGCACAGATTGTGGAACAAAACTTTCTTCTGGAAAAACAGTGGCAAAGAAAGACCACACCTGGGATTCTGGAAAGATCACGAAAGTAGCAACATGTATAGAGTCAGGAACAAAAACCTATACCTGCACAAACTGTAATACAATAAAAACAGAAGAAATCCCAGCAACGGGAAACCACCAGAATACAGAATTACGAAATGTGAGTGAAGCGACCTGTGCCCAGGAAGGTTACACCGGAGATACTTACTGCAAAGACTGTGGAACGAAACTTTCATCAGGAACAACGATTGCCAAAACAGACCACACCTGGGATTCTGGAAAGATAACGAAAACTGCAACGTGCAAAGAATCAGGAACCAAAACCTACACTTGTACAAGCTGTAACACAACGAAAACAGAAGAAATCCCAGCAACAGGAAATCACCAGAACACAGAACTTCGAAATGTAAAAGAAGCAACGTGTGCCCAGGAAGGTTACACTGGAGACATCTACTGTAAAGATTGCGGAACGAAACTTTCATCTGGAAAGACAATTGCCAAAACAGATCATATTTGGGATTCTGGAAAGATAACGAAAACTGCAACGTGCAAAGAATCAGGAACCAAAACCTACACTTGTACAAGCTGTAACACAACGAAAACAGAAGAAATCCCAGCAACAGGAAATCACCAGAACACAGAACTTCGAAATGTAAAAGAAGCAACGTGTGCCCAGGAAGGTTACACGGGAGACACCTATTGTAAAGACTGCGGAGAAAAACTTTCTTCAGGCGAAACAATCGCCAAAACAGACCACATCTGGGACTCTGGAAGAATAACAAAACCAGCAACGGATACAGAATCTGGAATAAAAACTTACACCTGTATAAACTGCAATACAACAAGAACCGAAGAAATCCCGGCGACAGGTGAACATCCAAATACAGAAATTCGCGGTGCAAAATCTGCAACCTGTTTGGAGGAAGGTTACACCGGAGATACTTACTGTAAAGATTGTGGTATAAAACTTTCTTCCGGAACAGTGATCCCGAAGACAGGTCATATCTGGGATGAGGGAACCGTAACAAAAGCAGCAACCTGTACGGAAAAGGGAATCAGAACTTACACTTGCAGCGTATGTGAATCTACAAAGATTGAGGAGATTCCATCTACCGGTCATGGAACGAAAATCACGAAGTTTGTAAAGGAAGCGACTTATACACAGGAAGGTTATAGCGGCGATATTTATTGTCAGGACTGTGGTGAATTACTGGAGGAAGGCAGAGTTTTAGCGAAGTTGGAACAGCCAGATCGAAAAGCCATGCCGGGAGAAATGATAGATGATAAAGTGACAAATGGTGTTTATCGCGTGCTTGCAGATGGATGCAGTGTTGAGTTTGTAAAGCAGATTGTTCAGAAAAAAGTTGTAAAAATTCCGGATACTGTTTCGATAAATGCTACAATTTATACGGTGACTGGCATTTCGGCAAGTGCTCTCAAAAACAATCAGTTGTTGAGAACGGCGGTGGTCGGCAGCAATGTTAGAAAGATCGGAAAACAGGCATTTTATAATTGTAAGAATCTCAGAACGATCACCATCAGAACAAGTATGCTGACGAAGAAAAATGTCGGTGCGAAAGCTTTCAAAGGGACATACAAAAAGATTAAAGTAAAAGTACCGGCAAAACAGTTCAAAACATATAAAAAGTTCTTCAAATCAAAAGGAATGAGTGCAAAAGCAATTTATAAAAAATAAGTCAGGGCTGTAAATGCTGCGGTTCACAGGTTATGTAAACTGCAGCAAACATCCCATTGACACTGTGACGGCTATCTCATATAATAACAACAGAAAACAGATTACAAAGAAAGACAGGGCATGGTCTGTTGTCAGGGTACAACAGGCCATGTTTTTTTGAAAGGGAGGTTTTTTATTTATCATGTCCAGTGACTCGACTTCATTGGTTATTATTCTGGTCTGTCTTGTTTTGTCCGCATATTTTTCTGCGACCGAGACAGCCTTTTCCACGATGAGCCATGCACGTATGAAAACAATGGCAGACAAGGGTGACAAATCCGCAGCACTTGCACTTCAGCTGGCAGACAATTACGACACGCTGCTTTCGGCGATCCTGATCGGCAACAACCTGGTCAATATTCTGCTCTCATCTGTGGCGACACTGCTCTTTGTCAAATTTTTGGGTGAGCAGACAGGGGCGAGCGTTGCAACAGCTTCCGTCACGGTTGTCGTGCTGATCTTTGGTGAAATCTCGCCGAAAAGCATTGCCAAAGAATCACCGGAGAAATTTGCCATGTTTTCCGCACCGTTTATCCGTGCCTTGATGGTGCTTTTAAAACCATTTATCTGGATGTTTGCTCAATGGAAAAAGCTGCTTGTCAAACTGTTCAACAAGCCTTCGGATGACCGTGGGATCACGGACGAGGAGCTGATGACGATCGTGGAAGAAGCAGAGCAGGAAGGCGGGATCGATGCCGATGAAAGTACACTGATCCGCAGTGCGATCGGTTTTATGGATCTTGAGACAAGTGATATTTATACGCCGCGTGTGGACATTGAGAGTATTCCGCTGGATGCGACAAAAGAAGAAATCGCAAAGATGTTTCTGGATACCGGATTTTCAAGGCTTCCGGTTTACGAAGAAGATATCGACCACATCATAGGCATTATCAACCAGAAGGATTTCCACAATTTTATTTATCATACCGACCGACCTCTGAAAGATATCATCCGCCCGGTGCTGTTTATCACACCGACGATGAAGATCGGTGTCCTGCTGAAAAAGCTTCAGGACAGTAAAACTCACATTGCGATCATTCTGGATGAATTTGGCGGAACGGAAGGTCTGGTTACGATTGAAGATATCATCGAAGAGCTGGTCGGTGATATCTGGGATGAGCATGACCGTGTCATCAAAGAAATCGAAAAAATTTCAGACCGGGAATATCTGATGAGCGGATCGGCAAATATTGATAAAGTATTTGAACTGCTGGATATCGAGAAAGCGGTGGATGTCAATACCTTGAGCGGCTGGATCATGGAAGAGCTGGGGCAGATCCCGAAAGAGGGGGACAGTTTTGTAAGTGACGGCGTGAAAGTAGTTGTCCTGAAGATGGATGAACATCGTGTTGATAAAGCAAAAGTTTATCAAAACGTTCAAAATAATGCAGAAAACGAAGGAAACCAGGAAAAATAACAGCAAAAACATTCGAATAATGCAAAAGTCTTTCAAAAAACTGCTTGACGGAAAAAATAAAATCGGCTATAATGCATAGCAAATCCATAGGGATAAAGACGCAGACAATGGAGCCTGTAAAAGGGATCCATTGTCTGCGTCTTTTTTTGTAACAGTTCAGCCGTGACAAAATGCAAAAAAATATGAATGCAAACTTGTTTGCAAATGAATATTTTTATGTATTTTGATATGGCACTCTGCCAAAAGCGAGATTTTAGCTGCGATAGCAGCGAAAAAGGCGATGGAATCGCCAAATCGAGCTTACATGGTTGAACTGTTGATGTTGATTTTATTCTTACTAAATAAACGAACAGGAGGATTACTATGAGACTTACCCAGAAGGAACAGGAAAAACTGATGCTTCACATGGCGGGAAATCTTGCCAAAGAGAGAAAAGAACGCGGCGTGAAGCTGAATTATGTAGAATCACTTGCCTATATCAGTTCGGAACTTCTGGAACTGGCACGTGACGGAAAAACGGTTGTGGAGCTGATGCAGCTGGGAACGAAGATTCTTAGCAAAGAAGATGTTATGGATGGTGTTGCAGATATGCTGGAAGAAGTACAGGTAGAGGCAACTTTTCCGGATGGAACCAAGCTGGTAACGGTACATAATCCGATCCAGTAGACAGAGGCAGCCCCGTAGATGATTTGCGGGCGAATCTTGAAGAAGGAGGACAACAAACCATGAAAATCGGTGAAATTATTCCGGCAGACAGAGAGATCACACTCAACGAAGGAAAAAACACAGTGAAAATTCTTGTTGCGAATAAAGGAGACCGCCCGGTGCAGGTGGGATCTCATTATCATTTTTTCGAAGTAAATAAATGCCTTTCGTTTGACCGTGAGACAGCTTATGGATATCATCTGGACATTCCGTCAGGAACATCAGTTCGTTTTGAACCGGGCGAAGAAAAAGAGGTTCAGCTCACACAGATGGGCGGCAGAAAGCGTGTATTTGGATTAAATGACCTGACAAGAGCCAGAGCAGAAGAAGACACGAAAAAAGCTTCTATGGAAAAAGCAGCATTAAAAGGTTTTGTATAGGAGGATGGCAGATGAGCGTAAAAATTTCCGGTGAAAAATATGCAATGATGTACGGCCCGACCGTGGGCGATAAAGTAAGACTGGCAGATACAAGCCTTGTCGTTGAAGTGGAAAAAGATTTTACCACCTATGGAGATGAAATTAAATTTGGAGGCGGAAAAACCATCCGTGACGGTATGGGACAGTCTGTTAAGACCTGCAGCAAAGACGGAGATCTGGATCTGGTCATCACAAATGCACTGATCGTGGATGTGACCGGAATCATAAAAGCAGATATCGGTATCAAAGACGGCAAAATCGTCGGAATCGGAAAAGCAGGAAACCCGGATATTATGGACGGCGTAACTCCGGGCATGACGGTTGGAGCTTCCACAGAGGCACTGGCAGGAGAAGGCATGATCGTAACTGCCGGCGGAATTGATACCCACATTCATTTTATCAGCCCGCAGCAGGTTGACTGTGCACTGTACAGCGGTGTGACAACGATGATTGGAGGCGGTACCGGTCCGGCAGACGGAACCAATGCAACGACCTGTACACCTGGACCGTGGAACCTGAAAATGATGCTCAAAGCAGCAGAAGAATATCCGATGAACTTGGGATTCCTCGGAAAAGGAAACTGTTCGGATGAAGCACCGCTGATCGAGCAGGTCAAAGCAGGTGCAATGGGACTGAAAATCCACGAAGACTGGGGTGCGACACCGGCTGTTATCAACCACTGTCTGAATGTAGCAGATGAGTACGATGTGCAGGTAGCAATCCATACCGATACGCTGAATGAGGGCGGATGTGTCGAAGATACCCTGGCAGCGATCGGAGGTCGAACGATCCATACTTACCACACCGAGGGTGCAGGCGGAGGACACGCACCGGACATCATCCGTGCAGCGGCAGCAGGAAATGTACTTCCGTCATCCACAAACCCGACCATGCCATACACGGTCAATACACTGGATGAGCATCTGGATATGCTGATGGTATGCCATCATCTGGACAAAAAAATCCCGGAAGATGTCGCATTTGCAGATTCCAGAATCCGTCCGGAAACCATCGCAGCAGAAGATGTTCTGCATGACATGGGTATCTTCAGTATGATGAGTTCGGACTCTCAGGCAATGGGACGTGTCGGCGAAGTTATCACACGTACCTGGCAGACAGCAAGCAAAATGAAAGACGAACGCGGAGCACTTCCGGAAGACGAAGGCAAAGGAAATGACAACTTCCGTGTAAAACGTTATATCGCAAAATATACGATCAATCCGGCATTAACACATGGTATTGCAGATTATGTAGGTTCTGTGGAAAAAGGCAAGTTCGCAGACCTGGTACTGTGGAAACCGGCATTCTTCGGTGCAAAACCGGATATGATCATCAAAGGCGGCATGATCATTGCATCTAAGATGGGTGATGCAAATGCATCCATCCCGACCACACAGCCAGTTCTCTATCAGCCGATGTTCGCAGCACATGGAAAGGCAAAAAATGAAGCATGCCTGACCTTTGTTTCTAAAGCAGCTTACGATGCAGATATCAAAGATGCATACGGACTGGAAAAAACCGTTGTTCCGGTAAAAGGATGCCGCACGATCGCCAAGAAAGACATGGTATTTAATAATCGCACACCGAAGATTACCGTAGATCCGGAAACCTATGAAGTGACGGTCGACGGAGAATCCATCACATCCAAACCGGCACAGAAACTGCCGCTTACACAGCTGTATAACTTATTTTGATGTCCAAGGGAGAAATGGACATAAAATGGATGCTTGCATACATTTTTATGTCTATGAATCCCGCCAAATCATGAAAAAGCAGCCATTTTTCGCAGAAAAATGAGCGGATTTTGAGGACATCAATTTAAATAAAGAGTTAGGAGGAACAAAATGTTAGGAGTTTGCCTTTTATTTGTGGGAATTGTACTGATCAACAACGGCATGTGTACGCTGTACAAAGTCGATGGCAAATCGGCGGCAGTGATGAATTTGCTGACCGGAGGCCTGTCGGTCTTTATCAATTTCGTGAGCCTGGTACAGGGCAACTATTATGCGGCAGGAACCGGACTTCTGTTTGGATTTACCTATCTGTTTGTCGCATTCAGCAAGATTTACAAGCTCGGCCCGATTCCATTTGCATGGTTTTCCACCTTTGTTGCAGTCAATGCACTGATCTTTGGAACCATCGAGGGAATTACCGGAAGTGCAGCACTTGGAATTACCGCAGATATCCGCTGGGCAGGTATCTGGTATCTGTGGGCAATCCTCTGGGGAACTGCATTTGTAGAAGATATCATGGGCAAAAAGCTCGGAAAATTTGTACCGCTGCTTCAGGTGTTTGAAGGCGTGGTCACCGCATGGATTCCGGGAATCATGCTGATCTTAGGAGTATGGTAGAATGGTTTGTGAAAAAGTAATCGGAAAATTAAAAGATGTAGATATCGCAGGAAAAACAGTAGAATATGTGGATATCGAATGGCATGAAGCATTTAAAAAGATCCATCGAAAAGTGACCGGTCAGGGTCGTGAAGTGGGCATCCGTATGGATGATTCCATTCTGACAAGAGGACTGTTTCAGGATGATGTGATCTATGATGCAGACGGTGTGGTGATCGTGCTCAACACACCGCCGTGCGAAGTGATCGAAGTATCGCTTGCACCGGGACACGAAAAATATGTTGCAAAGGTCTGCTACGAGATCGGCAACCGCCATGCACCGCTTTTCTGGGGCGATAAAGAAAATACCTTTATCACCATTTACAATGAGCCGATGATGGCGATGCTGGAAAAACTGCACGGTGTAAAAGCAGAAAAAACCGTGCGGAAACTTGATTTTGATAGACGGATTTCCGCAGCGATCCACAACCATCATCACTGAGAATATAAAAGATATTACGGTGCCGGGGCAGAATGTGCTCCGGCATCACAAAAAGAGAGGAACGGATATGGACAGAGAACAGGAAATTCGCCGTTTCTTCTTATTGCAGGTAAATGACGCGCTTTTCCCGATCGGAGGCTATTCTCACTCGCAGGGACTGGAAACTTACATCCAGCAGGGAAGCGTCTGCGATGAGAAAACAGCGGCAGAATATATTCATAAAAAACTGCGTTTCGCACTTGCTTATACCGATCTGCTGGCAGTTCGCCTTGCGTGGGAACTGGCAGATCAAAATGATGCAGACGGACTGGATGAGCTGGAAGAAATCCTCGGAGCATCCAGGATTCCTTTTGAACAGCGGGAAGCGTCCAGAAAAATGGGTTCCCGTTTTGCAAAAACAATCGAAAAATTGCATGCAGAAACGATGCCGATGAAAAACAGAGAAATTTTTGAAGCGTATCTGGACGCAAGAAAGGGAAAAGCGGTCAGTCACTGCATTGTGTACGGAGTTTTCTGTGCGGCTCTTGGAATCGAGGAAGAAGAGACGTTGTATCATTATTTATATGCACAGACTTCCGCAATGGTAACAAACTGTGTCAAAACCATCCCGCTCAGTCAGAGTGCAGGACAGCAGCTTTTGAGCGGATGTTATCCGGAATTTGCAGAAATTCTGGAAGAGATCCGAACTTACAGCGAAGATGACCTGTGCCTGTCAGCACCGGGATTTGATATTCGTGGAATCCAGCACGAAAAACTGTATTCCAGATTGTATATGTCATAGCAGGAGGAAAAAAAGTATGTCATACGTGAAAATTGGAGTTGCCGGCCCGGTAGGTTCCGGAAAAACAGCACTTATCGAAGCATTATCAAGAAAAATGGCAAAAGACTACAGCATTGGTGTCATCACCAATGATATTTATACAAAGGAAGACGCACAGTTTCTGGCAAAAAACAGTGTTCTTCCGGTCGAGCGGATCATCGGTGTGGAAACCGGCGGATGCCCGCATACGGCAATCCGTGAAGATGCCTCGATGAACCTTGAAGCAGTTGATGAAATGATGGAGCGTTTCCCGGATATTGAACTGCTCTTTATCGAGAGCGGCGGAGATAACCTTTCCGCAACCTTCAGCCCAGAACTGGTAGATGCCACGATTTTCGTGATCGATGTTGCAGAAGGAGATAAAATTCCGAGAAAAGGCGGTCCTGGTATCACAAGATCAGATCTGCTTGTCATCAACAAAATCGACCTCGCACCATATGTCGGAGCAAGTCTGGAAGTCATGAAACGTGATTCAAAGAAAATGCGTGGTGACCGTCCATTCCAGTTTACCAACATCCGCGGGGATGAAAATGTGGATAAAGTAGTAGAATGGATCAAAAAAAGTGTATTGCTGGAAGATCTGTAAGCATAATGTTCGACTTGAACGCAGAGAAGCGGATTGTGAATGTCCGCTTTACTTCACAGCAAGAATAGAAGAAGCATTCTTGAAAAATAAAAAAGAAAGGCGGACGAACATTTGACAGAAAACAAATTCGGAAAAATATCCAGACTGTCGATCCGCACCGGAAGCCGGGATGGAAAAACCATACTGGAAGATCTTTTCTTTACTGCACCTTATAAAGTTATGACACCATTTCCAAAAGAAGATGGCGGAATTTCCATTATGCCGCTGTGTGCTTCGGCCGGAATCATGGAAGGCGATGTTCAGGAGTTCACCTTTCAGATTTCCGAAGGAAGCAATCTGGAATTTCTTTCTCAGTCTTTTGATAAAGTGCATAAGATGAAAGAAGGACTGGCACGCCGGAGTGTGACGGCAGAAGTGAAAAAAAATGCAGTCTTCTGTTACTATCCGCAGCCGGTGATCCCATACGCACAGTCTGCATTTGAAAGTGATATGAAAATCCATCTCGAAGACGAAAGTTCAAGATTCTTTCTGATGGAAATCATTTCCTGCGGTCGAAAAGTATCCGGGGAACGCTTCCGGTACCGGAAATATGCATCGAGAGTTTCCATCTGGCGAAGCGGCAGCCTGATCTACCGGGACAACACCCGCTATGAGCCGGAAAAGATGGATATGGAAGGCATCGGTATGTACGAAGGTTACACGCATATGGCAAATATCTTTCTGACCGGCGGCAGCGAAGAACTGCAGCAGAATATCTGGGAGATCCTGGAACAGGAACCGGAATGCGATGGCGGCGTGACAAAACTGGTGCAAAATGATCTCGCCGTCCGGATATTCGGACAAAGAGCACAAAAACTGCAGGAAGTGGCAGAGAAAATGAAGGCGGCTTTCCTGCGAAACGAATAGACAAACTGTATACAGAAAAAAGTGTATGTGCAAATGAACGAATTCCCAGAAGGGCATGTAAAAGTGCCTTCTTAGGAATTCGTTCATTTTGCATATTGCCGTAAGTTTCCAGAGCTGATAAAACAGGTTCCTAGAAGCGTGGATGTTTCCAATGGAATCAACGAAACTGGCGAAATAGACAATAAACGGACAGAGAATATGTAGAAAATTACTAAAAAACGAACGCTTGATAAAAATAAATAGTAACAATATAGACAAAAACATAAAAACGTACTATAATAAACTTAACATGTATCCCGAGAGGGTGCTGGAAGTCCCGTACAGCGGGACTTCATTTTTCGCAGAGATTTTTAAAATGACAAAAAGTCTGCGAAAAGAGAGGAAGAAAAAAAATTGCAGCTGAAAGGGAAACGGAACGGCTGCAAAAGAAAAAATGCATAAAAGGAGGAATGTACATGCATTTGAGAAAGAAAATTTTGTCTGTAGTGTTAGCCGGTGCCATGATTGGCGGTGAGCTTCTGACCGGTATCGGCAGTTTCTCACTGAACGTCAGTGCAGCCGACAGCAGTTTCGCAGGAGAAGAGTGGTATGACCAGATTGCCACAGTAGAGGAAAACAGAGAGCCGGCTCATGCGTATTTTACACCATATGAGTCAGCAGAGAAAGCTTTGATCAATGAGAAATCCGTTCTGGATGAGGATGCATCCGAGTCCGCTTACAAACAGTCTCTGAATGGTACCTGGAAATTCAAGTTTGCCCAGAAACCGGCAGACCGCGAAAAACAGGCAAAAGGTGCAGATGCAAAAAATTATGTGGAGAACTGGGATACCTCAGGCTGGGATGACATCAAAGTTCCAAGCTCCATCCAGACGATCAAGGATGCAGACGGCAATTTCAAATACGAAAAGCCGATCTATGTAAACCAGAGATATCCGTGGCAGAACTATGAAAATGTCAGCCTTGGAGCAAACGTTACAGCACCGACCGTAAACAACAGTGTCGGCCAGTACAAGAGAACCTTTACCGTTCCTTCAGACTGGGATGGAAGAGATGTTTTCGTATCCTTTGAAGGTGTAGAGTCCGCATTCTATTTATATGTAAACGGACAGAGAGTCGGATACGGCGAAGACAGCTACACGACCGACGAGTTCAATATCACAAGTTATTTGAAAAAAGGCGAAAATACCATCGCAGTGGAAGTTTATCGCTGGTCTACCGGAAGTTATCTGGAGAACCAGGACTTTATCCGTATGAGCGGCATTTTCCGTGATGTAAATCTTTACTCGAAAGCAAAAGTAGAGATGCGTGACCTGTTTGTAAAGACAGATCTGGATGATAACTATAAAGATGCAACCCTGACGCTGGATGCAGATATCCGTAATCTCGGTGATGATACAGCAGCAGGCAAGAAATATACCGTATCTGCTGATCTTTATAAGATTGACGGCAAGACAAAAGTGTGGTCTGAGCCGATGGTGATCGAAGCGACTGTTCCGGCAGCAAAGGAAAATGTGGCAGAGAAAGCAGATGACAAGGGAAAAACCTTTAGCGGAAGCAAACAAGTAACCAATCCGGACAAGTGGTTTGCAGATACTCCGAATCTGTATATGCTTCTTGTTCAGTTAAAAGACGAAAATGGCAATGTCATTGAGACGACTGTTCAGAGAGTCGGATTCCGCGAGATCAGCAAAGCAGATATCAACGAAGCAGGTCAGGAACAGGTACAGATCAACGGTGAAAAGATCATGTTCCGTGGTACAAACCGTCATGAAACAGATGACCAGGACGGACGTGCAATCTCCAAAGAAGATATCACAACCGACCTGAAGATGATGAAGCAGTTCAATGTCAATGCGATCCGTACCAGCCATTATCCGAACAATCCATATATGTACGGACTGGCAGATGAGCTGGGTATTTATATCTGTGATGAGACGAATGCAGAGTCCCACATTGGTGCGACAAGCAGCAACATCCCGTCCGGATATCCAATCTGGAACACTTCCGTTATGGACCGCACCCAGAATATGGTAGAGCGCGATAAAAACCATCCATCCGTAGTGATCTGGTCCCTTGGTAATGAGGCTACTTATCAGGTTTACAATATGGATGAAAACTACTGCTTCTACAATTCCACACAGTGGATCCTGGAGCGTGACCCGTCCCGTATCCGTAAATACGAGCGTGATAACCGCTATACAAAGGGTGACCGCAAAAAATCCATGGTAGATATCTATTCCTCCCAGTACTGGGGTGTAGATTCTGTCAAGAGTCAGGTAACAAACACCGGTAATAAGCTGCCGTATATCCAGTCTGAGTATGCACATGCAATGGGTAATGCCCTTGGTAACTTCAAAGAGTACTGGGATATTTTCCGTAACTACCCGAATGCACAGGGTGGATTTATCTGGGACTGGATCGATCAGTCTGTTTCTACAAAAGTAGAAAATACAACAACTTACACGATCACAGATCTGAACACTGGTGTTGCAACGAAATTTGACGGAAAAGTTACCGAAGGACGCAACAATACAAAAGCGATCCAGGGAACTTATGCAGCGACGGACAGTGCAAAACTGGCAACCAACAGCACAACCGGTATCACACTGGATGTATGGGTAAAACCATCGGAGAACTTTACAAAATCCGCACAGGCGTTTATTTCCAGAGGAGACAGTGACGGTTACAACCTTCAGATTGACCGCTATGGTAAATTTGAATTCTTTGTAGATGGATGGAGCGGAGGTACCTTATCCGCAGATATTCCGGCTGATTTCACAGACGGAAACTGGCATCGTCTGACGGCAACTTATATCGGTACCGAGTACAAGCTGTATTACGATGGAAAACAGCTTGCAACAGGACAAAGAACCAACAAGACAACCTGTGATGCATCCAGCAATCCGATCGACATCACCATCGGAGCATCCGCAGACCAGTCCGGAAGAACCTTCAACGGTGCAATCGACCGTGCAGCCGTGATCAAAGGTGTTATGACAGAGGAACAGATCCAGAATACAAACGATAATCTGGACGCAGTAAAAGATAACGTAGCTTATTCTATTGACTTTGGATCTGCTTCCATTAAATCAGAAGGAACAAACTACAAAGACAGCACATACTTCGCATACGGCGGAGACTGGGGCGAGACGGTAAATGATAATGATTTCTGTGCAAACGGTATCTTAAATGCAGACCGCACACCTTCCGCAGAACTGTATGAAGTCAAGAAAGTACATCAGGAAGTTTCCTTCTATGATGACGGTGAAGCAGCAAACGGAAAAGTCCGTGTTGTAAACGAGTTCCTGAACACCAACCTGAACAAATACAATGTCTCCTGGACATTAAAAGAAGATAACAAAGTGATCGGAAGCGGTCAGCTTAGCGAGGAGCAGAAGAACATCGCACCGCAGGCAGAAGCTACCGTAACACTGGCAAACTTCCCGAAAGTAAGTGCGACAGCAGGTTCTGACTATACACTGACACTCTCCGTAACACTGAAAGAAGATGCTGCGTGGGCAGGCGATTATTACGGACATGAAGGTGATGAGATTGCATTTGAAGAATTTGATCTTGCTTACACTCCGGAAAAAGCACAGCCAACGATCAGTGCATCTGACATGGATAAAGTAAACGTAGCAGAGAGCGATGATGCGATCACTGTTACCGGAAAGACATCCAAAACAAACGGCAAAGCATTTGAAGTTGTGATTGACAAAGCACAGGGTTACATCACCAGCTACAAAGTAGACGGCAAGACCCTGCTGGAGAACGGACCGGTTCCGAACTACTACCGTGCACCGGTCAGCAACGACCCATCCTTCTCCACAGCGATGAAGAATGCAGCAGAGAACTTCACGCTGGATGAGAACGGCATAACAGTAGATGCAAAAGATAAAGTAGTCAACATTCATGTGTCAGGAAGCATTCCTGAAGTAAATACACCGAACAGCATTGATTACATGATCTATGGCAATGGTGAGATCGTAGTAACCAATACGGTTACACCGAGTGCTTCTGCAGGAAATATTGCAAGAATCGGTATGAAGATGACAGTTGCAAAAGATTACGAGAAGCTGACATACTACGGAAATGGTCCGCAGGCAAACTATGTTGACCGCAACACTGGTGCAAAACTTGGTATATACAACAGCACCGTAACCGAACAGTTTGAAAAAAAATATGTAAAACCTCAGGAAAACGGAAACCACACAGGTGTAAGATGGACAGCACTGACAGCAGAAGACGGAACAGGTATCCTGGTATCTTCTGACAGCGAAATGGAATCCGGAGCACTGCACTACAAAGCAGAAGATCTGGCATCTTACCGTCATCCATATCAGGTACCTGTACAGGAAAATACAATCCTGACAGTAGATCTGATGCAGCGCGGACTTGGAAATGCAAGCTGTGGTCCGGCTCCGCTGAGCAAATACATTATTTCCGCAGGAAAGACTTATACACAGACATTCAGCATCCTTCCTCTGACAAAACAGACATCAGATGAAGAAAAGATGGTAAAGAGCAACGAAGATGTGAAATCCGGTATGCCGCTGACAGGAATCAAAGTAAACGGCAAAGAACTGGACAACTTCAGTGACGGACAGAATGAGTACACTTATACACTTTTAAGAGGAAGCTACGAAGAAGGAAAGGTTCCTCAGGTAGAAGTGATCAAAAAATCAAATGATGTTAATGTAACTATTACACAGGCAACAGCAGTTCCTGGCACAGCGACCATCAAAGCCGTTTCTCCATTTGGTGTAGAAAAGACTTATACGATCAACTTCAAAGTTCAGGATGAACTGTATGTATCCGATATGGACTGGACCGTTGACCAGGGCGGATACTTCGAAAACACAAGAGATGCCTGCGGATGCGGAAATCCGATGGCAGTCTATGTAGAAGGCACAAAACAGAGCTTTGACAAAGGTGTGGCTATGCATGCACCGGCAGAACTGGGCGTTAACCTGGAAGGCAAGGGCGTAAGCAGATTTACCGCACGCATCGGTATCAGTGCAGACCAGACACTTGGAAACAAAGCAGATGTAAACTATGTGATCAAAGGTGATGGCAAAGAGCTGTACCGCAAAGACCATGTGATCTCCAACGGACAGTCCTACCTCGTAGATATCGATGTATCCAAAGTAAAAGATCTGCGTCTGATCGTAGAAGAAGGCGATGCAGATTACAACGACCACGCACTGTGGGCAGATGCAAAATTCACGTTCCAGAGTGAAACTCCAGATCCGAAGCCGATCAAAGTAGCAAGCATCAGCGTAACAGCTGATAAGACAGAGCTGACCGTCGGTGATACGATGCAGGCAGCTGCAGCTGTATTACCGGAAAATGCAGACAACAAAGAAGTTACATGGACAAGCTCAAATGAAAGTGCAGTAACAGTAAACGAAAGTGGTCTGATCAAAGCAATTGGTGTTGGAAGTGCAGATATCATTGTAACTGCAAAAGACGGAAGCGGTGTAACAGGCAAAGTTACCATCACGGTAAAATCAAAAGATATTGATCCGATACCGACTCCGACCCCTGCACCGGCAGAAAAAGTCGAAGAGCTGAACAAGGCAGTCAAAGAAGCAGAATCATTCAAAGAAGCAGATTACACAGCTGAGAGTGCAGGCAAACTGAAAGCAGCACTGGCAGAAGCTAAGAAAGTTCTGGAGAATAAGGATGCTACTGAGGCAGAAGTAAATGCAGCACTGAAAGCAGTCAGCGATGCAAAAGCAGCTCTTGTCAAGAAAGATGATAACAATAACAACAACGGAAACAATAATCCGGCACCACAGGTTCCGGCAGTTGGAACAACCACTACAGTAAAAGGCGTTACTTACAAAGTAACGAAAGCTGATGCAGTAAACGGAACGGTTTCTGCAGTGAAACTGAAAGCAACGAAGAAAACAAAAGTTACGATCCAGGATACAGTAAAAGTTGGAAATTACAGCTTCAAAGTAACCACGATCGGTAAGAATGCTTTCAAGAACAACAAGAAACTGAAGAGTATCGTGATTGGAAACAACGTCAAGAGCATTGGCTCCAATGCATTCAGTAAAGCGAGCAAGCTGTCAAGCGTAACTTTCAAGGGAACAAAGATCGTGAAAGTTGGCAGGAATGCATTCAAGGGTACTTCTTCTAAGATGAAAGTTACAGTTCCTAAGAAGATGAAATCCAAAACGCTGAGAGCACTGAAAAAGAACCTTCAGAAAGCAAAAATCAGCAAAAAGGCAACTTATAATAAAGTAGCGAAAGTAAAGTAAATAAAAGAATCTCTTGAATAACAGAAGTTCAAGTTGTAACGAGAATCGTCGCATGCTACAATAGGCATGCGGCGATTTTGTTGGGTAAATGTCAGCAAAGATGAACAGAATCGCGTGCCAAGTCTTACGTGTCAAGCGGATATTCGCAATTGAAGCAGGGGACTTCCTTGATTTGGTTCAATCATAATAACGAAAGAAGGTAACAAAAGTGGAGACACTGAAAAAGTTTGTGAAATATTATGCACCTTACAAAGGTGTGTTTTTTCTGGATTTGCTGTGTGCAGCGATTATCAGTTTTGTGGATCTGGCATTTCCGCAGATCCTTCGCAGTCTGACAAAAACACTGTTTTTAAAAGATGCAGCTGTGATCTTACAGGCACTGCTTCCTATCGGGGCAGGATTGCTGCTTATGTATGCAATACAGGCGTTGTGCAAGTATTATGTGACGTGTCAGGGGCATATGATGGGAGCAAGGATGGAGCGGGATATGCGCCAGGAATTGTTTGAGCATTATGAAAAACTGTCGTTCTCTTATTATAATCAGCATAATTCCGGTCAGATGATGAGCAAACTCGTATCAGATCTGTTTGACATTTCTGAGCTGGCACATCACGGACCGGAAAATCTGTTCATTTCACTGATTAAGATTGTCGGAGCCTTTATCTTCTTATTTTTTATCAACTGGAGACTGGCAGTGCCGCTTCTGTTTCTGGTTGTGCTGATGCTGATCTTTTCCCTGCGTCAGAATCGCCGTATGCAGGCAACGTTCATGGATAACCGACGCAAGATCGGAGATATCAATGCGAGGCTTCAGGATACCCTTTCCGGGATCCGTGTCGTACAGTCTTTTGCAAATGAGGAGATTGAGTGGAAGAAATTTCAGAAGAGCAACGAGGGATTTCTGGTATCCAAAGATGCGAACTATCGTTGTATGGGAAGTTTTATGAGCAGCAACCTGTTTTTCCAGGGACTGATGTATCTGGTGACCCTGGTCTTTGGCGGATGGCTGATCGCACACGGAAAAATGGAAGCAGCAGATCTTGCCATGTATGCTTTGTACATCGGAATCTTCATCAGCCCAATCCAGATCCTGGTTGAGCTGACAGAAATGATGCAGAAAGGCCTGTCCGGATTTCGCAGATTTCTCGATGTGATCGAGACAGAACCGGATATTCAGGATGCCGAAGATGCAAAACCACTGACCAATGTATGTGGTGATGTATCTTATGAAAATGTTTCCTTTCATTATCAGGATGATGAGACACCGGTACTGTCTCATGTCAGCTTTCGGATTCCGGCAGGCAGATCGATCGCACTGGTAGGACCGTCCGGAAGTGGTAAGACCACGATCTGTTCGTTGCTGCCACGTTTTTACGATGTGACAGAAGGAAAGATCACGATTGACGGAAAGGATGTCAGAGGACTGACACTTGAAAGTCTGCGAAATCAGATCGGACTGGTGCAGCAGGATGTCTATCTGTTCTGCGGAACGATCCGGGATAATATCGCTTACGGAAAACCAGAGGCCTCCATGGAAGAGATCGTCGATGCAGCGAAAAAAGCAAATATTCACGATTTTATCATGTCACTGCCGGATGGATACGACAGCTACGTCGGTGAACGCGGAACACGCCTCTCAGGAGGGCAGAAACAGAGAATTTCCATCGCCAGAGTTTTTCTGAAAAATCCACCGATCCTTATTTTAGATGAGGCAACGAGTGCACTGGATAATGAGAGCGAACGATGGATTCAGAAAAGTCTCGAAGAACTGGCAAAGAACCGCACCACAATCACGATTGCACACCGCCTTTCTACGATCCGCGGGGCAGATCAGATTCTTGTTGTTGCCGATAATGGGATCGCAGAGAGCGGAACACATGAAGAACTGCTGAAAAAAGGCGGGATTTATGCACATTACTGTGAACTCTCGGAAATGTGACAGATTTTTCAAAGGCTAGTGCAGACAGCAGAAAAATAAGAATTGACCGAGCTCTTTAGAGCGAGGGATGCTTCTTGTCCGAAGGGCAAGAAGAT
>OGZP01000896.1_pt1 | contig 24014 bp, 18 predicted proteins | sample 1576811 | NCBI WGS metagenome assembly OGZP01 (sample SAMEA3541553, study PRJEB24748) | human gut metagenome | biome: human gut; feature: human-associated habitat; material: faeces | place: China | collected 2012
AATCTTTTTCGAGTCGACCTCACCCTTGGAAAGCAAGACAACCGTCTCCACATGATAAGTATTCGGAAACATATCCACGCAGCATATCTTCTCCACTCTATACCCTCGGGCCATAAATATCTGCAAATCCCTTGCCAGGCTTGTTGGTTTACATGAAATATAAACCATATTCTCAACACCATACTCTATAATCTTCCCGATAGCCTTCGGATGGATACCGTCTCGTGGTGGATCAAGAATTATATAATCCGGTTTTTCCTCTATCTCATCAAGCACCTTTAGGACATCACCTGCGATAAATTTACAGTTATCAAGACCATTAAGAGCTGCATTTTCCTTTGCTGCGCAAACTGCTTCCTCAACTATTTCGACACCTACTACTTCCTTACACACCGGTGCCATAAGCTGCGCGATGGTGCCGGTTCCACTGTAGAGGTCGTAGACTGTTTTACCGTTTAGCGAATCCTTGTCATCTCCCAGGATAAACTCTCTCGCTGTCTCATAGAGCACCTCCGCTCCGAGTGAGTTGGTCTGGAAAAATGAGAATGGTGTGATTTTGAATTTCAGACCTAAGAGCTCCTCGTAGAAATATGAATCTCCGTAGAGCACCTCTGTGCCCTCGTTTTTGACCACATCTGCCACGCTGTCATTTTTTGTGTGTAAAACGCCCTTGAATCTGCCGTCATATTGCCTGGTCAAAAGCGCATATCTAAAGCCTGCGAGCAGCTCCTCCTCGTTGAAGCCCTCTGTCTGTGTGCTAGTGACAAGGTCGACTATGATTTCACCGGTTTTTGTTGCCTTTCTGACAAGTAGATGCCGCAGATAGCCCTTGTGTGTTGCTCTGTGGAAATATGGGATATTGTTTTTTGAAAAATAATCAAGTGTTGCCTTTAATATTGTCCTGAAATCCTCATCCACTATCTGACAGTCCGATACTGTCACAAGGTCATAAAAGCTTCCTCTTTTGTGCATGCCAAGCGCAAGAGGGCCATCCTTGTACTCATCACCGAAGGAAAATTCCATCTTGTTTCTGTATTCACTCTTTTTCGGACTTCCATGTATCCCTATAAACTCATATCCTGTCTCTTTTTCAGTTCCGATGGCATCCGAAATGAGCTTTTTCACCTGGGTAAGCTTCATATCAAGCTGCTTTTCGTAAGGCACTGTCTGATATGTACAGCCCCCGCACATTCCAAAGTGAGGGCATGGCACTTCTGTCTCCAGAGGCGATTTCTCAATTACCTCCATGAGTCTGCCCTCTGCCCTTTGATGCTTTACTTTATTTACAACAAATTCCACCTTCTGTCCCGGAATTGTATTTTTCACAATTACCCTGTCGCCGTCATCTGTAACGGCTATTCCCTTGTTTGGGAAGTCTACTCTTTCTACGGTTCCTGTTCCTCTAAATCCTTTTTTCATGTAATTCTTATCTCTCTTTATACTTTATTATTCCTTTGTATGAGCGACTGCAAATGCCTTGCTTCACACATAAAGAAAAATGAGGACTACATATGTAGCCCCCATTATCTAAAAACGATTATTTCTCTTCTTTAGTCTTTGGTGCCTCTTTTTCCTCTTCAGCATCATCATCGTCTTCATCCTCGAAGAAATCATCATCGAATTCATCATCATACTCATCATCGAAATCATCTAAATAATCCGGTGTGAAAAATCTGTAGATACCATATGCCGCTGCTGCAACTGCAACTAACACACCAATGATGGCAAATATGATAACAGCCTTGGAAGGCTTCTTCTCTTCCTCTTCTTTTTTGAGAAGGTCATTAAGCTTTGCCATGCTGAGCTTCTCTGTAAGCTTGTTGTCCTTTAATAATTCTTCAACTTTACACATAATTGAATCCGCTCCTTTTCCAAAAGTAATTGTCAAATGCTATTTGTTAAATCTATTATAGCATATTATATCCAATTTTCCTATAAAAATTACAATATTTTTAGTCAATTTTTTTCAATTTAGCGAATGAGGCAAACATCTTTTTGGTACCGGCCTTGTCAAAGTCCACAGTGACCTCATAATCCCTGCCGCCTTCTACAATTGCCATGACCTCGCCCGCACCAAACTTGATGTGCGATACTCTGTCTCCTACCTTATATGAAAGGCCTCCGGTGGTATTGGCACTGGCAAATGACTTCTGGTTGCTCACAGGTGTATAGACAGGTGTCCTTGTACGCTGTGTATTAAAGGTGGTCGCATACTCTGTGCCGTATGTAGGTGTCTTTTTGAAGGCCTCCTTAGCCTTTCTGTACGTGCTCTGTGAATTTCTTTCAAGGTCATCATCACGGCGCTTTGGCTCATAGACCTCACCTGCCATAAGCTCGCGTGGAATCTCCTTCACAAATCGCGATACCTTGTTGAACTGTGTCTCTCCACGCACCATGCGCATACGCGCCGATGTAATGGTCAGATGCTCCTTGGCTCTCGTGATGCCAACATAAGCAAGACGCCTTTCCTCCTCTATCTCGCTTGTCGCATCATCACTCGTGATTGACATATAGCTTGGGAAAAGACCATCCTCCATGCCCGCCAGATACACATTCGGAAACTCAAGTCCCTTAGCACTGTGCAGAGTCATAAGAACCACATAGTCGCTGTTTTCATCAAGACCGTCTATATCGGCTACAAGCGCTACCTCCTCCAAAAAGCCACTGAGAGTAGGATTCTCCTCCCCCTGCTCGTAATCAACAGCCTTGTTTATAAGCTCATCAATATTCTCAATACGCTGCTCTGCCTCATCAGTGCCCTCAGCCTTCAGCTCATCGACATAGCCGGTCTCATCGATTATAGCCTGTATGAGCTGCGAAACCGAATCCATCTCGGCTCTCGCACGAAGAGACTGTATAAACATCACAAATGGCTTTATCTTGCCTGCTGACCTTGCCATGCCCGGCACCTCATCGACATAGCGCAGTGCCGTATAGAAATCTATTTCCTTCTCAATGGCATAGTCCGTCACCTTATTGATGCTTGTAGCTCCGATGCCGCGCTTTGGCACATTTATGATTCTCTTTACCGCAAGGTCATCATGGCCATTGTCAATAGTCTTTAAATATGCAAGAATATCCTTTATCTCTTTTCTGGCATAGAAATTCACGCCGCCGACAATCTTGTATGGGATGTTGGCCGCAATAAATTTCTCCTCGAAAAGACGCGACTGTGCGTTTGTTCGGTAAAGCACAGCACAGTCCTTATAGCGCGCCTCGCCCTTTCTCACGAGTCTCGCTATCGAACGCGCCACATAATCTGCTTCCTCGAAGCCACTCTCAAGCTGTTCAAAGGTAATCCTGTCTCCGGCTCCGTTGTCAGTCCAAAGGCGCTTGTCCTTTCTACCCACGTTGTTGGAAATGACGCTGTTGGCGGCATCCAGGATATTCTGGGTAGACCTGTAATTCTGCTCCAGCTTTATAACCTTTGCATCCTCAAAATGCTTCTCAAAGTTTAAGATATTGTAGATATTGGCACCTCTGAACTTGTAAATGGACTGATCATCATCACCAACCACACACAAATTCTTATACTTCATGGCGAGAAGCCTGATAAGCTCAAACTGCACGGTGTTGGTATCCTGGTACTCATCCACCATGATGTATCTGAAACGCTCCTGGTAGTAATCAAGCACCTCCTTATCCAGCTTGAAAAGCTCTACTGTCTTCACAAGCAGATCATCAAAATCGAGTGCATTATTCTGCTTTAGGGCATTCTGATACTCCTTGTATACAAGTGCCTGCTTGCGCTTCACGAAGTCACCTGTGAAGCGGTTTTCAAACTCTATCGGATCAATCATATCATCCTTTGCCGATGATATGACATTTAAAAACATCTTTTCCTTATACATCTTGGTATCTATATCAAGGCGCTTGCAGATGTCCTTCATCAAAGACTTCTGGTCGTCAGCATCATATATGGTAAAATTCGTATCATATCCCAGCCTGTCAATATACCTGCGCAGTATACGCACACATGTCGAATGGAAGGTAGAAACCCATATGCTTTCCGAACCATAGCCCACCATATCATCAATTCGCTCACGCATCTCTCCCGCAGCCTTGTTTGTAAAGGTGATTGCCATGATATTGTAAGGATTGACACCACACTCATCTATCAGGTAAGCAGTCCTGTATGTAAGAACCCTGGTCTTGCCACTGCCTGCCCCCGCTAAAATAAGAAGCGGTCCCTCTGTGGTCAAAACGGCCTCCCTCTGCTGTTCATTCAACATATCTAAGTTCATCTGTTTTCCTCTCAATTCTCCAGTCTTATTACAGGCACACATACCATAAATAAAAAAAATAATTTATCTACAGCATACCACAAACATATGTTTTGCACAACCCAATATGAGAAAATTCAAAAAAAACTTGTCATATAGTTTTCAATACTATATAATAAAAGCCTGAGGTGATGATATGGAGAATGACGTTAAAGATTTTTTATCAGAATTATTAAAACAGCTTAAATCAATAGATTACATAAAGCCGGAGGATATACCAAACATTGATCTGTATATGGATCAGGTCACAACCTTCATGGACGAGCAGCTCGCTGCATCAAAGCGCTATGAAAGCGACAAAATCCTTACAAAGACAATGATAAACAACTATGCCAAAAACAATCTGCTCCCTTCTCCGGACAAGAAAAAGTATTCTAAAGAGCACGTGCTCACACTGCTTTTTATATATTATTTTAAAAATATATTAAGTATCAACGATATCCGCTCAATTCTTAATCCCCTTACCGAGAAGTATTTCGGCAACGATGACGGATTTACGATGCAGGATGTCTATACGGAGGTTTTTGGCTTAGAGGCAGAGGAGTCACAGAAGCTCCTAAAGGATCTCGGCAAGAAATACAAGATTGCCGGCGAGACATTTGAGGATTTCCCTGCTGAGGATCAGAAATTTCTCCACACATTCAGCTTTATCTGCATGCTGAGCTTTGATGTCTACATCAAGAAAATGCTGATTGAGCGCATGATTGACGATCTAAATGAAGAAAAAGAGGCTTCTAAAAAAACAGGCTCAAATTAACGAGCCTGTTTTTCTTTCCCCTATGATAAACTAATCCTCTTTGTCAGAGCCATCCTCCATGCGTGAAAAAACCATATCATATCCATCGTTGCCGTAGTTTAAGGATCTGTTCACACGGCTGATTGTGGCTGTGGAAGCCCCGGTCTTTTCTGCTATATCAAGATATGTCTTCTGCTCTCTAAGCATCTTTGCCACTTCAAATCTCTGTGATAGAGAAAAAAGCTCATTTACAGTACAAACATCCTCAAAAAATGTATAACACTCTGCTCTATCCTTGAGACACAAAATAGCATCAAACAAATGGTCTACTGCTTCTGTTTTAAGATTCTTGCTCATCGTGTTCTCCTTTTTCATGCGATTTATTTACATTTAATTTTAACATATTAAAGTTTTAAAGTAAACAGCTTTCTTGCAATTAAATTATGATATGTTATACTAGTGTTACTATCGCCTAATAAATCAGAATGGAGTAAATTGAAAATGAAAAAAGTAGGATATTTCTTTTACACATTTGTCCCACTGCTTGCAGTTGAGGCAATTCAGACTATCGCCTTATTCTTTATGATGGGTGTGGGGGTGTTTGGACAGGGGCTTGTCGGAAAGCTTGCTTTTGCGTCTGCAAACGTATCGGACCGCCTTGAAAAGACATTTACCTCTGTGAATTTTAACATGATGATTATGGTCATCTATGCACTCATTACCATTGCGATTTTTGGCATGTGGTACTATGCCAGATACGAGGGTAATTTTCTTCCATCCCCTAAGAAAACCTTCAATCCCATGATGCTTGTGGCAATCGTCATACTCGTGCCGGGTACACAGTTTGCTGCCAATTTCATCGCTAACTTAACCGGCTACATCCGTCCAGACTGGCTACAGCAGTACAATAAGCTTTTTGAGACATCAGGCATCACAGATACCACCTTTGTAACAGTACTTTATTCTGTAATACTGGCTCCAATCTGTGAGGAGCTTATATTCCGCGGTGTGACCATGCGCTGTGCCAGAAAGGCTTTGCCATTTGCTCTTGCCAATCTGATGCAGGCTGCACTTTTCGGACTGTTCCATCTCAACTGGATTCAGGGCATATATGCCTTTGCACTTGGCATCGTGCTCGGATATGTGTGCGAACGCGGTGGCTCTATTTACTACTCTATGGGGCTTCATCTGCTTTTCAACCTTTGGGGCACACTTTCAGGATTTTTCCCTGATCCCGGCAATAGCGTGGGTGTCCTTGTGGCTGTGACTGTTGTTACAATTGTTTCACTGGTGACCGGATTTGTACTGTTTAATAAGGGTCGAAGAAAACGCATTGTTAATCAATCATTGCCTGAGCATCCCATAAATTCTACAGGAATATAGACACGCCCGCCAGACTTACTAACATCATAATCATGCCTGCAAGCAGTACTCCAAGCATGACAGCGACAACCGTTGACTTGAAATCCATATCAAGGATACTTGCCGCAAGTGTTCCTGTCCATGCACCTGTTCCCGGAAGCGGGATACCTACGAAAAGTAAAAGTGCAACAAACAGACCTCTTCCGGCCTTTGCCTGAAGCTTCTTACCACCCTTCTCTCCTTTTTCAAGGCAGAAGCTAAAGAACCTACCAATGACCGGTTTGTCAGCTCCCCAGATGAGCACCTTTCTTGCAAAAAGATAAATAATTGGTACCGGAAGCATATTTGCAATGATACAAACGATAAATGATGGCACTATCGGCAGCCCCATCACCTGTGAAACCGGAACCGCTCCTCTGAGTTCAATAAGTGGTACCATTGAAATTAAAAAGATGTAAATATATTTTTTTAACATGAATAATTCTCCAAAAATTTAATTAGTGTATGCATCTGCTCATCAGTTCCTATGGATATGCGCAGATAGTCGTTGATTCGCTCAGGTGAGCTGAAATGTCTGACAAATATATTGTCTGCCTTAAGGTCCTCAAAAAGCTTTGTTGCAGAAACATTTGCAGGCTTTGCAAATATAAAGTTGCTCTTTGAGTCACAGAATGTAAAGCCAAGTCTCTTAAGCTCTTTCTTTGTCCACTCACGTGTCTTTATGACCTTCGCTGTGGTCTCTTCAAAGTATGCTCTGTCTTTTACAGCTGCTGTAGCTGCTTCGATTGTGATTCTGTCCATGGTATATGAATTGAACGAATATTTCACATCATTCAGATACTTGATAAGCACAGGACTTGCCATGGCAAAACCAACTCTTGAGCCTGCCAGCGAGCGTGATTTCGAGAATGTCTGTACCACAATGACATTATCATATTTGTCAATGAGCGGCAACGCACTCTCCCCGCCAAAATCTACATATGCCTCATCTACCACGACAATTACATCCTGATTGTGCTCTATTATATCCTCTATCTCATCAAGAGGCATGAGCTTTCCTGTCGGAGCATTAGGGTTTGGAAATACTACTCCGCCGTTTGCCTTATAGTAATCTGACGGTACTATTGAAAAATCATCAGACAATGGAAGCTGCTCATAAGGGATTCGAAGCATATCTGCCCACACATCATAAAATGAATATGTAATATCAGGAAACAGTATAGGTTTTTTCGAATTGAAAAATGTCATAAAAATCATGGCAAGTACATCATCAGAGCCAACTCCGACAAACACCTTCGAGCTGTCTATCTTATAGAAATCCGCAATTGCATTTACCAGCTTATCAACCCTTGGGTCAGGATACAGTCTTAAATCATCTGTATTGAAATTACTTAAAACCTCCTTCACTCCCGGCGCTGGCGGATATGGATTCTCATTTGTATTTAACTTAATAACACAGGTATTCTTTGGCTGTTCTCCCGGTGTATAAGGTACAACCCTTCGAATGTTATTTTCCCAGTCTCTCATTCTTTTCCTCCAAATTTAATTATATGTCAGCCCATACATATTTACTGATTATTCAATTTTCTTCTCAAAAAAACATGATATCAAACATAAAATCAGCGTTTTTATTCACTTTAAAATATGCACCCAAAAAAATGCTAACAATTTAACTTTACCTCATTTACTTATGTTTGTAAAGGTTGTATATTACACTTGATCACTATTTTTTATATATATTTTTATCTATTTTTAATCAAGGGGGATTATAAATAATGACTAAAAATAATTCAAAGGATCTCACTGTAGGTTCTCCTACCGGGCTCATTCTGGGCTTTTCCCTTCCACTGCTTCTCGGAATGCTTTTCCAGCAGGTTTACAGCCTTATGGATACTATAATCGTCGGCCGTTTTCTAAGTGTTTCGGCCTTAGCCGCAGTCGGCTCTACCGGAAGCATCTGCTTTCTCATCATCGGCTTCTGCCAGGGGGTGTGTGCCGGCTTTTCGCTTCCAATAGCCCAGCGCTTTGGTGCCAAGGATGAAAAAGGACTTAAAAAATATGTAGGAAATGCAGGAATTGTCTCTGTAATTATCGCAATAATCATGACGGCACTCACTGTGCTTCTCTGCGGTCACATTCTGACCTGGATGAATACGCCAGGCGACATTTACGCCCTCGCCTACCAGTATCTGATTGTCATATTTGCAGGCATTCCTGCCACAATACTGTACAATCTGCTGTCAGGATATCTGAGATCTCTCGGCAACTCGGTCATACCGGTTATTTTCCTTATAATCGCGGCTGTTCTGAATATCGGTCTTGATTTACTTTTCATTCTGGTATTTAACATGGGCGTGTTTGGAGCGGCTTTTGCAACCGTACTGTCACAGGGTATATCAGGAGTGCTGTGCATCATTTACATAGCCAAAAAGGTGCCTCTGCTGCATGTAAGCAGAGACGATTTGGAGCTTGACTCTTCATATGTCAGAAATCTGATGGTCATGGGACTTCCTATGGGCTTTCAGTATTCGATAACCGCTATAGGCAGTGTCATACTGCAGACTGCCGTAAACGGCTTAGGCTCCATCGCAGTTGCCTCAATGACCGCTGCAAGCCGTATTTCAATGTTTATGATGTGTCCATTTGACGCACTCGGCTCCACAATGGCCACCTACAGTGGACAAAATGTCGGCGCAGCCAAATTTGAACGTGTAAAGAAGGGGCTTATTTCAGCCTCAGTGATAGGATCGATCTATTCGGTTTTGATTTTTGTGGCACTGCTGTTTATAGCCAACTATCTGATTTACCTGTTTGTATCACCAAGCGAAACAGAGGTTGTCGCACAGGCTCATCAGTTTCTGCTGACAAATGCATTTTTCTACATCCCGCTCGTTCTGGTAAACACAGTCCGTTTCACTATACAGGGCATGGGCTTTTCAGGTTTTGCAATGTTTGCAGGAGTAGCAGAAATGATTGCGCGTTCACTCATCGGACTTGTATTTGTACCGATATTCGGCTTTTCTGCCGCCTGCTTTGCAAGCCCACTCGCATGGATATTCGCAGATATCTTCCTGGTGCCTGCATTCATCCACTGCCTTCGCAAGCTGCAAAAACGGTAAATTCATCCTAATGACACATCTTTAGTAAAAAGTCATTAACAATAATGGCTTTAACAGGTCCTTTAAAAATCAGTTTATCTCACAGCCGAGGAAAGCACCGGCGAACCATACTATATATTGAGCTTTACGAAGCAGCTTAGACGCAGTTAGAATTATGTCCACATACAACAATGCCCCAGCATGGACGCTGGGGCAAGGCGTTATGCGCCATGGACGGCGCATAAAAGCCGGTTGTGTCATGGTCTAAACACACTAAATCATAATTCTTACTGCTTCTTAGCTGCGTAGTACTTGCGAAATATATAGTATGGTTCGCCGGTGCTTTCCGCATTATAAAAAGATAATTGAAAATCTTATGCATTTACCGCATCTATAAATTTTTGGAACGCTGCACGTCCCTCATCAGTGCACTTGTACACTCCTGCACACTCAAGCACTTCTTTAAATACAAGTCCAATCTCCTCATTGATGATACCATCAATATTAGACTCATCAATCTTATCATACTTAGACATAAACTTAAGAGCCCAGTCAGCATGTGATGCAAGAGTCTCAGTCGAATGCAGATCCTTTCCTGTAAGGATTGCATCCCTAAGCTCTGCCATCTCACCCTTTAATCTGGCCGGAAGCACTGCAAGTCCCATTACCTCGATAAGTCCGATATTCTCCTTCTTTATGTGATGAAGGTGGGCATGCGGATGATATACGCCAAGCGGATGCTCCTCTGTTGTGATGTTGTTTCTGAGCACAAGGTCAAGCTCATAGTCTCCGTCACGACGTCTTGCTATAGGTGTGATAGTGTTGTGTGGCTCTCCATCTGTCTCTGCAAAAATAAATGCTTCTTCATCTGTATAGCCTCTCCATGCAAGAAGAATCTTATCTGCAAGGTCAATAAGCTTATCTTTGTCTGCTGACTTGATTCTGATAACAGACATAGGCCATTTTACGATACCTGCCTCGACATCCTCGTAGCCCTTGAATGTGATTTCTTTCTCTATCGGAGCCTTTGCCATAGCGAAGGTATAGTGTCCACCCTGGAAATGATCATGGCTTAGGATAGAGCCTCCAACGATTGGCAGATCAGCATTTGAGCCAACAAAATAGTGTGGAAACTGTGTCACAAAATCAAGCAGCTTTCCAAATGTGGCACGCTCGATTTTCATCGGAGTATGCTTTGAATTGAACACGATACAGTGCTCATTGTAGTATACATATGGTGAGTACTGGAAAAACCACTGGCTGTTGTTTATTATAACAGGGATAATTCTGTGGTTTTCTCTTGCAGGATGGTTTACGCGGCCTGCATAGCCCTCATTTTCCTTACAAAGCTGGCACTTTGGATATGCACTCTGCTTAGCATTTTTAGCGGCAGCAATTGCCTTTGGATCCTTCTCAGGCTTTGAGAGATTGATTGTCACATCAAGTGTGCCATACTCTGTGTCTGTGGTCCATTTCATATCCTTCTTTATGCGCTGTCTTCTGATATAATTGCTATCACAGCTTAATTTGTAAAAATAATCGGTTGCCGCAAGTGAAGACTCATTGTCGTATAAATCCTTAAAGCGAGCTCTGATCACGCTTGGTGCATTTACAAGGCAGCCCATCAGCTTTGTATCAAAAAGATCCTTGTATACAATGCTGTTTTCTTTCATGATGCCATTGTCATATGCGTATGTCATCATATCCTCGAGTATACCCTCAAGCTTCTCCTCTGCCTCTTCCTGTGTCCATGCAGGCTGAGCCTCTACCTTTTCAAATGTCTCATCCTCGATATCGTCCACTCCGAGTACCTCGAGAAGTCTGTTTACTGTGTATACCTCATCAGCAGGGTCAACAAGTCCTGTTGTAAGACCATATTTTACTAATTCTAATATTCTCTCCTGAATCATGTCATGCTCCTTAATCATTGTCGGGAAAAACCTATTTATCCGTTACTGTTATTTCATATTGCTAATTTTATGCCAGACGGCTAGGTCCGTCTCCGATTGAAACAACATAAAACTCAGGTGTCTTTCCAACCTTCTCTTCATAGGCCTTTGTCAGGTTTGACTTAAACTGATCAACAGCCTCGTCCTTTACTATGCTGACTGTGCAGCCGCCAAAGCCGCCTCCTGTGATTCGTGATCCGATCACACCCGGAATCTTCCATGCCTCATCAACAAGTACGTCAACCTCAGGACATGATGTCTCATAATCATCACGAAGTGATACATGTGAAGCATTCATAAGCTTTCCAAATGTCTCGATATCATTTTCCTTTAATGCCTTAACAGCCTTGATGGTACGCTGGTTCTCATAAACCGCATGCTTGCCTCTCTTACGTGCAACCTCATCCTTAATCGCATCCTTATGAGCCTCGAACTCTTCATCTGTCAGGTCACCGAGAGTCTTGATGTCACATACTGTCTGTAAATCCTTAAGTGCCTGTGCACTCTCATTTCTTCTGTCATTGTAAGCACTTGTTACAAGGCTGTGCTTAACCATGCTGTTTGTAACCACGATCTTTGCACCGTCCAAAACGATTGGTGCATACTCAAAATCAAGAGTATTGCAGTCAAGGAAAATTGCATTGTCCTTTTTGCCCATTGCAGATGCAAACTGATCCATGATACCGCAATTACAGCCGTTGTAGTTGTTCTCTGAATACTGACCGATAAGTGCAATATCCTGATTTGTCACGTCAAAGCCGTAAATATCCTTTAACATATATCCTGTAACCACCTCAAGAGATGCTGATGAAGAAAGTCCTGAGCCGTTTGGAATATTTCCGAATAAAACAATATCAAGACCGCTTTCAAGCTTCATTCCGCGTCCCTCGAAGGCCCACATAACGCCCATTGGATAGTTTGTCCAGAGTCCGTTTGGATCAGGTGTAAACTCATCAAGTGATGACTCAACCACACCCAGATTGTCAAAATTCATAGAGTAGAAACGAAGCTTTCTGTCATCGCGCTTTCTTGCTGCCATATATGTACCAATGGTCAGTGCACAAGGGAAAACATGTCCTCCATTGTAGTCAGTATGCTCACCGATCAGATTTACACGTCCCGGAGCAAAATATACTCTGATATCCCCATCTGCTCCAAAAAGCTCCCTGAATTTTTCTAATACGTTCTGCTGTATCATTTTTTCTTCTCCTTTGCTGATTGTATTTGCGTTAAATTGATAGTTAAAATATTTCGTTTTTCTTTATAATTCTATTATAACTGTACATTTTTACATTGCAATACATCCGACTGAAAATGCAACATAACAAATCAAATCATGCAACAAAATTACATATGTTATTATTTTATTTTTTAAAATTCTTAATAACATCAAGTGCCGGCAGCACATTTCCATCATAGTCAAAGAGTGCCTGGTTTGCCCACTCATTGCCGCATGGTCCCGGATCATTCATGTACTTTAGTGAAGCAGGTGTAGCCCAGCCTGAGCCCGGCACAGGAATCCATGCCGGCTCCCACCAGAAAAATCCTTTTCCATGGTCATCCACCACATTTGCCACTCTGTTTAAGAAATCTTTTGTAAAGTCAGCCTGTCCCTCAATAGTCATAGGATAATCTATCTTCTCAACAAGCTCCGGTTTTGTCGCATAGCCCTTGCGCTCAGAGTCAGCAAGCTTCTCATACTCCTGGTAGCTGTCCATTGTAAAGCCCATGGATACCTCAGCGATGATAAGGTCCTTATTGAAACGCTTTGCGATATCGTTCATATTGAACTCAAGCTGATCGAGAGAGCCGTGCCAGAAAGGATAGTATGACAATCCGATATACTCAAACTCCTCTCCTCTTTCGATGAAGTTTGTAAACCATCTGACATAAAGCTCATTGTTTCCACCATTATCGAGGTGAATCATAATCGGAATATCAGCATTTACCTTGCGGCAGGCACGTATTCCGGCATTCACAAATTTTGCTATATTATCATAGTTAGGTACCTTTCCCTCAGGCCACAAAAGTCCGTTTGAAAGCTCATTACCTACCTGAATCATTGTAACATTTACGCCTGCCTCAATAATCTTTGTCAGATTTTCAAGTGTAAAATCATATACAGCCTGCTCCAGCTCGTCCACACCGAAATCCTTCCATGCCTTTGGCTTAATCTGCTTTCCCGGATCTGCCCAGAAATCACTGTAGTGGAAATTCAAAAGCACTCCAAAGCCTGCATCTGTAACCTTTTTTCCGATAGCGATAGTCTCAGCAAGGTCATTGTTACCCGCACCGTAAGGCTCACCATCCTCTGATTTTGGGTCGTTCCACAGACGAAGACGGATTGTATCAACATCATGCTCCTTCATGATGTCAAGAATATCCTTCTCCTTTCCGTCCTCGTAGTATTTTGCTCCGCAGCGTTCCAGCTCGAGCAAGGTTGATAAATCCATACCCTTAATAAATTTTGACATTTTAATTCTCCTTAATTCTTATATTATTTATTCTTATATCGTTTATTTACACCATGAGAGCAGTCCCAGTAGTAGTCTCTGCTCTCAAAATGCGTAATAATATTCCTTACAACCTTAAAATGCTAGATTCCTCTGAAACAGAATGTAAATTCCATTTTTTCTGAGGCATCAAGCAAGTACTCCGGATGAGTATGTGAGCCCCAGCTGTCGTCTCCGCCTACACCCATCTGCTTCTTTGCCACACGGACAACAGTATAGTGTACAGGTGGAAGCTCAAAGTGATGTGCAGCATTTTCCAGCTCATGCGGTGTATATGGCAGTGCCGAGAACGAGAGCTCATCACCAAAGAACATCATGCCTGTGCCCTTCTTATCCATTACCTTTGCATATCTTACTCTGCACTTGTTGCCGCTCTCCTGCGGAACGAGATACTCGGCAATGTTGTCTGCCACTTTATTCTCGTATACACCATACTTTCCGCCATGCTGTCTGTCCTCATATGTCTCCTGTGGTCCGAGTCCGTACCATTTCACTGTATCATAATCGGCATCCAGCTTGAACATCATGCCAAACTCCGGCATATCGCCAAGTTCCTTTACAGGGTCATATGACAGAGTTGTCTCGATGGTTCCATCACCAAACACTCTGTATGTCACCCCGCATGAACTCTGCGGTGTGGTAGGCATGAAATAAGTGTATGTAATGGCGATATTGTTGTCATTTTTTTCAACCCTTGGTGAGGTGTCTGCAAAGCGCTGATCCTGTCTGGTGGTCACATACATGCTGGCAATCTTCCACTGTGCATAGCGCTGTGGCATCATGTTGCCGGAATCATTGTTGGTAGGTGTTCTCCAGAAATTCGGCAGTGGAATAGTATTTGGAAGCATCTCGACGCCACCATATACATATGAAACCATTCCCAGATTCATTCTTGAGAAAAGTGCCTTGAAGTTCTCACCTCTTACAAGGATATTTCCGTTTCCTACAATAAGCTCAACTGATTTGTCGCATGAATACTCACTTACAGGCTTCTTTATCATATGCTGTCCGAATGCAATCTCATATCCTGCCTTTTCCCAGATGGTGTTTTCCTTCAATACAAATGATACCACAATACAGTACTCTTTTTCCACATCAATCATTGAATTTTTAAGAGTCACAGGCACCTCATAGCTTGCCTGCTCCATCGGTGGAACAGATATCTGAAGCCTGGTCCTGTAGACCTCATTGCCGTCTGCAAGTAGAATGGCAAAAGCATCAAAAACCGATGTATTTACAAAAAGATTTTTGTTTGTGACTGTAAAGATGTAGTCGCTGTCAAAATCAACCGAGATATTCTGATAATTGAACTTCACCTCCTGCATCTTTGGAGAAGCCTCTCTCTCTCCGCCGTAGCAGATGCCGTTTCCGCTGAAATCTCCATCAGTAGGCCTGTCGCCAAAATCTCCGCCATATGTGAGGAACCACTTGCCGTATCTGTCCTTTTTGTAGATTGACTGGTCAATATAATCCCAGATAAATCCACCCTGATATCTAGGCTCGCGGTCTGAAAGCTCTGTGTATTTATGCATAGCACCGCAGGAATTTCCCATTGCATGTGTATATTCACAGCAGATAAATGGTTTCTCAGGGTTGTCCGCAAGGAATTTCTCAATACCTGCAACAGAAGTATACATCTGGCTTTCCATGTCACTTGTGTCATTGTAGCTCCTATCGTTAAATACTCCCTCATAATGTACCAGACGATGCTTATCAAGCTGCCTGAAAAGCTGTGACATCTCATATATTGTCTTGCCGCCAAACGACTCATTTCCGCATGACCAGATAAGGATTGCCGGATGATTTTTATCTCTCTGATAGCATGAGTTGGCACGGTCGAGCATCATTTCTCTCCACTGCGGCTTGTCCTTTGGCACAACAAAGTCAAGGTCCACATAGCCCTTATTGTATGCCTCCCAGGTGCCGTGACTCTCAAGATTGTTCTCAGCTATCATATAAATTCCATAAATATCGCAAAGCTCATAGATCATGGAATCATCAGGATAATGGCTTGTCCTTATCGCATTGATATTGTTCTTTTTCATTGTAACAATATCCTTTATCACCTCATCACGGTTTGGCACGCGGCCTGTTATTGAGCTGAACTCATGGCGGTTTACACCCTTAAATACAATACGCTTACCGTTTAGCTTCATAAGTCCGTCTACCATCTCAAATCTTCTGAAGCCTGCCAGCTGGCTGATAAACTCGGTCTCATTTCCATGCGTATCTTTAACTATAATTTTAACCTCATACAGATTCGGCTTTTCAGCGCTCCATAACAGAGGATTTTTCACATTACATGAGCCCTCGCAAATTTCCTTATTCCTAAGCTCTATATCAAACTCTTCCAGTAAAAGCTTAGCCCTGTCATATTTTTCCACAGACAAATCGCCCAGCTCATAAAGCTTTACACTTGCAGTACCATCACCATCTGCCTTTATTGACACACTAAGTGTGCCCTCGTCAAAGGTATCATTAAGTGTAGGAACAACTGACAGATCCTCCACATGTGCACAAGGAACGACATACAAAAATACATCCCTGAAAATACCCGAAAATCTATAAAAATCCTGATCCTCACACCAGCTGCTTGATGTCCATTTCCATACTCTGACCGCAAGCTTGTTCTCACCCTCAATAATATAATCAGTCAGCTCGAAATCCGACGGATCAAAGGTATCCTCACTGTAGCCGACATAGTGTCCATTCAGCCAGAGTGCAAAACCGCTCTCCACTCCCTGGAACGAAATACACACCCTCTTGTTCTTCATATTCTCAGGGATTGTGAAATACTTCACATAGCTTGCAACCGGATTAAAAATCTCAGGTACCTCGCCCGGCTTTATAAACTCGTCAGCCTCCCACGGATATGTGGTATTCGTATAGATTGGCACATCATAGCCTTCCATCTGGATATGTGCCGGAACCCTGATTTCATCCCAGCTTTTGCAGTCATAATCTGCTGCTTCAAAGCCACAAGGAGCCAGGGACTGATTCTTTGCATATGCAAACTTCCATAAGCCGTTCATATCATATCTCAGGCTTGATTTTCCTTTAATCTTCTCCAATTCATTTTTATAGCACACATGATCCGAATGAGCCGCAAGTCTGTTCTGCTCAAATATTTCCGGATTTTTAACAATATCTGAATCAAAATTACCCATATTTATACACTCCTATTTTATTTATTATTTGTCTTTTTAAACGTAAAGTCCTCTTGGTAAATTCCTCTTATAAGACGAAGGCAAATAATAAACATTATTTGCCTTCTTGATTTTTAACAATATTATTTTACTTTTATTTAACAGAACCTGTAATTCCCTCTGCAAACTGCTTCTGGAGTACAAAGAATACGATCATTGTAGGGATTGAGCAGAAAAGAACGCCCATCATCAGTACACCGTAATCTACTGTATATCCTGCTGCGAGGTTTGCAATAAGCATTGGCATTGTGATAGCATCAGGCTTATTGAGTATTACCTTTGGCCACAGATATGAGTTCCATGCATTCATGAATGTGATAACTGCAGCTGCTGCATATGTTGATTTCTGTACAGGCATATACATCTTGAAGAAAATACCAATCTCACTGAGTCCGTCAATTCGTGCCGCCTCCATTATATCGACTGGGAAGTTTCTCGAATTCTGTCTGAACATCATGATAAGGAACGGCGTTGAAATAGCCGGGAGCATGAAGCCCCATACCGTATTTATAAAGCCGAGCTTTGACATCATCTTGAACAGAGGAATAAGTGTAGCTACCTGCGGAATCATCATGGCAAGAAGTAAAACTGAGAATAGCTTATCCTTTGCCTTGTCATGATAGAGCTCAAAGCCGTAACCGGCAAGTGAGCAGACAAGCAGTGCTATAATTGTCTGAACTGTTGCATTGATAAGTGAGTTTTTCATTCCAAGTGCAACGTTCTGTGATGCAAACAGTTTCTTTAAGTTCTCAATGGCATAGCCACCAAATGCAATTTTACCTCTTGCAACGTCAATAGACTTGTTGGTCGCTGCCGATATCATCCAGAAAAACGGAAATACTGAGATGAACGAAACTATTACAAGAAAAATGTATGAAGGTATAAGCCTTTTTTGTATTGATGATCCATGTTTTTTCTTAGTCACGCTTGTCACCTACTTTCAGATTGATAAATGCCAGTATAGCAACCATGATGAATACGATAACAGACATTGCTGATGCATATCCAAAGTTTGCAACACCTTCACCAAACGAGCCGTTATAGATATAATGTGACATGGTGATTGTCGCATTTGCAGGTCCACCCTTTGTCAGGTTTACAGACTCATCGAAGAGCTGTAATGTACCGTTTATTGACATGATGGTTGTCATAACAATTGTAGGTTTAAGGAGAGGAACCGTGATAGACCAGAAGGTCCTCCAGCCGCTCGCTCCATCTATCTTTGCCGCCTCGTAAACAGAATACTCGATATTCTGGAGACCGGCTAAAAAGAACACCATATTATATCCTGTCCATCTCCAGATAAGAGCTACTATGATAATAATCTTAGCGCTCCAGCCTGTACCGAGGAAGTTAAAGTTGCTCTCTAATATTCCAAGTTTAACAAGGATTGTATTGATAAGTCCCTGTGTTGCAAAAAGCGATTTAAAAATCAATGCATATGATACGAGTGATGTTGCACATGGTAAAAATACACATGTACGGAAAAATCCTTTAAATTTAAGATGCTTGTTGTTAAGTAACTGTGCCAGTAAAATTGCCAGTACAAGCATGATTGGCACTTCGATAATTAAATATAAGAATGTGTTTCCGATAGATCTCTTGAAAACCGCATCCTGAAACATTCTTGTGTAATTGTAGGCAAATGGATTAGCCCACTGCATATTTGCACTTGAACCGGTTTTAAAGGATGTGATAACAGCCTGGATTATAGGCCAGAAGCTCATTATGAAAATGAGTATTGTAGCCGGAGCCAGATAAATCCAGCCGGCAGCCCTTTGTTTACCGGTTATGCTCATTCCTTTTTTCTTATTCTTCACTGTAAAGGCCTCCTAACTATACGTCTTTGAGAAAAAACAAGGAGCCATTTAATGGCTCCCTGTACATTTGCCATCAAGCTAACAGATTAAAGTCCCATTGTGAATTTAAGGTCATCCTCTGCTGTCTTTATCTCTGAATCGATATCTGCACCGTTCTGAGTAATATTGATAAGTGCTGTAGCAAGCTTCTTACGTGCATCGTAATGGAAATCGCTCTGCTCGATTGTCTTAACATTTGCACCCATCTCAACGATCTTAGCGTAAATTGGCTGGTTGTTGAAGTACTCAACGCCCTCGTTGTAAACCTCTGACTTGCCTGCAGGTGTATATGTAGTGATAACACCACCATTCTTAAGAGCATTGTCATATGTCTCAGATACACCCTTGTCTGTATAAGATCCGCCACCGAATGTATATGCTAAGAATTTCTTAGCAAGGTCTGTCTGCTTGCAGTTGCTTGTGATGTAAAGTGAAGAACCACCGTTTGATGCATAGCCTTCGCCACCCTCAAGTGTTGGAAGAGATGTAATCTCCCACTTTCCACTGTTGTCTGTAACCTTCTCGATTGTAGGAATGATCCAGTTTCCGTTCATAACACCTGCAACCATATCTCCCTGGATAGCCTGATCTGTGTAATCTGACCAGTTATTTGCAAGGTAAAGAACATTGTTGTCGATCATATCCTTAAGTACCTGCATGATTTCTTTTATTTTAGCGTTGTCTACAAAGTTTGGCTTGCCATCCTTAAACTGTGACTCACCCTCTGCCTGAAGCATCATGTAGAATAAATCGTTTCCGTCTCCATCCATGCAAAGTAAGTATTTACCGGTCTTATCATATACCTTCTTACCTACCTCGATGAAGTCCTTCCAAGAAATACCTGTCATATCATCGATTGTGTATCCTGCCTGCTCAAGAAGATCTGTTCTGTAAGCAAAGATAACTGTTCCGTTATCAACAGGGAATCCAAAGTGCTCTCCATCGATTGTAGAGAATGATAATTTCTCCTGGCTGAAATCATCCCAATTAACATCTGCATCATTTGCTGATACCCATGCGTCAGGATAATTTGTATGGTACTGCTGGAAGTAGTGATCCTGGAATAATACTATGTCAGGAAGTGTACTGTAATCTCCTGCTGAACCTGCTGTTGTAATTGCTGTCTCAATATCAGATGACTGTGACTGCTCTTCGATATTGAGTACGAAATCAGGATCTACATTTTTCTTGTAATCCTCTGCTGCTGCTTTGAGTGCCGGGATATTGAAGCTTGCATCCCAAGCCCATGCTGTAAGTGTATGGCCGTCATTTACGGTCTCTACCTTCTTACCAGTCTTTTCTGTGCCATCTCCTGATGAAGATGAATCTCCACATCCGGCTGCAAGTGAGGCAACCATTGTTGTTACGAGTAATAATGAAACTACTTTCTTTTTCATTTTTCTTCCTCCCTAATAAAAATGATGTTTTTGCAATACTCCGTTCACAATTCATTCATAGTCATATTATTTTAATTGGGCACTTTGACCATAAATGTTTGTCCGTTTCTTGATTACATAGTCATTATAACCATACACGCCATTTATGTGTTAACAAATTCCACACGATTACATGCATATTCAATCATAAATGTACAAAATTATACGAAAACATGTATTTTCTACCATCCCTTTAGTGCAGATATCCTAAAATTCAGCAGCTTATGCTCATAATTTTCAGGATTTATCTTCCACTGATATGGCGAAGTGTCCAAAAATTTGCGGAAATTACGGTTAAAAGTTGACTGGGTTGTGAATCCACACTTTTGTGCAATAAGCTCCATAGGCTCATTTGTTTTTTTCATAAGCTCGCACGCCTTCTGTACTCTTATCAGATTCAGATACTCCATAGGCGGCATATTGATGTATGATTCAAACAGTCTCCTGAAATGAGTCTCGCTCATGTTGCATAGTTCCGAAAGCTCCCCTGCCTTTATCGATTCGCTGTAATGCTTATTCATGTAGTCAAGTGCTGTGGCTATCTGTGACATATTGGTACCCTTTACGATATTATTATCCTCCTTTGGAAGCTCATCATACCTGCGCAACAGCTCTATTACAATTCCCTGCACAAGGAGCTTTATCGTCCTTTGGCAATAAATCTTGTGTTCACGGGTTTCCCTTATTATGGCATTTATATACTCAGCCATAGCCGGGCTCTGATACACGTTAGTCATAAACGCTTTTTTTGATATAGTCGTAACTGCCTCATTCTGGAATGCCGTATTGTTTGGGAACATCTCTTCTATCACAGAACGTATGTCGATAAAAATATACTCCCAGAAATTCACCACCTCACCATAGCTGACTGTAACATGTGGAAAATTCTCAGGTATAAATGTGATATCGCCGTCATGATACTGGTAAATATCCTCATCCAGATACATATTTCCATCCCCCTCGCGGCAGATGCCGATTTCAAGCAGATTATGGAAATGCAGGTGAAATTCCTCATGACCATACACTCTCTTCCAGGATTCTCCGCACAGCACGAGTGCCGACTCTCCCTGTGGCAGCTCATAGAATCTGAATTCCATCGTGTCTTTTTTTCTTTTCGCCATATATACTCTCCTTTGTAGCGAAATGCAAAATACGCTGCTGCTATTATAGCAGCAGCGTACCAATCACTACTTTAATCAAAATCGAACTTGTCGAATCTCTTGTACATAGCCTTGTACTTCTTGCGTACATCCTCGTTGCCCTTAAGCACCTCTTCCTCTGTACCTCTGAACTGACAGCGGATGCAGCTATAAATACCTGTTTCCTTATTATAGAACATATCAATATCAAGATCCCTCATAAAACATAAAGGACATCTATAGTTTAATTTGCCTTTTCCAAGTTGAGCCATGTTGCAAATACCTCCTTGTCTTTAATCTGTTTCTTGTAACCAAGCTTGAACATTGGAGAGAATGCATATCCTTCCTCAATGTATCCCTCTGCCTTTGCAGATGGTGTGAGTGAAACCTTTGTCTGAATTGCAGGAATTACTGCGCTTACTGCAGTTGCTCCGTCAAGCTTTGCATCACGACACTTGTACTCATAATTGATGCTCTGTGGGTTTTCTCCCTCACATGTAAGTGTGATGCCTGTCATATCCTCTGGATACTCTGTTGTTCCGTAGCATGCTGTGATGTACTCATCGAGATAAACCTCTGCATTTGGATCACTCATGCTAAGGATATTACGCTCAATCTTGATGTTTGATGAGCCCTCCTCAAAGTATTCCTTTGTCTGAAGAGTAAGCTTAACATCATAAAACTCAATATCTACAGGATCAAGTGTAAGGATTCTTGTCTTCTTGCCATCAATAACTTCCTCTGAAAAATGGCTGTGTGTAGGACAGAGACACAGGTCAACCTCCTCACCGTTGTGTGAAAGCTTGGCACTTCTTACTGTTCCTGCTCCTGCATAGTGTGTAAAGTATCCTGCTCTGTATTTCTCCTGAATAAGGAATGGATAAGATGCATCCTGTACATGCTTTGTTCCGATTCCTACAGGCCACTCAAGCTTTGCAACGTATGGACGAAGGTCTACGATCGCTCCACCCTGGTCCATGTTCACACATGCTCTCATGTATGGGTCACAGTACCAGAAGAGCTGCTTGTCTGAGCCGTAAAGGATATCTCTCCATGGTGCACACTCAGGCTCATTGTAGTTTCCTGCGTTTACACCCTTTTTCTCTCTGTAGTAATCAGCGAACTCTGACATTGTCATGTCGATGAGCTTGCCCTCTTTCTTTAACTTGCCATAGTAGTTACAGCCGTCTGTATATGACTTTAAGAGAAGCTCATATGGCTGCTCCCAGCGTCCCATCTTGTTCATCCAGCCAGGTCCTACGAACATCATGTTGTATGAATATCCGTTATTGTATTTTGCAAGGTCTCTGTACTGGTCGATGAGGTTGTAAAGATATGGATACTCCCATGTCTTTGTATCATAAATCATTCCACGAAGCACGTTCTGTGGATGTGTTCCGAAGTTTGAGCCGTTTCCATCATAGCAGGCGATAAGGTCACGTGAGAGATGTGGAATTGCTACGATTCCGCTATCCTCTTCCTTATTTGCTGCAGGTGCATGTGTATTCTGCTTTGATGGAATCCATGGTGCCCATGGGCCTCCGTCGAAGAGTGTATACCATGAGTTGTTACATGTGTGGTATGCCTTAGGTCCCTCCTCCCAGCATGTTGCAACTGCACATTTTACCATTGGGTATTTTTCTTTGATGTAGTTTGTAAGGTCTGCATCCATATAGTATGAGCCTGTTGACTCAGGATAGAAACCGAATCTGTCATGGAATTTCTCGAATACATCATTTACGATAGCTTTCTTGTCCTCCATTGAGAACATCCAGATACAGAAATCCTTTGTCTTATACTTCTCTCTAAACTCCTCACATGGAAGTCCAAGGAGTGAAAGTGCTATCTCATCACCGTATTTCTCGTGATCCTGCTTTGCAAGCTCTACTGCCTCATCATTGAAAAGTGAAGCGTATGTCATCTGAATTGTAGTTTTGAGTCCTGCCTCATGTGCAAGTCTCTGCTGTGTCTTGAAGATGTCGAGTGACTCTGTGATGAGCTTCTTATCTCCGATATCCTCTTCTTTTCCCTGACCTGTCACTGTTGCTGAGTACTCAGGCACCATCTCAGGGCGGTGAATGATGTTAACAATAAATTTGTCCATCCGTTGTTTCCTCCATTTGCTTGTAATTTAATTTATTTCTTAGGTGCGTTTTTTCGCGCAACCGCTTGTTCCGAACTTAGTATATTACAGTATTATGATTATGTCAATGTGCAATTTCGACATTTTTTAACTTTTGTTTTCAAGCATTTTTCACAAAAAGGGGTTTATGTGCGCGCTTTCGTGCGCAACTTTTGCGCGTTTTGTATGTGTCGGTACGTAAGCCGGGGACTGAGGGGATACACGTACTTTCGCCATCGTTACGCTTAGCGCCTAAGATTCTGTACGAAATTATGCTCTTAGCTCTTCTATGCCTGACGAAACCGTCGAAA
>OGZP01000902.1_pt1 | contig 23972 bp, 22 predicted proteins | sample 1576811 | NCBI WGS metagenome assembly OGZP01 (sample SAMEA3541553, study PRJEB24748) | human gut metagenome | biome: human gut; feature: human-associated habitat; material: faeces | place: China | collected 2012
GCTGGACTGCACTGTTGATGAGATGATGGAATTTACAGATGATGAATAACAGGAGCAGGTATGTCAAATTATTAAATCTGGCAGAATGTTTCAGAAGTCGAAAAAAGAAATTGAAAAAAGATAACACGCCGGATACGGCATAATTCTCTTAGCAAAGCTAAGAGCGCACTTCGATACAGGCAATTACATTTGCCTGTATCGTGCGACCTGCGGTGCTATTCCTGATTTGGGAAAATCTCAATCCGGGAATTAAGCGAAATCACAGATTTCGTACAAGGGAATGGATTCCCTTGTGGCACAGGTGCCTATCACTGACGTAAGAATCGGAGATTGACAAAGAGATGAAAGAAAAATATAATTCGCAAGCAAGGGTAGAGGAGACCAGAATGGAAAATTACAGGGAAATGCGTGAACAAAAATTAAAAAGTGTGGATGAAATCCTTCATCAGATTTCCTGTATGGATCGTGCAGTAAATGAAAAGCAACTGGATGCGGTCATTCCATTTATACTAAAAGCGATAGGGAAATATGCAAATGCGGATCGTGTCTACATTTTTGACTGGGTTACCGGAAAAAGAGAAAGGATTACAAATACCTTTGAATGGTGTGCGACAGGGGTAAATCCTCAGATCCAAAATCTTCAGAATATTCCCGGTGATTTTGTACCAAGATGGACAGAGAAGTTTTTGGCAAAAGAAAATATTGTTATTTATGATCTGGAAGATATTGCAGAAGAAATGCCGACAGAATATGAAATATTAAAACCGCAGGAGATCCATTCGCTGATCGCAGTACCATTTTTTGAAAATCAAAAACTGATCGGTTTCATTGGTGTGGATAATCCGGATATGGAGTTTGCACATCTTTTTGCATGCTTATTGACAGATATGGGTGGACATCTGCAGAGTGTACGTGAAAATATGCGGATGAGAAAAAAACTGGAAGAAGAACATGCAAGCCTTGAGCAAAGTCTGGTGGAATTGCAGAAGGAGAAAAATATACTGGATGTGCTGAGTATTGATTACACATCCATATACACTTGTGACCTTTTGAAGGATAGGATGTATCCGGTAAAATTATCCGAAAATACAAATGCGATTCTGGTAAAGGAACAGCTCGGATACGAATGCCATTCTTATTCTGAACGTATCCGATATTATTATGATCACTTTGTGGTAAAGGAATCAGCACCGGATTTCCTCGAAAAAATGAGTGCAGATTATCTGATGGAATATCTGGCATATCATGATCGTTTTGCCTACAGATTCCGATGTCTGGCAAGTCCTGCAGGGCAGAAGCACTTTGAGGTACAGATTGCCAGAATGAAAGAGACTAAGGGATTTCAGGTGGTTATGGGTTACCGCTATATAGATGATATTATCGAGGAACAGAAAAAACAGAAATATGAACTGGAGCAGGCTCTGGAAAGTGCGACGCTCAATAGTGAAATTGTAAGTTCAATAAGTAAGCTCTACTGGCTCATTTATCATATGGATCTGGTCGAAGGAACGTATGAAGAAATTTCGGCAGGTCAGGAAATGTATCGTTTGACAGGGAAGAAATGCTATACAGAGGAAGTTTTTAAGGAAGTAAGAAAGTCGATCGTATCCTTTGAATATCAGAATGCAATGAAAAAATTTCTTGATACCGGTACTCTGGCGGACAGATTGAAAGAAGCTGACAGTACAGCTATGGAATACCGGACGACCAGTGGTTCCTGGCATCTGGCGAGATTTATCGTTAAGAAACGAAACACAGCAGGAAAAGTGACCAATGTGCTCTATGTGGTTCGTCAGATAGACAAGGAAAAAGAACTGGAAATTAAGTACAAGCAGGAAGTACTCGAATACAATCGTGTTATGTCCGGATTAAGTCTGGATTATACGATTGTATTTGTGCTGAATCTCGATACAGATGAATACAGGATCGTATTCACACAGACAACGAATCATGCACAGATCAGGCAGAACATTACAGGTTTTTCGGAGTATGTGGATGAATATGTAAGAAAATATACGCTGCCTGATTTTAAGGAAGCAATGAGAAAAGAACTAAGTGCTGCTAACATCAGGAAACGGTTTCATCAGGAAGATGATTATCATTTTTCCTTTGAAACAGTACCAAATGAAGCCGGACTGAGTCATTTTCAGGTTCATATAGTAAAGGAATATGATGGAGAGGAACACTATGCAGTTCTTGGTTTCCGCAGTATTGATGAAATCGTGAATCAGGAACGTTTTTATAAAGAAGCCCTTAGAAATGCAAATCAGGCACTTCAGAGCGAGTTGGATATGATTGCATCTGCATTGCCTGGAGGAGTAAAGATAAGTAATGATGATCCACAATACTCTTTCAAGTATGTATCGGAACAGTTTGCAAACATGCTCGGATACGATACACCAGAGGAACTGCGGGAAGCATGTGACGGCTCGATTGCAGGAATTGCTCATCCGGATGATCTTGAGACGGGGATTGCGGAAGCACTTGCACAGTATGAGAAAGATGACCATTATGAGATTACTTATCGAATGAGATGCAAAGATGGATCCTATAAATATATTGAGGATCATGGGCGAAAAATCTGCAAACCGGAGGGGCTGGTTGAGCACTGGAATCTGATTTTAGATAAGCATGAATTTGTAGAAAAGACAATTGAGCTGGAGAGTGAGAAAAGGGCGAATCAAAGCAAATCAGATTTTCTCGCCAGAATGTCTCATGATATGCGTACACCGTTGAATGGGATTATCGGGCTGCTTGATATATGCAGAAGCCATCCGGATGACAGGGAGCTGGTCGATTCCAGCAGAATAAAAGCAAGAGTTGCTGCAGACCATCTGCTTTCTCTGATTAATGATACGTTGGAACTCAGCAGACTGGAAGAAGGTGACCGTCCATTGATGACGGATGTATTTAATCTGCCATCTTTGCTCCACGATGTGGAAATAATCTGTAAGCTAAAAGGAGATGAAAATGGGATCTCTGTGATTTGGATAAATGATATTGGCCATTTCGAATATCCGTATCTGATAGGCAGTTCATTGAGTGTCAAACAAATACTATTGAATCTCATAGGCAACAGTATTAAGTACAATCAGAGCAAAGGTTCTGTATTTTGTTATTTGAAAGAGCAGATTATATCTGATACCAAATTGGAACTGGATTTTACCATAAAAGATACCGGAATCGGAATGTCAGATGAATTTATTAAGGATATTTTTAAACCATTTGTACAGGCGAATACAGGTGCCAGAACCAAGTATATGGGAACAGGTCTTGGAATGTCAATCGTAAAGAATCTCCTGGATAAAATGGGAGGCACGATCCAGATTGACAGTGAGGAAGGAGTGGGAACTTCTGTAAATGTAATCATTCCTTTTGAAATAGGTCAGAATGTTGGAGATGAGCAAACGGAGAAAACAGTACAGAATAATTTGAAAGGAAAAAGAGTTCTCCTGGCAGAAGATAATGAACTGAACCGGGAAATAGCAGTTTTTATTCTTGAAGATGCCGGAATGTCTGTCACAGAAGCGATAGATGGTAGGCAGGCAGTAAAAATCTTCATGAATCATCCGGAAGGCTTTTTTGATATTGTATTGATGGATATTATGATGCCGGTCATGGATGGATATCAGGCGACAAATGTAATTCGAAGCTGTGAAAGAGCAGATGCTAAAACGATTCCAATTATTGCGATGACTGCTAAGGCTTTTGATGATGACAGAAAACAGTCAAAAGAGGCAGGAATGAATGCACATATATCAAAACCTATAGAGATATCCAATTTAATAAATACTATAGATAGACTCTGTAATAATGCTACGAATTCGACTGAAGTCACGCTGTAAGTTTTTACTGACAATTAAATACTTCAACCAAAACTGGGGTTAGCAGTTCTTCTGTATGAGAACAGCAGCCTCAGTTTTTATATCAGGAACTGGCATTTTTGAGATTGCCGATTCTTTTTGTTTACAGAAAAAAGAAGGAGATGGAGACAATGAGCAGAGCAAAAAATCCAAAGTACGAATCCATGTCGTTGGAGGAATTGAAAGCAAACATGGAAAAAGAGCAAAAAGGAACTGGAGCAGGCAATTCACAACATGTTGGAGAAGACACAGAAAGAGTAGGCAGACATCAAAAAGGAACTTTCCCAGAACCAGAGTGTGCTGAATACAGAAGAAAAACTGGATGTACAGTCACAGCAGTGGAGCGAGGATATCAGCGAGTATGTGGACATTAAAGAACTGGATGCCAATCTTTTGAACCGGCTGATCAGTAAAATCGTTATCTCAGAACCGCAGGAGAAAGACGGAACAGAGAATTACCGCTGCACCCCTGAAACGGTCACAATGAAAATTCATTTCAATTTAAAACCAATACCGGAGTTTGGAACCATCGAAAGAGGTTCCGGTTCCCATAAATAAAAAAATCTATCAAAATTTAATCTATTTTAATCTTTTCAAGGCTCATTTCGAGCCAATATTTTCTCATAAAAGACCTAAAACATGATATTCATTGTGAAAACCTTATTTATTTTACCAATCTAAGTAAAGAAGAATTTTCAGCAGATGAAATCATTGAGCTATATTCAAAAAGATGGGATATTGAGGTTTCATATAAGACAATGAAAACAACTCAGGAAATAGAAAGGCACATAAGCTTAAATGAAGATGTTGCACGAAATGATATATATGCAAAGGTTCTGTTTCATAATATAGTTGGAGTTTTAAGAAAAGAAATAAATCATGAATTGGAAAAGAGGAAAACCGAAAAAAAATATGTCGTGAACATAACACAATTGCATGTCATAGTTCATGAAATCAATTTTTTAAATTGTATGATGTATAATCTGAAAGAAAAAATCAAAGAGAGAATAGATAATATCATGAAGATCATAGACAAAATAAAAGTGCCTGTTCGCCCAAACAGACACTATCAACGTTGGGGAAGAGTTATGCCGTCGTCACCGTCATATCGATTTAGACTCGACGGAAGAAATAATCCGAAACTTAAAAAAATCGGATCTGTTCTCATGACCACATTCCCGTAGTTAAGAATACATATATATTTTAACACAAAAAATTTAAAAAAATAGGTAATATTAAAAGGAATTTTATGCGCTTTTTTTATTGCACAAAAATATTGATAAAATAATTTTAAATTTATTTTCATAATAACAAAAATAGCGCCAACTTAAAGAATGCATAATTTTTTAAGTTGACGCCATTGCGCACAATGTGCGGTTTTTAATTGATTTGTTTTTTCAATCATTGTATGAGTATTTTCTTGTAAGCCAACGAGAATAAACATTTAAAATATTTGGAGCTTTTTTTCTTCTTTCGATATCTTCATTTATATGTTCTAAAAGAAAATTGGATACACGATCATCGTCACCCTTTTCATGATTATAAACATAAAATAACATTTGAATGATTCCTTTTTGTGGGACTTTTATGTTTATTGTATAATCGGGTGAAATGATAGGATGATCTTTATCTCGTTGTAGACATTGTTTGTCTATATCAACATTAATATCATCTAAAAAATGACGTACTTCTTCATTACCACATTCTTTTAGTTTCTTAACTTCTTGTCTTATACTTTCTGTAATATACCCTGATAAAATGAAATTTTCTAAAGTTGTATATTTAATAAGCTCTTCTAAATTATAATCATCTTCCATAAGATTATTTCCTTTCATTTTTTTGTAGGATGATTTAAATAGACCAAATATGAAAGGATTACTTTTTGAATGACATATTTAAAGTAATAAGAAAAACCTTTTGTTTTTTTGACTAACCTCCTTTATAATTATCTAATTCTATAGGTTCTTTTCCTTTATCTGTCGTATCTCTATCTTCCTATTATGTATATTGTCTTTTTTCGTCTGATTTTCTTTTTAATATAAGTTGATGATTATTATCGATTTCAAAACCAATATATTAAATCGAGTTTCTTTCCTACTTTTGCAATATGAATGTTTATTATTATAAGTATAACAATAATTTAAATGAACAAAACACTGCCTTGATCTATAAAACCTAAACGGCAACATTAATTATTTTCAATGATTTCTTTTATTTAAATTTGTAATTTCTCGTTCTGTTCGCCGCATAACTATGCTCCAAAATGATATTTTTTAAAATGTTTATAATAAATAATAAAGAGAAAGGAAGTTGTAAACCAAGTGATTGGATAAGAAATAACAACACCTTTTAATGTTGGATAATGAGGAGAAATAAAGGTTACCCAAGCAACACGCAAAACACAAATACCAATACAGACAAGAAGCATTGGTTTAAAAGATTCCCCACAACCTCTCATTGTTCCAGAAAAAATTTCTACACAACAGTAAGAAAAATAGAAAGGCATTAAAAAGAGTATTAAACTTTGACATTGATTAATGATGGCTGGATCAGATGAAAAGAGTTTTGTAATATAACTTCCCCCAAAACATAAGATCACACTTAAAGAAACTGCCATTGTTAAGGCAATCGCTAAAGCTGTTTTCGCTCCTTTTTGAATACGATCATAAAGATGAGCACCATAGTTTTGTCCTACAAAAGTTGTAATGGCGGCACCAATGGCTGCCATAGCCATCCAAAATAAAGCATCAATCTTTACATAGACTGACCATGAAGCAATGGTTTGAGTTCCAAAGGCATTAATATGTGTTTGTAAGACGATATTGGCGATACTATACATTGTTGATTGAATTCCAGCAGGAGCTCCAATTTGGACAATTTTCTTTAATACAGGTAAATGAAATTTAATTTTTGATAATGTAAGTTGATAGATATTTTTAGAAAACATTAGTTGAATTGTGACTAAAATCGCACATACTGTTTGGGCAATAAATGTTGCAATCGCTGCCCCAGCAATACCTTTATGTAAAATAACAACTAAAACAAAATCAAAAACAACATTAACAATACTACAAATAATTAAATAATAAAGTGGTCTTTTACTATCTCCTACAGCTCTTAAAATTCCTGAACCAATATTATAAATAGCTCCGGGAATCATCCCTAAAAAGTAAAGTCTCATATAAAGACTGGCATCATTTAAAATATCATGAGGAACACCTATTGCATCTAAACATTGATAAGAAAAGAATAAACCAAAAAGCATCATGATAATTCCACTAACAATAGCAAGCATATATGAAGTATGGACTGCTTGATGTATCTTATCTTTATTATGAGCTCCATAATATTGAGCAATAACAACAGAAGCTCCAGTTGATAAACCAACATAGAAGTTAACAACTAAGTTTGTCAAATTCCCTGTTGAACCAACAGCAGCAAGAGCATTTGTCCCACAAGCTTGACCAACAATAATGGTATCAACGGTATTATATAGTTGTTGAAAAAAGCTCCCAATTAATATTGGAAAAAAGAAAAAAAGTAATTGTTTCCAAATAACTCCCTTAATAAAATCTTGTGTTTTATTCATAGATTCCCCTCCTATAATAAAAAACACCAAAAGGTGCATCACTTGGAATAATGGTATCACATAATTTTTGACAAAACAACCAAAGAAGGAACATCAAAAAGTTAAATAAAGTTCATATTTCTTCTTTATGATATAGACGAAAGGAGGAACAAGAAATTACTTAAACAAAACTTAATCATAAATTTCTCTTTTTAAAAAAAGATAATAATAGATTAAAAAACAGATTCTCCCCCTCCCTTTTGAATCTGTTTTTTGTTGTTTCTATATAATGAAAATGATAAGGTAGATAGAGAGAGGTACAAATCTATGTTATTTAAAGATAAATTAAAAGAACCTGTTATTTATAAAGGGAGTAATAAGGCAATAAATGAACTAAATCAAATACAAGAATATTTAAAAACACATACAAGTAAAGAATTAGAAAAGAAAGCAAGACTTATTCAGTATGGTATTGAAGGAGAAGAGAATATTTTATTTGAATTAAAGAATAGTCATTTTCCAATGTATGTTTTACATGATATTTATATGGTAGATCATGATTTAAGTGCACAAATTGATTACATTATTATTACGCCATCAATGGTTTATTTTATTGAATGTAAAAATCTTATAGGGACAATCATGATCGATTCTATGGGAAATTTTACAAGAGAGTACACTTATAATGGAAAAATAATTAAAGAAGGTATTTATTCACCCATAACACAAAATCAAAGACATTTAGAGTTATATAAAATGTTACGTGAAAAGGATAAAGGATCAGTAATGAAATTTCTTTATGATAAGACCTTTTCAAGTGGTTTTAAATCACTTGTTGTCCTTGCTAATCCAAAGTCTATCTTAAAAAGCCGTTATGCTCCTAAAGAAATCAAAGAAAAAGTTATTAAAGCAGACCAGCTTATAGATTATATAAAGAAACATGAACAAAGTGCTTTTAGAAATCAAAAAGACATGATTGCTATGGCAGATGGACTTTTATCGTATCATCAAAAACAAGAAATACCGCCAATTCAAGAAGAAAATACATTTGAAAGTATAGAAGCTAATAATGATGATCAATTAATTGAGTCCTTAAAAAAATATCGTATGGATAAAGCTCAAGAAAAGAATTTACCACCTTATTATATATTTAATGATATTACTTTAAATGAAATCATTGCTTATAAACCAACAACGATAGAAGAACTCCTTTCTATAAAAGGATTTGGACCAAAGAAATGTGATTGGTATGGAGAAGATATTTTAGACATAATAAGAAGTTTGTAATGAACTTCTTTTTTAATCCCATAATTTTTGACAAAACAACCAAAGAGAAAACATGAAAAAGTAAAATAAAGTTCATATTTCTTCTTTATGATAATACACGAAAGGAGGAACAAGAACTTACTTAAACAAAACTTAATTATAAACTTCCCTTTTTAAAAAAGATAATAATAGATTAAAAAACAGATTCTCCCCCTCCCTTTTGAATCTGTTTTTTTGTGCAGAATATATAAACAACATTCATTGATTATGGTACAATAAATAAAAGAACATTTTGAATATGAAAGTAAATTAAAATGAAATAATTTTTGTATGAATGATGTTTTAAAAAGATACAAAAATCGCAAATTCTAATGACTATAATAGGAGATGTTAATAAGAAAAAATGATGAAGTTAGAGTTTTAAACATGATATTATTTTAAAGATGGGAGAAGAAAGTATGAGTAAAAAAACAGTTCAAAAAAGTAAGAAAAGAACAACAAGAGCCAATAAAAAAAGAACAACGGGTGTAAAGGCCAATACGGTTGTTAAATCGACACCAGTTACCAGTGAAAAGGTAACTGAAGTCAAACCAGTAGAAGTACCAAAAAAAGTTGATACTGTTGAATCAACACCAAAGACAACTGTTCAACCAAAAGAAACAAGTGAAAAAGTTGTTGCTGCTGAATCAGCACCAGCTGTAAAAACAGCGCCTGCTAAGAAAGCGACTACTAAAAAGGCTACAGCTGCTAAATCAACAACAGCTACAAGTAAAAAGACAGCTACTGCAAAATCAACAACAGCTACAAGTAAAAAAACAACTACTGCTAAACCAAAATCTATAAAAAGTGAAACACCTGTTGAGGCTAAACCAACAGAAGTTATTCAAGAAGTTCCTGTTGAAAAATCACAACCAATTGATTTAGGACCTCGTAGAAGTGTTGCTTTTATTGGTTCAGAATGTTATCCATTTGTAAAAACGGGTGGATTAGGGGATGTTATGTCAGCTCTTCCAAAGAGTTTAGCTAAATTAAATATGGATGTTAAAGTTATTATTCCAAGATATAAATGTATTCCACAAAAATTCCAAGAAAAGATGGAATATAAAGGATCATTTTATATGGATCTATGTGCAGATGGAAAACAATATTATGTAGGTATTATGGAATATCAAGAAGATGGTGTTGTTTATGATTTTATCGATAATGATGAATTCTTCTCATGGGGAAATCCATATACGAATCTTATCGATGATATTCCTAAGTTCTGTTATTTTAGTAAAGCAGCTCTTGCAGCACTTAATTATTTAAATTGGACACCAGATATTGTACATTGTCATGATTGGCAAGCAGCTTTAGTTCCTCTTTATTTAAGAACAAGCTTTAAAGATACAAATGTAGGACGTGCAGGTGCTGTTCTTACAATTCATAACTTAAGATTCCAAGGTATCTATGATCGAAAAACAATTCAATATTGGTCAGATCTTCCTGATTATGTCTTCAATAAAGATTGTATGACACAAAATTGGTTAGATGCGAATATGTTAAAAGGTGGTATCACTTATTGTAATAAATTAACAACAGTAAGTAATACGTATGCTGGAGAAATTCAAACAGAAGAATATGGTGAAGGTCTTGAAGAACATTTGAGATATCATAGTAGTAAGATTTTAGGAATTGTTAATGGTATTGATACGGATATTTGGAATCCAGCAACAGATAAACTTTTAGCTGCGCAATATGATAGTCAATCTGTTATCAAGAATAAAAAAGCGAATAAAAAAGCACTTCAAGAATCATTAGGATTAGAAGTTGATGATCATAAAATTGTCATTGGACTTATTTCACGTCTTACAAATCAAAAAGGTCTTGATCTTGTTAATGATGTTATTCCAAGTATTATGGATGAACATACACAAGTTGTTGTTTTAGGTACAGGAGATACGATGTATGAAGATGCTTTCCGTTATTATGAAAATAAATATAAAGGAAACTTCTGTGCATATATTGCTTACAATGAAAACGTCGCTCACAATATTTATGCAGGATGTGATGCTTTACTAGTACCATCAAGATTTGAACCATGTGGACTTACACAACTTATTAGTATGAGATATGGTTCTATCCCAATTGTAAGAGAAACGGGTGGACTTAAAGATACTGTACAACCTTATAATCTATTTGATAATACAGGTAATGGTTTTACATTTGATCGCTATGAAAGTGGACTTCTTTATGATGCCATCAATCGTGCTAAAACACTTTATTTTGAAAATAGAAAATATTGGGATGAAATGGTTGTTCGTGATATGAATAAAGATGTCTCTTGGCAACAAAGCGCAAAACAATACAAAGATATGTATGTGGAATTAACACCAAAATATTAATAGATATAATTTAGAAAATACAATGTTAGTTTTTTGTAACATTGTATTTTTTAATCCCATAATTTTTGACAAAACAAACAAGAAAGAAACATGAAAAAGTTAAATAAAATTCATAAAACTTATCTATGATAATACACGAAAGGAGGAACAAGAGCTTACTTAAACTCAAAACTTAATTATCAATTTCCCTTTTTAAAAAATAATAATAGATAATAGTAAAAAGCAGATCTTTTCCCTTCCCTTGGATCTGTTTTTTTGTTGTAACAATAAAAATTGCATTGTAACAATCTAATTGTTACAATGCAAAAACTGATGTTACAATACTAAAATACCAATAAAATTAAATGATACACAACAAAAGAGGCAAGCCAAGCAATAAGGCATTGTCCAAAGACAACAATCAATGCCCATTTACCATTAAGTTCTCTTTTGATTGCAGCAATCGCTGCAATACAAGGTGTATAAAGTAAACAGAAAATAAGTAAAGATAAAGCAGCTGGTGTTGTAAGTGACATCAACAATGATTGGGTTGAACCATAAAGAATAGATAATGTCGAAACAACACTTTCCTTTGCCATAAATCCTGAAATAAGGGCTGTTGAAATGCGCCAGTCACCAAATCCTAATGGATTAAAGATTGGAGCAATATAACCAGCAAGAATAGCTAGAATACTATCTTTTGATTCAGTAACAATATTAAATCTTAAATCAAAAGTTTGTAAGAACCAAATAACAATGGTTGCAACAAAGATAACTGTAAAAGCTCTTTGTAAGAAATCTTTAGCTTTTTCCCATAACAATTGACAAACATTTTTAGCACCAGGCATACGATAATTTGGAAGTTCCATAACAAAAGGAACAGGTTCTCCTTTAAACAAGGAACCTTTTAAAATAAGAGCAAAAATAATACCTGTTAAAATTCCAAAAACGTATAAGAATATCATAACAAGTGCGCCTTTACCTGGGAAAAAGACTGAGGTAAAGAAAGCATAGATTGGAAGTTTTGCTGAACATGACATAAATGGTGTAAGGATAATGGTCATTTGTCGATCTCTTCTTGAAGAAAGTGTACGACTTGCCATAACTCCAGGAACGGTACAACCAAAGCCAATTAACATAGGGACAATACTTCTCCCAGATAACCCTATTTTTCTAAGTAGTTTATCCATGATAAATGCTACACGAGCCATATAACCACTATCTTCGAGAATTGATAAAAAGAAAAATAAAGTAACGATAATCGGTAAGAAACTTAAAACAGTTCCTACCCCATTAAAAATCCCATCAATGATTAAAGAATGCAAAGCAACATTAATTTGAGCATTTGTGAGTAAAGTGTCAACATAATTTGTGACAACAGTCACCCCACTTTCTAAAACTCCTTGTAAAAAAGCTCCAATAACATTAAATGTTAGAAAGAAAACAATTCCCATGATTCCAATAAAAGCAGGAATTCCTGTATATTTTCCTGTTAAGAATTGATCAATTTTTTGACTTCTTAATCTTTCTTTACTTTCATGTGGTTTTTTTACAGTTTGTTTACAAATATCTGTAATATAATGAAATCTATTACTTGCTATAGCGGCAGAACAATCAAGACTACTTTCTTCTTCTAATTGAATACGAATGTGTTCTAAAGTTTCTTTTTCATTTTGACTTAGATCAAGTTGTTCTAATAAAAGTTCATCTTTTTCAACAAGTTTACTTGCTGCAAAACGTAATGGAATCTTTGCGTTTGAGGCATGATCTTCAATTAAATGTTCAATCGCATTTAAACAACGATCAATCGCTTTGTTTTGTTGATTGTCTATATGTTGATAGAATTGAGGTCTTTCTTGATAATAAGCAACATGTAAAACATGACTGACAAGTTCATCAATTCCTTCTCCTTTTGCTGCAGAAATAGGAATAACAGGAACACCTAAGTATTCTTCTAAATCATTGATTAATACAGTTCCCCCATTACCTAACATTTCATCCATCATATTTAAAGCGACAACCATTGGCATATTAAGTTCTAAAAGTTGCATTGTAAGATATAGATTTCTTTCAATGTTTGTAGCATCTACAATATTGATAATTGCCTTTGGTCTTTCTCTTAATAAGAAGTTTCTTGTTACGATTTCTTCACTACTATAAGGTGACATGGAATAAATACCTGGTAAATCAGTAATTAGAGTATTTTGATACCCTTTAATTCTTCCATCTTTACGATCAACAGTAACTCCAGGAAAGTTACCAACATGTTGATTTGAACCTGTAAGTTGATTGAATAGTGTGGTTTTACCACAGTTTTGATTTCCTACTAAAGCAAATGTGAGTAAATCACTTTCATGATAGATTTGATGATCATTCATTTTATGATAACTAGATTCACCATAGCCAGGGTGATCTTTATGTTGAAAAATGAATGAATCATTTTTATTTTCTGTTTGTTTAGTTATTTCTTTAATTTCAATTTTATGAGCATCTTCTTTTCTTAAAGTAAGCTCATAATCATGTATTTTAATTTCAATAGGATCACCCATAGGTGCATATTTTACCATGGTAATCTCTGTACCCTGAATCAATCCCATATCTAAAAAGTGTTGTCTTAATGCTCCTTCTCCTCCAACAGAGAGAATAACAGCACTTTTTCCGATAGCCAATTCCTCTAATTTCATAATTTTCCCTCTTTCATTTATAAGGGTAACTTTTAAATGAAAGAATTGCAATGGTGAAACACTTTTTTTAACATAATTATTCCATTTTATCATTAAAGTCAAACAATATATTAAAGTTGGAGGTAGAAATGTATGATAAAAAATGCACTATTAAGTTTAAAGAAAAACATAGGAAAAACGATTTTATTATTTGTAATAATTGTCGTTATTACCAATCTCGTCATTGCTGGTTTATCCATTCAATCAGCAACACAAAAATCAATGGATCAAATTCGTAGTAGTTTAGGAAACGATGTAACTCTTTCTGTTGATTTTAGAAACATGATGAAAAATAGAGAACCAGGTGCAGCCGTAAGTAATGAGACATCATTAACAACAACCATGGCAGATAGTTTAAAAAATTTAAAGTATGTAGAAAGTTATAATTATCAAATATCTACATCAGCTGATAGTGATTCTATTTCAGCAGTAGAAAATAAATCGGATAATAGTAATAATCAGCAAGATACAAATAAGCCAAATGATCAACCAGAACAAGCTTCAAATCAAGGTGATTTTACGATCAGTGCTAATACTACAATGGAATATTTAGATTCATTTACAAACAGTAATTATACCTTAACAGATGGTCGTTTGCTTACAAGTGATGATGCAAATACAAATAACTGTGTCATTGAAACCAATCTTGCAAGTGATAATGATTTAAGTGTTGGTGATACTTTCGCTATTACAACAACAGTTAATAACGATTAATGATGAAACAATTACTCAAGAACTTACAATTGTAGGTATTTATGAAATTGGTAGTGCTCATTTCAATAATCCAGTAAACACAATTTATACTGATTTATCAATTGGACAAACACTTACTGGAAGTAGTGAAAATATTACATCAGCAATTTATTATTTAGATGATCCAGAAAATGCAGAAGCTTTTGTAGAACTTGCGAAAAAGAAAAGTGATATTGATTTTGATACATTCTCATTAGATGCCAATGATCGTCTTTATCAACAAAATGCTTCTTCTCTTGAAAGTATGCAATCATTCGCAAAGATGTTTGTATGGATCGTAGTGATTGCTGGTAGTGCAATTCTTTGTTTAATTTTAGCTCTAACAATTAGAAATAGATATTATGAAATTGGTGTTCTTTTATCACTTGGACAAAGTAAAGTTAAAATTATTGCTCAACAACTTATTGAAATAGGGTTAATTGCAGTAGTTGCTTTTGTGATTTCTTTAGGTACAGGACAATTAACATCTCATTATATGGGTAATATGTTAGAAAGTGGTTCTTCTTCAAATGTCATGCAAATGGATCAAAAAGATGATCAACCAAATGATAATCAACAAAAAACTAATACACAAACAAAAGAAAATTTCCTAGGAAATATGATGGAAGGACCATCAAATCAAGAATTAGATGTTTCAATTACAGGTGAAAATGTCGTTCAACTTGCCGGTGTTACAGCAGCAATCTGTATTGTTTCTATTGCTGTACCTGCAGCCTATGTATTAAGACTTACACCTAGACAAATCTTATCTAGAAAGGAAGGTTAAGATGGAAAAGTTATTAGAATTAGAAAATGTAAGCTATAGTTATCAAGATGGCAAAGAAAAAAATCAAATTTTAGATCATGCTTCTTATTTGTTTGAAAAAGGTAAAATCTATGCAGTTGTTGGTGCGAGTGGAAGTGGGAAAACAACAACTCTTTCCCTTTCATCTGGTTTAGATAAACCAGATGAGGGAAAAGTCTTATTCAAAGGAAAAGATATTCAAGAAATAGGTTTAAATAAATATCATCGAGAAGATATCTCTATTGTCTTTCAATCATATAACCTCATTTACTATATGAATGCTTTAGAAAATGTTATGTCTGCTTTAGAAATTGCAGGGATCAAAAGAAAAGATAAAAAAGAATATTGTTTATCTATTCTTGAACAACTTGGACTTTCCAAAGATGAATGTAAAAGAGATATTCGACAACTATCTGGAGGACAACAGCAAAGAGTTGCGATTGCACGTGCTATTGCAAGAGAAGTCGATTTGATCCTTTGTGATGAACCCACAGGTAACCTTGATGAAAAGAATTCAATAGAGATCATGAATACTTTCTTAGATTTAGCACATATTCATCATAAATGTGTTATTTTGGTAACCCATTCACCTACTCTAGCAAAGATGTGTGATGTGTCTTTAAGAATTAAAGAAGGGAAAATAGAAGAGGCTGTAACAAAATAAAATAAACAGCTAAAAATAGAAAAAGAATATTTTGAAGAATAATTTAAAAGTGGTAGTTTTTCTATCGCTTTTTTGTATTTTTAATCGCAAAAGTATAAGAAAATAAAAAGTTCTGCGGTTTGAAATCACAAAACTTTACAAAATAGGTGAATTTGGCGAATATATTCTTTAAAAAATATTAAGAATTTTCTTCCCTTCTTTTTAATAATTCTTTGTTATTTTAAATAAGGATGAAAATGAAACAAAAGTGGACCCCATGTCCATTTTATTATAAACGTAATCCTTTAATATCTTTAATACGTGAAAGAATAATATTACAACTACAACTAGTAACCCCTGGTAATGTATCAATAGTAGTATGTAAGAAATCCTCCATCTCACTATTAGAAGCAGCAACAGCGTGTACATGTAATTTGTTTTTTCCTGTAACACGATAAATTTGAGTAACAATATTATTTTGGTTTAATATTTTTATAACATCAGTAAACGAATTTGACAATGTTTCAATTTCAAAATAACAAGATATAGCACCACTTATTTTTTGAGGATTGATAATTGTCGTATATTCTTCAATAACTCCCTTTTTTTCTAATGCTTGAATTCTAGCTTTTACAGCAACTCTAGAAATCCCGACCTCTTTTCCGATATCAGAGTAAGAAAAACGTGCATTTTTTATTAATAATTGAACAATTTTTTGATCTATTTCATCAAGTCCATTTAAATACATAATCATTCCCCCGTTAATCATTTATTTAATACTATCATGCTCCTTATTATAAGTAAATCTTTTAAAAATTAGAGATATTGACTGAAAATAAATATTTAATTATAATACTTACAAAACGTAAGATGAATATTACGAAAGGAATATAAAAGATGAATAGAGATTTAACAAAAGGTTCAGTTTTAAAGTCTATGCTTCTTTTTTCAATTCCAATGATTTTAGGTGATTTACTTCAACAATGTTATAACATTGTTGATACATTGATTGTTGGTCAATTTCTTGGCAAAAATGCTCTAGCAAGTGTTGGCTCATCGTTTACCTTAATGACATTTATAACATCTATAATCCTTGGTTTATGTATGGGAAGTGGAGCGTTGTTTTCAATTAGATATGGACAAAAAGATGAAAAAGGATTACAGGAAGATGTATGTGCATCATTTTTCTTTATTGCACTCATCACGTTTATACTAACAGTAATATCTTATATTTTTCTTAATCAGCTTTCTGTTTTTTTACATGTTCCATATGAAGTGTGGGAAGATATGAAAGGCTATCTTATTGTTATTTTTATAGGAATACCAGCTATTTTTTTATATAACTATTTTGCTTCTTATTTAAGAGCTATTGGTAATTCAATGACTCCACTTATATTTTTAGCTGTTTCGGCAATACTTAATATTGCATTAGATTTATTTTTTGTTATTGTATTAAAATTAGGAGTTGAAGGTGCAGCTATTGCTACGGTTATTTCCCAGTATCTTTCGGGTATTGGCATCAGTATTTACTCACTTATAAAAAATATGCAGGTACGAGCAATTATGAAATTACAATATTTGCATTTAAAGAGGGTTCATAAAGTGATCTCATTTTCAGTTCTTACATGTATTCAACAATCAGTAATGAATTTAGGTATTTTAATGGTACAAGGGTTAGTGAATAGTTTTGGAACTGTAGTTATGGCAGCATTTGCTGCTGCTGTTAAAATTGATGCTTTTGCATATATGCCAGTACAAGATTTTGGGAATGCATTTTCGACTTTTATTGCTCAAAACTATGGTGCAAAAGAAAAAATGCGTATTCAATCAGGATTAAAATCAGCAGTTTGTCTTTCTATGGGATTTTGCATAATTATTTCAACTATTGTATGTATTTTTGCTAAAGATTTAATGACTATTTTTATAGATGAAAAAGAAACAGAAATTATTATGGAAGGTGTCAAGTATTTAAAAATTGAGGGTGCTTTTTATTGTGGAATTGGTTGTTTGTTTTTGTTGTATGGTTTGTATCGTGCTTTAGGTAAACCTGGTGTGAGTGTCATTCTTACAATATTTTCTTTAGGTACACGTGTTGTGTTAGCGTATGTTTTATCCGCAATTCCAGCGATTGGTGTTACTGGTATTTGGTGGTCTGTTCCTATTGGATGGGCACTTGCAGATTTAATAGGATTAATTTATTATAGGTGTAAAAAAAAGGAATTGCTTTCTTTTAATATTGGGTAGGAGCTGGGCATATAGGAAAAAATGTGATAAAAATTGCTCAGGCGTTAGATATGGATATTATGGTGTATACAAGAACGCCTAGAGAAGATCATGATGGAATTCATTATGTATCATTGGATACTTATTAAAGAATAGTGATTATATTTCTTTGCATTGTCCATTAACTAATTATATGTTTGTAGTTTGTCTTTTCTATATTTTCTGCTTTATAGGAAATGCTTTTGTAGGATCCTATCGAGGAATCGGTAAAGTAGATGTCCCTTTTAAAGGAACAACGATGCATGTTACATTACGTGTTATTTTATCTTATTTACTTATTCATCAATTCTGTGGCTTTAGGTTGTGGTATCGGTTGGATATTTGTGAATATTTATCAAATATATGCATATAGAAAATTAAAGTTGTAAAAAAATAAGTAATAATTTAATAATCATAATAATAAAATCTATAATATAGCCGCAATAATTTATAAAATAATATAGTTTTGCGGTTTTAAACCGCAAAACTATTGAACGCTATTTATTTTTGCGATAAAATCCATATAAAATGAGGTGATAATATGATAGAAAGACCGCTTTATTTAAATAAAATAATGCCTTTTGTTGATACACCTTTTGTTAAGATATTAACAGGTGTAAGAAGATGTGGTAAATCAACAATATTAAAGATGATCCAAAAAAAATTAAAAGAAGAACACCATATTACTGGTGAACAAATTTTGAGTTATCGTTTTGATTCAATGGAATATGAAGATATGACATCAAAAGAGCTTTATCAAGAATTAAAAACAAAGATTTTAAATACTAAAAAAACATATTTATTCTTAGATGAAATTCAAGAAATAAATGGTTGGGAAAAAGTAGTAAATACACTCGCTTCTGATTATGATGTTGATATTTATATAACAGGTTCAAATTCTAGAATGATGTCTTCAGAAATATCAACATATTTAACAGGAAGGTATGTTACATTTTATATTTATACATTATCTTTTGATGAATATTTAACGTTTAAAAAAAGCTATTCAACAATTTATAATATTAAACAAGAGTTTAATCAATATGTACGTTTAGGTGGTTTTCCTGCGACACATTTACAAGAATACTCACAAGATGAAGTCTATACGATTGTTAGAGATATTTATAATTCCACAATATTTTCAGATATCGTTCGTCGAAATCAAGTAAAGAAAATAGATCAGTTAGAAAGAGTGGTAAAATATACTTTTAATAACGTTGGTAATACTTTTTCTGCTAAATCAATTTCAAATTATTTAAAGTCTGAGCAAAGAAAAATAGATAACGAAACAGTTTATAGCTATTTAGAAAAACTGCAAAAAGCTTATATTCTTCATAGATGTTCACGTTATGATTTACAAGGGAAATCTATTTTAAAAACACAAGAGAAATTTTATTTAGCTGATATTTCTTTAAGATATGCTGTTTTAGGATATACAATAGATAGCGTAGCATCATCATTGGAAAATATTGTTTATTTAGAACTTAAAAGAAGAGGGTATGATGTTTGTATTGGGAAGTATAAAGATAAAGAAATTGATTTTGTTGCAACAAAACAAAATGAGAAAATTTATGTTCAAGTGACACAAGAAATTAAATCTGAAAAAACACAAAAAAGGGAATATGAACAATTATTAGAAATTAAAGATAATTATCCTAAATATGTGGTTTTAACAGATGATTTTGCAGGTGGTAATTATCAAGGAATTAAAACAATGCATATAACAGATTTCTTATTAAGTAAGGAATATTAAAAACAGATGACTACACATGGAATCATCTGTTTTTTCTAATTATAATTAAAGCATTAAATTTGTTATTCCTACATTTTACTTAACTTCTATAGATTACGATTGTTAATTTACTAGAATATTTTATTTAAAACTGCTAAACTTTCTAGAAATGTATATCTATGTTACAATAAAAGTAGTAAATCATTAACAATGCGATGAGGAGATGAGTTTATGATTAAGAAAGAAAACTTACCTGAATGTCCTGTAGCAACAACTGTTTCTTTGATAGGAAGTAAATGGAAATTGTTGATTTTAAGAGATTTATTAACGGGGACAAAACGTTTTGGACAGTTAAAGAAATCATTACCTGATATTTCTCAAAAGGTATTGACGGAGTCTTTAAAATCAATGGTTGATGATGGAATTGTAGAACGTGTGGCTTATCCTGAAGTACCACCACGTGTAGAATATAGTTTAACAGATTTAGGAGAATCAATGAGACCAGTGATTTCTGTAATGGAACAATGGGGAAAGGAATATAAGGAAAGTATTTAAGGTATAAAAAAGCACCTTTTTAATAAAGTTGTTCAAGCTAAATTAAAAGAAAAGGTGCAATACAATTATATATGATTAAAAATAATTTTGTATATCATTTTCTATTATTTGATGAAATTCATCAAATAATAGATTTTTTTTATCTTCTAAATGTCTTACTTCACAAATGATCAAATAAAGGATGATTTTGACGTAGATTAATTTGACAAGTGAGCTTTTTTAATTGATCAAAAAGTAAATGATGGTTTTGACAATAAGCCATCATTTCTTTTTTCATAAAAGCAGGAATTATAAGATAAGCCAGATCGATTGTTTGTTGGTATAGGCTTTCTAAAGCATCCCAAACAGCAAGATTTAAAATAGTAATATTGATTTCATCTTGGAAAGATTGTTGATTAAGAATATGATAAATTGGTTTTAAAGCATAATCCCCATTACCAATAGAAATTTTTAATGATACTTTTTGATGATTCAAGTTTATTTTCATCAATTTTCTTTTTCTTTTACCATATTATGAGCAATCATTAATACTTGTTTTCCTTTATCTGTAAACTGTGCCCCTTGATGATTTCGATAAATAATCTTATACCCTATTCCATTTTCAAAACTTTTAATGACATTACTTAAGTTTGGTTGTGAGACATAAAGATTTGTAGCTGCTTTGTTTAAAGAACCAAATTTTTCTATTGCTATTAAATATTCAAAAACTTCTAATTTCGTCTAATCACCTCATTAGTATTATAATAAAAAGAGTTATAATATAAATTTATAATATTATATTTGAATTATATTTCTCAATAAATTTAAATCACTTTATACTTTGGGTGAGGTGATAGAGATGGAAACACAATTAATTAAAGGAAAACCGGTTAAAGTTATTATAGCTTTTGCCTTGCCTCTGTTGGAGTAATAAGTCCTGTTGTTGATTTATTATTAGGTCTTGCAATTGGATTAGCTAATGGGTTATCTATTGTAATAGCTCAAAAAATAGGTTCTAAACAAAGAACAGAAGTAAAAAAGGCAATGATTAATGGTTTATATATTATGATCGTATTAGGATTATCTATTACATGTATTGGACTTATGATTCAGTCTACTTTATTTCAATGGATGAATGTTTCTAAAGAGTTATTACCAGGAGCTCTTAGTTATGATAGTATTATTTTTATAGGAGCTTTGTTTAGTGCACTTTATAATTATGAATCTGCCCTTTTAAGGGCTTATGGAGATAGTGTAACACCTCTATTATTTTTAATTCTTTCAGCAATATTAAATATTGTTTTTGATTTTTCATTTAGGCATATCAGGAGTTGCACTTGCTACGGTTATTGCACAATTGATTTGTTGTTTATTATGTTATTTCTATATGAAAAAAAGATTAGATTTATTTTCTTTTAATAAAGAAGATTTTAAAATAGATTTTATTTGTATAAAAGAAAATCTAAAAGTAGGTTTACCGATGGCTTTTTTTCAATCTTTGCTTGCTATTAGTTTTTTAATTGTACAATCAGCTTTAAATTCATTAGGAAGTCAAGAAGTAGCTGCTTATACAGCAGCTTATAAGATGGATTCATTAATGATGCAGATGTTAGCGGGTTTTGGTACAGCCATGTCTACTTATACTGCTCAAAATTATGGACAACATGCTTTTGAAAGAATTAAAGAAGGAAGTAAGTCTATGTTGGTTATTACTATTACTTTGAGTATTGTTGTTACTATTATGGCGCATCTTTTTAATAAGCAATTTATGATGTTATTTGTTAGTAAAAAAGAAATAGAGGTTATTCATTTGGGAATGAACTATATTTCTTTTACTTCTTGGTTTTATTTTGTTCTTTATTGTTCGTTTTGTTTTAACAGGTTTAGGGGAAACTTTTATTCCTTTAATAGTAGGTATTTTAGAAGTTATTGTGAGATGTTTAGGTACTTATTTTTTAGTTTATCCTTTAGGCTTTACAGGCATGACATATATTAATCCTTTATGCTGGATTACTTCTACTTTTTTAATTTGTTGTCTATATCCTTACTTATTACACAAAGCATTTAATGGAAAATGATTTATTTCATTTTCCATTGATGTTTTTTTAAATCAACATGATGATCATCTTTAAAAGTAATCCCTTCTTTTTCTAATAATTCTTTTTGTTCAAACCAGCCAGGAACAAGTCTTCCTTGAAAATTAACGACACGATGACAAGGATAATGTCCATAATAGGAGGCATTTGCTAGTATTTTACCTACTAAACGACTATTTTTTTCTCTACCAATTAAACAAGCAATTTGTTTATATGTTGCTACACATCCTTTAGGTATTTCTCCTACTGTTTCTAATACTTGATAAATTAATTCTTCATTCATAATGATCATTCCTTTTACTTTAAATTATTATAAAAAATGAATGAAAGATAATCAATTTATGTTAGTATTATTTAAGGAAAAGGAAGAGGTAAATATGAAAATTGTTTTATTAAACGGAAGTCCACGTAGAGGTGGAAATACAGAAATTATGATTAATACATTTATGGAAAATGTTAAAGATCATGATGTTGTTAAATTAAATATTGCATCAATGAATATTAAAGGATGCTTAGGATGTAAGTATTGTTGGTCACATCAAGGGGAATGTGTTCAAAAAGATGATATGGAACAAGTGTGGAAACATTTAAAAGAAGCAGATGTTCTGATCTTTGGATCACCAATTTATTGGTTTGACATGACAGCCCAATTAAAAACTGTTATAGATCGTATGTATGCAGGTGGAAGCACAGGGTTTCATTTCCACAAAACAGCTTTATTATTAGATGCTGGAGCTGATCATGTTTTTGATGCAGCAATAAGTCAATATAAAGCTATGACATCTTATTTAAAATGGGAAGATCTTGGTATTATTTGTGTTCCTAATATGGAAGATAAAGGAAGTATGAAAGAATCTTCAAAATTAGCAGAAGTTATTCAATTAGCGAAAAGTCTTTAAACAAGAGGGTTTAAAGTAATGAAAAAAGTTGCATTTATATGCGTTCACAATTCTTGTAGAAGTCAAATTGCTGAAGCTTTAGGAAAGCATTTTGCAAGTGATGTTTTTGAAAGCTATTCAGCAGGAAGTGAAATTAAAAATCAAATAAATCCAGATGCTGTTCGTTTAATGAAAAAATTGTATGGAATAGATATGGAAAAGACACAATATCCAAAGTTGATTAATGAAATCCCTCAAGTAGATTTGCTTATATCTATGGGATGTAATGTTGGTTGTCCATATGTTGGTAGAGAATTTGATGATAATTGGCAACTTGATGATTCAACTGGAAAAGATGATCAAGAATTTATAAAAGTGATTTATGAAATCGAAGAGAAAATATTAAAACTTAAAGAAGAACTTATGGAATAAATATTTCGTAAGTTTTTTTACTTTTTTAACAAAAAAAGAAGAAAAAAGTAAAAAAATAAACGATATATATAGTAG
>OGZP01000908.1_pt1 | contig 23900 bp, 20 predicted proteins | sample 1576811 | NCBI WGS metagenome assembly OGZP01 (sample SAMEA3541553, study PRJEB24748) | human gut metagenome | biome: human gut; feature: human-associated habitat; material: faeces | place: China | collected 2012
CTTTTCAGCCGGAGTGCGTGCAACACGATTTTCCGAGAGTGTCATCGTGATCGAGGGGTTGTTTTCATCACCTTCAACGGCGTCAAGGGTTCCGTCCAAACGACGGCGGCCGTTTTCGGGAAGACCTTCACCGGTGATCGGAGCAAAAAGTTCGACGTGAACGTTCTGTCCGACGAATTTCACAAAATCACGAGGACGTTTCAACGGACGATCAACACCCGGAGAAGACACTTCAAGACGATCGTAGTCAACGTTCTCAACCGTCATTGCGTTGTTGAGCTGGTTGCTGACTTTTTCGCAGTCGTCCAAAGTAATCCCGCCGTCTTTATCGATCGTGACGCGGATCAAACCGCGCGGGAGTTTTTCCACATCGACGAGCTCGTAACCCAAGCCTTCGACGGTGGCATCGATCATTTCAAATAATTGTGTCGAAACTGCCATTGCAGATTTAACCTCAGTACCTAAGTAAAAAAAAATGGGCTTCAAAGCCCATCTCTTAAAAAATTCTTTTTGATAGGTGCTCGACCGACCGAAGGCCTTTCGAGCGCTTTATGACGCATACAACACGCCTTAAAGCAAAAACTAGCGCAATTGTACATCATGGACAACGCTAATAGACAGATTTTTCGTAACTTTTCAAGACATAACTCTTTCATTTCAGAAAGAAAAAACAGGTGAGGTTTGTTTCCCGCCCGTCGTTTCTCTGAAAAATTTTTCAGCTTTCTGCCGTCAAATTAGCTCTATCTCTTTGGTCTGACTAAAAATTATTTCGGGCCTCGGGTTCCGCGGCAGCGCATCGGACGACTAGACCGGATCGCCGAAGAAGTGTCTCGCTGACCAAACTTTCTGCCCGCTTTGGGAGCAGAGGCCGGGGCGCGGGAAGCTGCAGGACGCGGCGTTCTCTCTGGCGCACGAGGGGCCGGTGCCGTGGACATTCCTTTTTTATAACTGATGGAATCGAGCCACTTTTCCGTTTCTTCCGTGCTCATGCGGCGGGTCTTGCCTCTGGGCAAGTCAGACGGAAGTTCTAGGTTGCCGTATTTCACGCGGATCAGGCGCGAGACGGGTAAGCCGACGGCTTCAAACATGCGGCGAACTTCACGGTTGCGGCCTTCGCTCAGCGTGACGTTGTACCAGCGGTTGAAGCCTTTTCCCCCGCCCTCTTCCAGCGTCGTGAATTTAGCGATGCCGTCGTCGAGTTTGATGCCTTTGAGAAGTTTGTCTTTGGCTTCCGGACTCATCGTTCCCTGAACACGGACCGCATACTCGCGCTCAATCTCATGACGCGGATGCATCAGGAAATTGGCTAAATTTCCGCTATCGGTAAACAAAAGGAGGCCTTCGGTATTGAAGTCAAGCCGTCCGACAGCGATCCAGCGGGCACCGCCGATTCTCGGCAGATGATCAAAAACCGTGGGGCGGCCTTCGGGGTCATCTTTGGAGACGATCTCGCCGGCAGGCTTGTGATAAATCAGAACCTTAGGAACATCATTGTTTTCCAGCGCGGAACGGCGAACGATCCTGCCGTCAAAACGAATCACGTCAGAAGGTGTCACACGCTGGCCGACGTGAGCAGGTTCTCCGTTCACAGAGATGCGGCCTTCTGCGATTCTTTCTTCCATATCACGGCGTGAACCGATGCCGGCATCAGCCAGCACTTTATGCAGCTTTTCATTGGCAAACGGAGCCGTTAATAACTTAGCCACCTGCGGCTTTCTCGCAGGAGAGCGGGGAGCGGATTCCGCGCTTGCAGGAGTGCGTCGGGTATTGACAGACGCTGACGGTCTGAAAGGTGTTTTGCGCCCATTGCGCGAATTTCTTGTGACTGCCATAACTTACTCTTAGAGCCGAAGCCATTGCCTCGGTTTTTCATAGAATCTTTTAATTGCCCAGTTCGATCAAACATGAACCGGCGCTTGTTGGGGCTTTCGAAACTACATGTCGAAAGCCGGACGAAATTCTTTAGGAAGCATCAAAGATGCAGCCCTGCCGGAAGATTGTAAAGAGGCCGTCGCCCCTATAGCCTCCTAACCACCAAATTTGAGTTGCTCTGCTCGACTTGTCAAAGATTTTTCAGCAAATCCTGCAGCTTAGCTTCCTTTGCATCGAGCGCGTCCTGCTCTTCCTTGCGTTTGGCGTTAAAGGTTTCTTCATCCAAATCGTAAAGCGCGGGACCTTTGGCAGCTTTTCGCACCATTTCCAAGACACGTTCGTTTTCAGAGAGATCCTCTTCCGTGGCTCGAATAACCGGCAGCTCAACGTCGGAGATATCGTGAACATCGGCACTCACCGGCGCCGCATCAATCTCCAAGATGCCTTGCTGCTGTTTAAGAACGAGGTAAACCTGGCCTAAAAGCTCCGCGTCCAAAAGGGCGCCGTGGCCTTCTTTGACGCGTCGGGTCGTGTCGATTTCGAGACGCTTACACAATGCATCCAAGCTGTTGTGCATCTGAGGGAATGCGGCTTTGGCAAGCTCCATCGAGTCGATAATGTTGTCCTTGCCGCAAATCTCTTCCATCGAGGGTTTGCCGAGCTTTCTCAACTCCTCATTGAGGAAGCCGATGTCGAACTGAGCATTGTGAATGATGAGTCTGGCGCCCTGAACAAATTCAATGAACTTGTCGGCGATGTCCGCAAACTTCGGCTTACCGACCAAAAATTCATTGGTGATCTTGTGGACGCGGATAACCTCTGCCTCCATCTGGCGTTCCGGATCGATGTACTCATGAAAATTTTTATCGGTTAATCCGTGTTCTCCAAGTTCAACGCAGCCGATTTCAATGATTCGGTCGCCTTCCTTAGCGGCCATGCCGGTGGTTTCGGTATCCAGACAGATCTCTCTCACGTGCTTTCCTTCAAAATTGGTGTCTCGATTCTAATCAATTGAATGCGAAACAGAAAATTCAAAGTTTTCTAAAACCTAAAAATGACGCATTGAACTTTTAGTCCAATGCGTCACTTGTGATGATTTAGATCGATTCAGCGATCAATTCGAAGCTACAACGCTTTCACGGCTCAAATATGAACGAAGTTTTTCTGCGTCGTTGGCGCGAGCGTACTTATTCGGAGAGTCGAGGAAGATGAATGCAACATTCTTTCCGTCGACGTGCGCCTGCATGACCATGCAGTAGCCGGCCGCTGTCGTCAGACCAGTCTTCTGCAGCTCGATGTCCCAATCTTCGTCTTTAATCAGACGGTTCGTGGTGCTACTGATGACTTCACGCTTGCCGATACGGAAGGAAGCTTCCGGCGTAGTCGAGAGTTCACGGATGAGTGCATATTCGCTCGCGCCTGTGATGAGGTAAGACAGATCCACCGCAGAAGAGCGATTGTCGTTATTCAAACCGATAGAGTCATAGAAGACGGAGTCTTTCATGCCGAGAAGCGCAGCTTTGATGTTCATTTCTTTAATGAACTGTGCTTTTCCGGTCGGATAGGTACGGGCGAGGAAATGAGCCGCACGGTTATCCGAACTCATTAAAGCCAGATGCAAAGCCTGACGGCGGGAGATCTCCATGCCCATGCGAAGCTTGGAGTGAGCGCTCGAAGGAACGAAGTCTTCACGCGTAACAGTGAACTTGTCGTCTAAATTGACGCCGGATTCCACGATCACCAGCGCCGTCATCAGTTTTGTAATAGATGCGATCGGCAGGGGCTGATCGGCATTCTTTTCATACAAAACTTGGTTTGTGTCCATGTCGTAGGCGAGCACGGCCGTCGAGGAGAGTCCCAGCGGATCGCTGGAGCCCTTCAGGCCTATAAGCTGTGCGTAGGAAGGTCCGCGGCTGCGGTAAGTAGCCCAGTCAATCGCCTTTCTCGGACGATAGTTCTTAGAAGAGGCAAATTTGCGGCTGGAGGAACGAGCTGAGGCCCGTTTACGAACAACGCTTTTCACCGCGACCCGTTTGCCGGCAGCTTTTGCCTTAGGAGCCTTAGCCTTCTTCTTTGCCGAAGCAGCAACAACTTTCTTCTTCGCTGTCTTCTCGACAACGGTCTTTTTCACTGCTTTTTTCTTGACGACTTTAACAGCCGCCGGTTTCTTCTGAGCAGCCTCTACGGTAGGAGCGGCAATAAAACTAAACGATAAAAAAGCACAGAGAATCGCTGCCGATAAACGCATTTTTTCCATCCAGAGGAGAAGAGAAGAGGTCATTAATTGGTGAGTATTTGTTATTTTGCGCCAATTCGTTCGGCAAAACCATAAAAAATCGGCCTCACCGCACAAATTAAACACTTATATAAGGGAAATTACTAATCATTTTTCTAACTTCACTCAATATGTAGTTAGTGCTCACGAAGAATCGCATCCCACATTTTATTCAGACGCTTGACGCTCACTGGCATCGGCGTTCTGAGTTCCTGCGCAAAAAGAGAAACCCTCAGCTCCTGAAGCATATTCCCGAATTCGACCAGTTTGGCATCGTAGACGCCTCTTCTGACAGACAACTCCCGCTTGTAATTAACGGTAAGCTGACGAATCTCGGCCATGCGCTCGGCATCTCTGCCGGGATCGTTTTTCAAACGATCGATTCGAACTTGAATAGCCTTCATATAGCGCGGATAGTGGCGAAGCTGGCTGAAAGGAATCGTAAGCAGGAAATGCGGCGGAAACAAATCAGACAGCTGAGCCGTAATGTCTTCGCTCACTTCCTTGTAGCTTTTGATCGAATTCAGCTTCTGCTGCGCAAGAGCAGCTTCAGAAACGATCGAGCTCAAGAGGCGTGCCAGCTCCAGCGTCAGCAGGCCGAGTTTTTCTTTGACAACCGCAATCGTTTCCCTGAACTGCTCTTCATTGACCGGAAGTTCTCCGGTAAAGGCAGCCGTTTCAATCGAGGCATCGATAACGTCCTGCTTTAACTCTTCAAAAGACGGAAAGGCCTTTCTCAAAGAAACAATGGATGCGCCTTGGATCTGCGTCGTCTGCATCGACTTCAAATTCTTATCCAGATACTTAATCTGTTCCTTCAGTCCCAAACGGATCAAGCGAATCAAACCCCGTCGATGAATACGGGCCGCTTGGTCCGGATCATCAAAAACTTCCAAAGAGCAGTACTCGCCTTTATCCACAAGTGCCGGATGACCGATGAGCGAAATGCCCTTCTTCTTAATCTCCATGACGTCCGGCAGCTCGCCGAAGTTCCATTCCGTAATCTCATCCTGCAGATCTTCCGCAACTTTACTGTCCTGAGAGGCAATGTTCTGGAACGTTTTGCGGGCTTCCGTACTGAGTTCGCTTCTTAACTGCGGAATGCTCCGGGACATAGCAAGCTGTCTGCCGTGTTCGTCGACCACCTTGTAGTTCATGCTGAGGTGCGGCGGAAGCATCTCAAACTTGAAGTCTGATTTCTGGATATCAATGCGGAACTGCTCCCGAGCTTCTTTAATCAGGAGTTCGATAAGATCACCGTCGGGAACCTCATGGCGCTGTGCAAAAGATTTTGCCCAGTCCGGCAGCGGCACAAAATGTCGGCGCAAGCGCTGCGGGAGACTCTTGAGCAGCATCTGAACTTTCTCTTTGACCATTCCAGGCACGAGCCACTCTAAGCGGACCGGATCCAGCTGATTCAGGGCATAAAGCGGCACAGTCATCGTGACACCGTCGCGCAGAGAACCCGGATCAAAGTTGTAATTCAGCGCCATCGGGATGCCGGCGATCTCAAGCTTCTTCGGGAAGTATTCGATCGTGATGCCGGCTGCATCATGACGCATTAAGTCGGACTTCTGCAGAAACAAAAGTTTCGGGTTCTCGGCTTCCGCCTTTTCGCGCCACTTATCGAATGTCTGCTGGTTAACCACATCCTGACTGATTTTCTTGTCGTAAAACTCGTAAATCATGCTGTCGTCCACCAACACATCCGGACGGCGAGACTTGTGTTCCATCTCGCGGATGTTGTTGATCATGGCGACGTTGTGCTGCCAGAACGGGGCCTGACTTTCGAGTTCTTCTTCTACCAAAGCTCGGCGAATAAAGATCTCTCGAGAGGTTTTCGGATCCTTGCGTGAGAAATCCACCTTTCTTTCTGTATAGACGGGCAGTCCGTACAGTGTGCCCTTCTCTAAAGCGATGACATTGCCGGCCTTTTTCTCCCAATGAGGATCGCTCCAGGATTTTTTAATCAGATGAGCACCCACCTTCTCAATCCACTCAGGCTCGAGATTGGCCAGTGTTCTGGCAAATAGACGGGTTGTTTCCACGAGCTCGGAAGCCATGATCCATTTGTCGCCTTTTTTCGCCAGAGAAGAACCGGGCCACGGCCAAAACTTAATGCCTCTGGCACCTGTGTACGGCGGTGTTTTGTAATCAGCCTGGACGTCTTTCATGCCGATATTGCCCAAGAGACCCGACAGCAGCGCTTTGTGCAGCTGTTCATAGGTCGCCGGCGCCGTGTTTAGACGCCAGCCCATTTCCTGCGTAAGCTCTTTCAGCTGACGGTAAACATCCCGCCACTCGCGAAGCCTTTTGACGGATAGATAGTTCTGACGGAACTTCTGCTCGAGCAGTCGATTGCTTTCTTTATTGGCAATCGCATCCTGCGTCCAGTTCCAAAGCTTAATCAGGGAAAGAAAGTCGCTCTTCTCGTCGGCAAACTTCTTGTGCGCGGCGGCCGCCTTATCTTGAGCATCCAAAGGACGCTCGCGAGGATCCTGAATACTGATTGCCGAAGCAATAATCAGTACTTCGGCCAAAGCCTGGTTTTCTGCAGCGGCCTGCAGCATGCGGGCAAGACGAGCGTCTAACGGCAGCCTTGCAAGTTCTTTTCCGACCGGCGTCAATTCGCCGCCGCGTTCCTTCACCGCATTGAGCTCGATCAAAAGATCGTAACCGTCAGTAATCGCGCGCTGAAGCGGTGCCTGGACAAACGGGAACTCGCGAACATCTGTCAGATGCAGCGACTTCATGCGGAGAATCACGGTTGCCAAGGAGCTTCTCAGAATTTCTGGATCCGTAAATTCGGGGCGCTTTTCGAAATCCTTCTCATCGTAGAGTCGAATACAAATACCGTTCGCTACACGACCGCATCGACCGGCACGCTGTTTTGCCGCTGCCTGACTGATGGGTTCAATTTGAAGCTGCTCAACTTTATTGCGGTAGGAGTAACGCTTCACGCGAGCGAGTCCCGTGTCCACGACGTATCGGATGCCCGGGACCGTCAAAGAGGTTTCTGCAATATTGGTCGCAAGCACAATACGGCGACGGCCGTCTGTCTTAAAGATGCGGTCCTGCTCTTCAATGCTTAAGCGGGAAAAAAGCGGAAGAATCTCAACGCCTTTTCGTGCAGCCGGAGACAAGGCTTCGGCTGCTTCTCTAATCTCACGTTCGCCGGGCAGGAAGACCAGAATATCGCCGCTGCCTGCACCCATCAGTTCATCACATGCATCGGCAATAGCCTGCATCAGCGTGCGGTCGTCATTTTCTTCTTCGTCTTGGACCGGACGATAACGAACTTGGACCGGATAGAGACGGCCCGAGACATTAATAATCGGAACGGGCTTCTTATTGACGTCCTCAAAATGTTTGGCAAATCGCTCCGAGTCAATCGTCGCGGACGTAATAATGAGTTTAAGGTCCGGGCGTTTGGGGAGAATTTCTCGAAGGTAGCCCAAGAGAAAGTCGATGTTCAAACTGCGTTCGTGCGCCTCGTCGATAATGATCGTATCGTAGGCTTTAAGCAGTCTGTCGCGCTGAGTCTCTGCCAGCAGGATGCCGTCGGTCATTAATTTGATCGTTGCGCCCGGCTCTAATTCGTCTTTAAAACGAATCTTGTATCCGGCGACTTGGCCGACTTCGGCGCCCATTTCTTCGGAAATACGCTTAGCAATCGAAGTCGCGGCAATACGCCGAGGCTGCGTGTGACCGATCAGCCCCTTCTGCCCTCTTCCGACCATCATCGCAATTTTAGGAAGCTGAGTGGTTTTGCCGGAGCCGGTTTCACCGGAAACAATCACGACTTGGTTATTTTTAATCGCCTCGGCGATTTCGTCAGCGCGTTCGCTGACAGGAAGGCTTTCCTGCAGCTCGAGTTTAGGCGGCACGTTGCGGAGCACCTCGTTTCCTACTTTAACAAGCACTCTGGAGGACTTCTTCTCGGAGGCAACAGGTTTCTGGGGCTCGTTTTTGTCCTTCTGTTCCTGCGGTGCGTTGATTTGATTACGCAGCGCTCTCAAATCTGAAAAGCCTTTTAAAGAAGTTCCTTTGCCTTTAGGCGCCGGACGCTTGGAAGGCTCTGACGTTTTTTTCTTTTGCAGCTGCGGCTTCACGTCTACAGATTTAGGTGCGGCTGATGCTCCGGATGACGCTGCCGGAGTTTGCTTCTTCAATGTTAATTTGGTGCGCGGAGGCTCTTGTTTTTGAGAAACCGCCTGCGGCTTCTTCTCTGCTTTTTGTGCTTCGAGTAACTTTGCTTTTAAATCTCTTAAATCGCCTGCCATAGTTCCAGGTTCTTATATCTCATTCTAAAGTTCGTTAAGGATAGAACTTTTTAGGCTTTTTCTGCTCGAAATTTTCGAAGCTATTTATTTCTAAACAAAAAAATGCTTCTGCCAACTGTCCCAATTTGAACAAATTTCTCCGAAACCATCGAGACAATGCTCGTTTTCTCCGAGAAAATTACGGCCTCTCAAATATTAAAATTTCAGCAATAACTACTTGAAGCCCTTCTTAATTCAACGGACATGTCAGAAGAAAACAAAGAATCCCCGATTGTTCCGGTTTCAATGGACTCCTGGGTGGAATGGTTCAGAAGCGTCGCACCGCATATTCATTCCATTCGCGGCAAAACGATCGTCATCGATCTCGCCGGAGAAACCATCCTTCAAGAACATTTTTCCAGCTTGATTGCTGACATCAGCATGATCTCTGCGATCGGCGCACGAATCGTCCTGATTTACGGCGTTCGGCCCCAAGTGGAAGAGCTGATGTCGCTCAAAGCCATCGAGTCTCAGTACGTCAACGGCATTCGCGTGACGACCGCCGATGCGCTCGTCTGCGTCAAAGAAGCGGCAGGTGAAGCGCGCCTCGATATTGAAGCCGCCTTCTCTCAGGGCTTACCGAACACTCCGATGGCCCACAGCCAATGCCGAGTCGTCAGCGGAAACTTCGTGATTGCCCGTCCTTTAGGCATCATCGACGGCGTGGACTTTAAGTTCACCGGCGTCGTTCGCAAGGTTGACAGCGAAGCGATTCATCGGGAACTCGACGGAGGAAGGATCGTTTTGATTTCGCCGCTCGGTTTCTCTCCGACGGGCGAAGCTTTCAATCTGACGAGCGAAGATTTGGCGGCTTCCATTGCCGGCGCCCTTAAGGCTGACAAGCTAATTCTGCTCACCAACGTTGACGGTGTCAGACGCTTTGATGAAGTGGTCACGGAACTTACCGCGGAAGACGCTCGAGAGTTCATTAACGACAAGCTTGTCGACGAAGAGGATATCTACAACCTGACGTTTGCCTTGAAGGCTCTTGAACACGGCGTCGAACGCGTTCACATCGTGCCTTACGCAATGGACGGCGGACTTCTGGCCGAACTCTTCACTCACGACGGCGTCGGTACGATGATGACGATGGAAAATCTGGAGTCTCTGCGCCAGGCGACCTCTGACGACGTCTCCGGCCTGATCAAACTGCTGGAACCGCTTGAAGAGGACGGAACCCTTGTCAAACGGCCCCGCGAGAAACTTGAACGCGACATCTCGCACTTCACTGTTCTCGAGCACGACGGCGTCATTTACGGCAGTGCCGCGCTTTATCAGTTCCCGGAGGAAAAACTCGGAGAAATGGCTGCGCTGACCGTTGATGTCGCCTACCAGGGTTTTGGTGACGGAGAGCGTTTGCTTCGCCACATTGAAAACCAGGCTCGCAAAGCCGGATTAAACCGCCTGTTTGTTCTGACCACAAGAACTATGCACTGGTTCTTAAAACGCGGATTCCGTCCTGCCGGCGTTGACGATTTGCCGATTGAAAAGCGGCGTTTGTATAACTGGCAGCGTCGTTCACAAATCTTCATAAAAGATCTTTAGGTCAGCGGCGTCCAATGCTTGTAGACTTGAAAAACAATTTTGAGATAAATGATTAGGAGTACACCAATGGCACACATGGTTAACTGCGTAAAACTCGGCCGCGAAGCCGAAGGCCAGGACTACCCGCCTCTTCCCGGCGCCCTGGGCATGAAAATCTACAATAATGTTTCCAAAGAAGCTTGGGAACAGTGGAAGCATCTTCAGACTATGATCGTTAACGAAAACCGCCTTTCCATGGCTGATCCGAGAGCCCGCAAATGGCTGATGGACCAGATCGAAGCTCATTTCTTCGGCGAAGGCGTGGCCCACCCTGAAGGCTATGTTGCTCCGGAAACTAAAGCCGAATAACTGTTTTTGACCTTCTCTCCAAAGCTCGAAAGTACAAATTTCGGGCTTTTTGCATATCTTGAACCATCAAATTGATCGGCATAGGTTGTATGCCGTTTTAGCTGCCGCGATTTGGCGATTCAAGTCTTCAGGCCTCCGAAATTCATTAAATACGAACACTGTCGAAGAGATAACAAGAAAAGCCGGAAACTTCTTTTCATTGCAATACCGCCCTTCCGTTCTCTAAGACAAAATTAGATGAGGTGTGAATGGATAAGACAGACATCCTTAACAAACTGGCTAGCTATCCCGCGAGATGGTTCCTCTCTTTTTCACAAGAATCCGGAAATTCTTTTTTGACTTCCGCCTTGAAAATTTTGTTCAAGAACGGTCTTAAAGCATCTGGAGACTTTGCAGTCGAGAATTTGCGGATAGATAAACAGAACTACAAAGTTGTTCGGCTGGATTTTTCCAATCTCAAACCGTCCTCCGGGATCTTTGAGTTCCGCAAGGCTTTAACTGATTTTTTGATTGATAGCTTCAGGTCGGTTGGCTTCTCCTATGACAAGGAAGGAACATCGGTTTTTAGCCAGCTGTCTCGATGGTTAAAGACAATTCCTCCCTGCACTTTGGTTCTCCTCATCGTTGATTACGACTTCCCGCTAACTTATAGCATGAGCAATGAAAAGTTATACCGAGATGTCGGATACGTCTTGTCTGAGTTCTACGCGCTTTTGAAATCCAATGACGGGGCTTTTCGGTTTTTACTCATAACTGGCGTTACTGACTTCAGACAGACATGCCTTCTCAACGATTTAAACCATTTAACGGACCTAAAGCGCCTCTCGCAAGGATCACTACTTGGTGTTTCGTCGGATGATTTAGTTCGAGGTTTTGACGATTGCCTGACTCAACCAAGCGAAACAGTCCCTACCAAAAATAACAACATTTGACGAACATTCAATCTACATTGCTTTCCTTCCTGAGACGGATTGCTTTTTTCCCGGTTGCTGGAAAGCCTGGAGGATTAGAGCTCTGAAGGTGGCTGACCTTATGTCGTAACCATAGAAACAAACAAATCACTGGTTTTTTCTTTCTTCAGGTCAAAAATCCGCAAAAGATATTCCAATCATGCGAATTTCCTAGTAAATTTTCCCCGTACTGCCGATTAATTGACAATAATTGTCAGTAACTATTAATAACATCATAGGAGATTTTTCATGACCCTGAATCGCAGACAACTCTTCCGTCTGGTCGGCGCCGGAGCTGCTCTCTCTTCCCTCGGAACAACAGCCGCTGTCGCTGCTCAGCCGAAGTTTGTCGAACCCACGGCTCAGAAACCCATGCTGCTGTGCTTTAACGAAAACCCGCTGGGCATGAGCGAAAAAGCCAAAGAAGCCATCGCCAAAGCTGCTATGTACGGCTCTCGCTATCCCTTCGCACAGGTCATCGCCTTCAAAAAAGATTTGGCTAAATTCATGGACGTCAAACCTGATGAAGTGCTTCTGACACACGGTTCCGCTGAAGCCATTCGCGCCACCATTGAAGCCGAAGCAACAAAGAACACGGTTTTGGTTCAGCCTGAGCTGACTTACGGCGACGGTGCCGATGTTGCCAAACGCAATAACATCCTCGTTAAGAACGTCAAGATGGGTCCCGATTGGAGCATCGACCTTGCCGCTCTGCGCAAAGTAGCAGCCGCCGAGGCTAAGAAACACCGCGTTCTGGTTTATCTCGTCAACCCGAACAACCCGACCTCTACGATTGCCGACAGCAACGAAATCTTCAACTGGATCAAATCTCAGCCGAAGAATACCTTCTTCATTCTCGACGAGGCCTATGCCGAGTTCGTCAACGATCCGTCCTTTAAGTCCTGCTGTGAACTCGTCCGTCAAGGCTTTGACAACTTGGTCGTCCTGAAGACCTTCTCCAAGATCTTCGCAATGGCCGGTATGCGTTTGGGCTATGCCGTCGGCGACGTTAAGGTTATCAATAAGATTCGTGACCATGTCGCCTACGAAGTCATGATGAACCAGACAACCCTGGCTGCCGCGCTGAGCGAACTCAACGACAAGGAATTCTTAAAAGAATCCAAGGAAAGCAATGACGAAGCTCGTGAGATCCTCTACAAGGCTCTAAAGGAACTCAACATTCCTTATCTGCCGAGCCAGACCAATTTCGTTTTCATTGATCTGAAAGCTCCGCTGAAACCCTTTGCAGACAGAATGAAAGCCGAACACATTCTCGTCGGCCGTCCCTTCCCGCCTGCTGTTCAGTGGTGCCGTATTTCTCTCGGTACACCTGCTGAAATGCGTTACTTTGTAGAAAAACTCAAAGAATTCCGCCAGAAAGGCTGGGTCTAATCGCTTGATTTAGCGGTTTAACGCAAATCCCGAGCTTTGCAAGAGGCTCGGGATTTTTCTTTGCTTCGTCTCGGCCGGCTGAAGATAAAAAAAGACCGCGGTGAAGGGGATCCGCGGCCAAATATTCGACGGACAAGGTCGAATGAACACTAGGAAATTCTATGAAACGGCTAACTCCTCATCGGTTTCGGCCGCTGCAGCCGTGTTCTTTTTCTTAGCGCCGTAGCGTACTTTCTGAGAGAGGAATGCAATACCGAAGAGCGCGATACCGACAAGGTAGCCCCACCAACGCTGTTCATACGGAAGGACGTAGCCGGAAATGAGAGCGGGGAACATCAGAACGACAGTAGCAGCAACAAGGATAAGTCTTTCAAGGATATTGACCTTATCGATCAGCCAGCCCTGGATCGCGGAGGAGACCGCAACCATACCCAAGCCTGTCATTGCAAAGATCATCAGGCTCACCGGCAGAGATTCAATACCGATCAGAAGAATGTCGGAATTGAAGAGGAAGAATACCGGGATGATGGCTGTACGAATATCGTAGAGGAAGCCCTGGACGCCGACGGAAATCGGGTTCGCCTTTGCAATCGCAGCACCTGCGTAAGCTGCCAAGCCGACCGGAGGTGTATCGTCAGCCAGGATACCGAAGTACAGGCAGAACAGATGAGCAGCGATCAGCGGAATCGCAATTTCCTGACCATGCAGAGTCAGTCCGGTAGCCAAGGTTACGATCACAGGGGCTGTTAGAGAGGCCATGATGATGTAGTTAGCTGTTGTCGGTAGACCCATACCCAGAAGCAGACTGGCAACTGCGGTAATGATGATCATCAGGAAGATGTTGCCCATGGAAAGCGCTTCGACGAAGGACGTGATCTGCTGACCTAAACCTAAAGAGACGCAGCCGACGATGATGCCTGCGGAGGCGGTTGCCAGAGCGACACCGGCCATATTGTTAGCACCGGCGGCCATGGAGTTCAGTGTGTTCTTAATGCCGAATTTGAACGCTGCCCAGAGATCTGCGTCATGAACTGTAGCGATCGCAACCGGCTGGAGAACCATGATGATGGCGAGCACAATAATGGCGCGGAAAACGGAGAGTTCAGCGGAGTGCATTTCCACTACCAGTTCCCAAATGAGAACAGCAAGCGGAATTAAATAATGAAGACCGTTTTTAAGTTCCACGAAGAACTTCGGCAGTTCCTTCTTGGGAAGTCCTTTCAGACCCAGCTTACAGGCTTCGATATGGGTAATCCACAGCAAAGCGATGTAGGAAGCAAACGCAGGAATGGCAGCGGCCTTTGCGACTTCAACATAAGGAACGTTAACGTATTCGGCAATAATGAAGGCTGCTGCACCCATAACCGGAGGTGCTAACTGGCCGTTCACGGAAGAAGCAACTTCAATGGCTGCGGCTTTGGTAGCCGGATAACCGAGACGCTTCATCAGGGGAATCGTAAACGTTCCGGTCGTCACGACGTTTGCAATGGAAGATCCGGAAACCATACCGGAGAGCGCAGAACTCACAACGGCCGCCTTAGCCGCGCCGCCGCGGTACTGACCCAGACCGGAAATCGCAAGACGTGTAAAGAACGCACCTCCGCCCGCTCTGTCAAGCATCGTACCGAACATCACAAAGAGGAACACAACGGTTGCGGACACGTGCAGCGGGACACCGTAAATGCCCTGTGTGTCCATCGTGATCTGGGAGATAAAGCGGGAGAGTGTTGCACCTTTAAAAGCAACCACATCCGGCAGATACGGACCTAAAAAGACGTATGCGATGAAGGCGCCGCAGATAATCGGAAGCGCAGGCCCTAAAACGCGGCGGGTAGCTTCCAGCATGAGAACAATCAAAATCACGCCGAAGATCAAGTCGCGTCCGATCGGCATGCCGGGACGCTCGGAAATACCGGCGTAATCAATCACAATGTATAAAGCGCCGATAACGCCGACGATGCCGATCATCCAGTCGACGATCGTCACGCGTTTCATTGCCAGTAGAATTCTGAGGTCCCAGCGAGACTTAAGTTCGGACTTAAGCGTCGGGAGATTGAGATAAATCAGTGCAAGCGCAAAAGCCAAGTGGAAGGCCTTGACATATAAAGAGTCCAACAGCAGCCAGGAAGCGGTGGACATCTGGAAAAAGGCCCAAGCCAGCGCGACGATGTATGTCAGCTTAGCTGAGAGCCCGGTCTTATCTTCTTTAAGACCTTTATCCCCAAGCTGCTGGACCTGTTTCTTATATTCGCCGATTACGTCTTCGGAGGCGTTCTTCTTAGGCTGCGGAATGTAGCCCGGAATACCCGCCTGCGGCAGCAGCATTTCTGTGTTCGATTTGTCCGTCATGTTGACTCCTTTTTACTTCTTAACGAGCCTCTAATGAGGTTCGCAAAGACCCGGAGTCCCGAGTCTTTGCATCATTTAAAGCTGTATTACTTCACAAGACCTGCTTCTTTGTAGTACTTGAGAGCGCCCGGATGGATCGGAGCGGTCAGACCCTGAAGCATGCTTTCTGCTGTCAGGTTGGCAAGAGCCGGATGCAGTTTGCGGAACTGATCGAGATTGGTCATCACTTCTTTCGTGACGGCATAAACAACGTCGTCCGGTGTATCGGCGGAGGTCACCAGAGTTGCGAGCATGCCGACGGTCTTAACTTTGTCCTTAGCATTGACGGCGTCCGGATACTGATCCATCGGGATTTCCGTCATGCTGTAATAAGGAGCTTCCTTAAGCAGAGAAGCGACTTCGGCTTCGGTAATCGGGACAATGCGGACTTTGCGCTTGCCGGCGGTTGCTTCCTTGATGTTGCCGTTCGGATGGCCCACGGTGTAGAAGAATCCGTCAATACGTCCGTCCTGAAGAATTCTGGGCGCGTCGGCGGGCTTCAGTTTTTCGTCACGAAAATCTTTCCCCGGAACGATGCCGACAGCGTTGAAGATATCGGTGGAGTTAATGCGGTTGCCGGAGCCCGGGTCACCGAGGTTAATCGTCTTGCCTTTGACGTCTTTAACAGACTTGATGTTGGCATCTTCAGCGGCAACGAAAGTCACGGCTTCAGGAGCAAGAGCGAAAACAGCGCGGAGTTTTTTAACGGGTTTGCCTTCCCAAGCCCCTTTGCCGTTGTAGGCCATGTACTGTGTATCGGCCTGAGCGATACCGAAGTCCAGATCCTTAGAGTCGATGGCGTTGATGTTGAACTTAGAGCCTCCGGTCGATTCTACGGAAGCACGAACACCGTACTGATCTTTCTTAGCGTTCACGATCTTGGCAATAGCGCCGCCTGTCGGGTAGTAAACACCGGTGATGCCGCCGGTACCGATCGTGACGAATTCTGTTTTAGCGAAAGCAGCGCCTGCCATAGCGAAAGAAGCTGCAACTGCAAAGGGGATGAGTTTTTTGACGAACATGAAAGTCTCCGTTTGAGATTTATTTTTGTAACCAGTGCGTTTGCTGCTCAGCTTATGGCTTTCATCGCAGCGGACAAGGTCTCGATTTTTTTACTCGCAAACCCCGGAAAAGCGCTTCGCTTTTCCTGTCACTTTCATGTATGCAAAACGCGTGCCAACTTTTGTTCAAACAAAACAGCCCAGGAGCCATAGAAATTGAACCAAAACAGCGCATCAGGAATGGACAAAAGTTTTTGATTTGCACTCTCTTGGTGCATTTGCACCAAATTAGGATTTTTTCTACCGGACGCCCTCTTTTGTGCAAAGAATTTTCAGTTCGCGAACTTAGAATAGGTGCATTGTTTTTAAGGAGCTTTGAATGAGTCAAAAAGAATTTGTAAAACCGGTCGGTTTAGAAACCCCTTATCGCCTCTTCAATTTAGGCGGCACTGCCTTTGTTGAAAGCAAACAAGGCGACGATCTGGATATCATGCCCGCTTCTTGGAACTGCCCGTTGGATTATGACAAGATGACGGTCGTCATTGATTCGACGCACTATTCCCGCAAGCTCATTGAAGCGAGCGAGTACATCCTGCTTGCCGTTCCGGGAATGGGAATTCAGAAAGAAATTCTTTATTTAGGTTCCGTAAGCAAGACCGACAATCCCAACAAGATTGCCGACAGCGGTCTGAAATTCTTCACGCTTCCTGACTGCGACTTCCCGCTGCCTGAAGGCTGCTCTGCCTGGGCCGTTATCAAACTGATCCGTGAACCGCACAACGAAAAGACGTATGACCTCTTCATGGGGCAAATCGTTAAGGCTTGGGCTGACTCCCGTGTCTTCTCCAACAACCATTGGCATTTGGAAGAAGGTCCGGATGAACTGCGCTCTATGCACTATGTTGCCGGCGGCCACTTCTATGCCATCGGCAAACGAGTGGATGTCACACTCTAATTTTTCCAAACATTAAGTTGCTTAGAATAGGTCCGAACCAACCGGATCTATTTTTATGCCAGAAACCACAAAAATCCAATCTGTTGCCATCCTCGGTCGAGGAGCCTTGGGCGTGATGTACAGTGACTTCCTCACGCCGCGTATGCCTGAGGGCTCGGTTTATTTTCTAGCAGACAATAAACGCTGCGAACGGTACAAGACTCAGCCGCTCACAGCCAACGGCCGTCCCTGCTCCCTCTTTTTTAAGAGTCCCGAAGAGGTGAACAAAGCACCTGACCTTCTTATCGTTGCTCTAAAAGGACCCGTCCTTCAAAGCGTCCTGCAAAGTCTTAAAGGTCTGATCTCTGAAAATACCATCGTCATCTCAGTGATGAACGGCATCTCCAGCGAGGACATTATCGAACAAGAGCTTGGAACACACAGGATCGTTCACTGCGTTGCTCAGAGAATGGATGCTCTCTTTCAAAACGGCGTACTGACTTATAAAAATTTCGGAGAACTGGTGATCGGACTCAGCCCGGAACATAAAGCAATACCAGAAGTTCTCAGTGCAGTCGTCGATTTCTTTGACAAAACCCAGATGCCCTACGTCGTAGACGAAAACATCCTTCACCGTATGTGGTGCAAGTGGATGCTCAATGTCGGCGTCAATCAGACATTGGCCGTTTATAACGATGTTTTTCGTCGTGTGCACCAAGAAGGCGAAGCCAGAGAAACTCTAAAAGCCGCGATGCGTGAAGTGCTTGCCCTTTCTCAAAAAGAGGGGACCGGACTCACGGAACAGGACTTTCGAGATTATCTACAGATCATTGACGAATTAAATCCTGACGGCATGCCCTCGATGCGTCAGGACAGGCTGGCAAAACGCCTGACCGAGGTCGATTTCTTTGCAGGAACGGTCATCCAAAAAGCAGAGAAACATGCTTTACCGGTGCCTGTGAACCGCAAACTTTACGATGAGATAAAAAGTTTTGAGGCTCGGTACTAAATTAACTCACTTTGGTGGAGTTTCGTGAAGCCGTATGTTGAGGCGTCCTACTATGCTCACAACTATGGAGGTATAGCAAATGTCTAATAACGTTTTGATTCTTGATGCGGGCTGCCAGAACTACGGAAAAGGCGGCGAGCTCAACCATTATCTATCCCGTATTGCTGAGGAAGAACTGACTAAGCTCGGCTGGAATGTCGAAATCACACTGATCGACAGTCAGTGGGAAACTGCGGCAGAAGCAGAAAAGATTAAGAAAGCCGATGTCATCATTGTTCAAACCCCGGGATGGTGGATGAGCACGCCTTGGCAGCTCAAGCGTTATGAAGACCTTGTCTTTGTTCAGCCCGGTGTCGTCGGCAACGACGGCCGCTCGCACCTGCACCCGGACGACAACTACGGCAAGGGCGGCATTCTGACGGATAAGAAGTTCATGATCAGCAGCACTTGGAACGCTCCGAAGACCGCTTTTGACCGTAAAGGCGATTTCTTTGAAGGCCGCGGTGTCGACGGTGTCTTCTTTCCTCTGATTAAGGCTTTCGAGTTCTTGGGAATGAAACAGCTTCCCTCTTTTATGTGCAATGACGTCGTCAAGAACCCGCACATCGGAGAGGATGTAAAACGCTGGAAAGAACACCTTCGCCGTGTATTCAAGATTGAGTGATTGAATTCACAGCGCAGAAAAAATCCTCGGACCGCCATAGGAGATCCGAGGATTTTTATTTTAGATGAACCGCAGTTCGACCTTAGAGTTCCATTTCCTTAGTGGCTTTGTCCAGTCCGAAGGCTTTATGAAGCGCGCGGACGGCCAATTCCATGTATTTTTCGTCTACGACAATGGATGTGCGGATTTCGGAAGTAGAAATCATCTTGATGTTGATGTTTTCTTCAGCCAAAACGCGGAACATCTTAGCTGCTACACCGGCGTGGCTGCGCATGCCGATACCGACGCAAGAGATCTTGGCGATGGAAGCGTCAGTCAGGATACCTTCTTCACCGAGGTACGGTGTGACTTCTTTTTCCAAAACCTTCATAGCTTTGTCGAGGTCGTTGCGGCTGACAGTGAAGCTGAAGTCGGTTAAACCGTTCTTAGCGGCGTTCTGAACAATCATGTCCACTTCAATGTTGGCTTCGGCAATGTGGCCAAGAATCTTGTAGGCGATACCCGGGGTATCGGGTACGTGCGGCAATGTAATCTTGGCTTCGTTTCTGCTGAATGCGATGCCGGAAACAACAACTTTTTCCATCTTGGGATCTTCCTCAAAAGTAATCAGGGTACCGGAGTTTGCTTCTTCATCTACCGGAATATCAGGGTCTGTCAGGCTGGAGAGCACGCGAGTAGGAACGTGGTATTTGCCTGCAAATTCCACACTGCGGATCTGGAGAACCTTGGAGCCGAGAGAGGCCATTTCCAAAATTTCTTCGAAAGCCACAACATCCAATTTGCGAGCGTCGCTGACTACACGCGGGTCAGTTGTGTAAATGCCGTCAACATCAGTGAAGATGAGGCATTCGTCTGCATGAAGCGCAGCCGCTAAAGCAACGGCAGAAGTATCGGAGCCGCCGCGACCGAGTGTTGTGATGTTACCCTCTTCATCACAGCCTTGGAAGCCGGCTACGATCACGACCTTTCCGTCATTCAGGTCACCCATGATTCTGTGAGAATCAATCTCTTTAATACGAGCTTTGGTATAGGCGTTGTCAGTCAGAACTCTGACCTGAGGACCAGTATAGCTGCGAGCCTGCACACCCAAATTCTGGAGCGCCATCGCGAGAAGACCGATGGTGACCTGTTCGCCTGTGGAGGCGATCACATCGAGTTCGCGAGGATCCGGGTTCTTTTGAATTTCTTTGGCCAAGGCAATCAGGCGATTGGTTTCTCCGCTCATCGCAGAGACGACAACTACAACCTGATGGCCGGCATTTTGCCACTTCGCGATACGTCGAGCGACATTTTTGATGCGCTCAACGGAACCGACTGAAGTGCCGCCGTATTTTTGTACTATCAACGCCATTTTTTATCTGTGTCTTTAAATATCGAAGGGGCTGGTCTTTGTTGTTTCAACCAGAACTAACTTTCATTTTATGTAAAGAATCGATAAAAATTGGCTTTCCTAGTAAAAGTTTGATCGTCCTTTTAGATGACCATAGCGACATGCACGAAAACCAGCAGCCCGCTGAACAGCACGATAAGGTACGCGATCACTCCGAAGATATAAATAGCCTTAAGGAGCGGTTGGCCTTTGAGCCTCATGGCCGCCATGAAACTTAAGACAGAAAATACAAATCCCCACAGGTAGAGAATGACCGCACAAACTAAAAGCGCCAGGCCTGCAGCGTCAAAGTTGGGATTTTCCCGATAAGTAAAGGCCATGCCTACGCCGTAGAACATCAACGCCCAAAAAAGTGATCCGCATACGAGGTAGCCCCAAAAAAGTTTGCCGACGGAACGGTTGCCTGGGAATCCTTTATTCAGTTCCGCTTCTACTTTTTTCTTTTCCTCTTTTAACGCAGCCTCTGAAGGCTGTGCAGGAGCAGGTTGCTCCTGCGTCTCTGCGGTTTGAGCAGCGATTTCTTCGCTTTTCTTTTCCTTTTCTTGTGTGTCCATGCTTTTCCTAGATTACTGTTTCGGGTAGACGGCGAGTTCAACCAAATTTTGATCCGGATCTCTTAGGTAAACCGATGTCATCTCGCCTTTTCGTCCATGGCGGATCACCGGCCCTTCGACGGGGACGTCAAGTTTACGAAACGCTTCAGCGATTTCGTCCGGATTTGAGTCCGTTTTGATTTCCAAACAAAAGTCTCCGGCGCCCGGAACTGCGACTTTTGCCTCGGGCAGTAAGGGATGCCCGATCACATGAAGGTTGATCTTAAAGTGCGGAAACTCGATCTCATACCTCTCACCTTCTTTTCGAACTGGAAGTCCGAGAAGTCGGTAAAAGGACACCATAGCTTCCGGCTGCGCCGTCGTCAGGCAGAAATGATCGAGTTCCAAAATCTCAAATAATTCGGAGGGCGCCGAGCATCTGCCGATATAAACTGGCTTTCCTTCCTGCAGAACAATGTCTCCCTGCTTTATCTCGGGATGCATGTGAAGGTATTCGTCTTTGATGACAATCTCACCGCCGACGACTTTCCCTACGGAAATTCGATACAGCGGCTTGGACCGTTTTTTAACCGGGTCCCAGACGTTCTTGTACTCAAAGACATACTGCGATGTTCGGGTCTTTTGAATGCCGAATTTCGCTGTTTTAAGGTCGGATACCGACTCAGCGCTCACTCTTTCCTCCGTTTTTTGAGTTCCCTATTATGGACAATTTTGAGGCTCTGTTTCGCCGCCCCCGACTACAACTCCCCTGCTCGGGCAGTAAAAGACCCGATCAAAATTCAAATGAACCTACAGGAGGTAAATTCCGATGACCGATTCTTGCACATGCTGCTGCGGCTCTAAGAAGGCGGATGAAAAGAAACCTGCCGATCCGAAAGTCGAAGAAGCAAAAGAGCTGAAGAAAGACGAAGTTGAAGCTGTTGAAGCCAGTACTGTCGAAGGAGAATAACTCTCCGTCTTCAGACGCAAATTCTGAATAGAGTGAAGGAAAAGAAAACCGCGCATGAGCGAAAGTTCATGTGCGGTTTTCTTTTGCCTTTCGGCAATCACCAAGGAGAAAAGGAAAAATCGATCAGTTAAGGAACCTTAATATTTGTGAATTCGTGACATTCATCGCAGGCGAGAACTGGTTTCTTATGCCCGTGGTGGCAAGCGCCGCAATCTAAATTTTCTAAGTGAGAATCGTGCGGATTAATATCGTTTTTGTCCGTCCTTGCTGCGAGTTTTTCGTAACTGACGTGGCACTTAAGGCAGCCGTCCGTATTCACGGCTTTCGGGGGCATCGTGGTATGGCAGGATTCGCACTTCAAACCGCGCTCAACGTGCCGATCGGCCAGCATTTTGTCTGCAGCCCAAGCACCCTGAACTGATAAGAGTGCTAGGGAAACTACGATCAGTAACTTCTTCATCGGAAAATCCTTTTTCTTATTGCCGGAGACCGGCGCCTGTCGGCGCCGGCGTTATTTTGTTATGACCAGGGGGTTTCGTTGGCTACGGTTCTGCCGGCGATTCTTCCGAATACGCATGCTTCGGAGTTGTTCGTGGCTCCTTGATAGATGTGACCCCACATAGAACCCAATTCACCGGCGCTGTAGAGGCGAGCGATCGGTTTGCCGAACGGATCGAGAACCTGACCGAGTTTATTGCGGCGCGGACCACCCTGGGTGTTCAGAATTGTCGGATAGAGCTCGGCAGCGTAGTAAGGACCATCGCCGATCGGACGAGAGATCACCGGTGCTTCACGGCCTTCGAATGCAACCTTGCCTTTCTTCTCTAGAGGACGACCGAAATCTTTGTCGGCACCGGCGTTGATCTGGCTGTTCCATCTGTTAACGGTTTCGACCAGGTTTTCTGCCGGAACATTGATCTTCTTAGCCAGTTCTTCGATGGTCGGAGCAGAAACGATCACGCCTTTTTCAATTTCAGCGGAGTTGTCCTTGCTCCACTTGTAGTTTTCTCTGTTCAAGGCATAACCGGAAGTCGCACCGCCGATGATCGGGCCTCTGACTCGGGCAGCTTCATCAAAGACGACAAAGCACGGGATGAGCGGATAACGATGTTTGATCGGATCCAAGACATTTACTCCGTAGATGCAAGTGTGGTTGTCCATCTTTTCATTAGCAAATCTCTTGCCGTCCTGATCAACGTAGATGTAGGAAGGAGCGAGCATGTTGATCTGCAGAGCGGTCTTAAGACCCGGGACGACCAAGCCGAGCGGGCAAGACAAAGCGTTCATATGCCAAAGGTCGGCACCGGCAGCCTGAGCCATTCTGACGCCGTCACCTGTGTTTCCGGGGTGGCCCAAGCGATGGAACTTCTGACCCATCGTATGGTTGGACAGCATGTTGTCGTCGAATTCGTAGCCGCCTGTAGCCAGCACTACGCCGCGGCGAGCCTTAACAGCCTGTTTCTTGCCGTCGATTTCAACCCAAACGCCGAGAACTTCGTCGTTCTGAGTGATCAGCTGCAAGCCGCGTGCGTTGTAAACAACGGGAACCTTACGGACGGTTTCAACAGCGTAGCGGTAGTTATTGAAGAGCATGTCGCCGCCGCGAGTTTTCTGTCCTTTCGGAGTGCGGAAACGCCATTTATCGATAGCGTCGGATTCAGGAATGTTCTGGAAACCGGCGTGACCATAAATGTAAACCTTCTGGTCCGGGCCAGGGAAAGGAGGAAGTCTTTGGACTTCATCGCTTCGTCAACGAAAGCTTCCAGCAGTTCCTGGTCTTTCTGAGAGTTGGCAAAGTCGTAAGTCTTTGCAAGGTAAGTAATAGCGCGTTCACGGTTATTCGGAATCATCATGCCGCCGGAGGAAACAGCTGTGTTGCCGACGCCCTGAGCCGTTTTTTCAAAGATGACAACATCTGCACCGGCATCCTTTGCCGTGATGGCAGCAGAAGCGCCTGCACCGCCGTAACCGAGAATGACAACATCAGCTTCGCGGTCCCATTTTGCGGGAAGGTCAGCCTGAGGTTTTGCAGAAGCCTGGGAAACGACTCCGCCTGCAGCGGCTGTCGCAAGAAGGCCCTTGAGGAACGTGCGTTTTGTGACTTGCATTTGAGTTCTCCTATCGTTGGATTTGAGTTTTTGGTTTTCGTAACCGACAGGAGCATTTTTGCCTGTTCCACTACCTAGGTATTTTGCGTTTGATCAAACTTTCTTCAATTAGTTCACTTAGTATTTTCACTGATTTGTATTAACTTTAAGGAAGCTCTGTAAAATGCTTGATTCTTCCCAATGGCCTTTAGAGACTTAA
>OGZP01000925.1_pt1 | contig 23653 bp, 20 predicted proteins | sample 1576811 | NCBI WGS metagenome assembly OGZP01 (sample SAMEA3541553, study PRJEB24748) | human gut metagenome | biome: human gut; feature: human-associated habitat; material: faeces | place: China | collected 2012
ATGGAATTTTGGCTTGTATGTCTCGGGATTTTGGCATATTCATGCCAAAACACCTTGCGGGATAGTGGTGTGTGAACAGTAACAGGCGAACTATAAACTGAGAAAATAAAAAAGTTGACAATTAACCTTCTGTGCTTTAAAATAGTAAACCATAAAATATATGGAGGTTTACAAATGACTAAAACAAAAAGCATGATCTATTGCGGTCTTTTTACGGCGTTGATTGCAGCAGGTGCGTTTATTAAAATCCCTGTACCTGTAGTTCCCTTTACACTGCAGTACCTGTTCACTATGCTTGCCGGATTGTTTCTGGGATCCAGAAGGGGTATGATTTCTGTGGTTGCCTATATGCTGTTGGGACTGGCAGGACTTCCGATCTTTTCGGAGGGCGGTGGGATCTGGTATATTTTCAAGCCAAGCTTCGGTTATATTATAGGGTTCTGCCTGGGAACATACGTGACCGGACTTATTGCAGAGCGTCTTAAGCAGAAGACAGTTTTTCACTATTTACTTGCGAATTTGGCAGGTCTGATGATCGTCTATGCCTGTGGAATGGTTTATTACTATGTGATCTGTAATTATGTGATCGATACACCGATTGGAATCTGGCCGCTTATCCTTTATTGTTTTCTTCTTGCTGTACCCGGTGACATTGCATTAAGTGTTCTGGGAGCTGTTATTGCAAAACGTGTCAGACCGGTAGTGCTTCAATATCTTTTTGATTCAAAATCAAATGTCAGACTGGAAAGGGAGGAGCTTGTAAAATGAATCCACTTATTTTAGCACAGGAAATTATTGATGGACGCAGAATCACAAGGAAAGATGATCTTTCTTTTTTTCTCACCTGTGATTTAGATGAGTTATGTGAAGGAGCAGACCGTATCCGCGAAGCATATATCGGTGATAAGGTAGATCTCTGTTCCATTATCAATGGCCGCAGCGGCAGGTGTCCGGAGGACTGCAAATATTGTGCTCAGTCAGTACACCACCATACTTCCTGTGAAATCTATGATTTTCTTCCCGAGGAAAAGATTCTGGAAGCATGTAAAATGAATGAAGAGGAGGGCGTTGATCGTTTTTCCATTGTCACTGCAGGAAAGGCTCTGACCGGAAAAGAATTTGATCAGGCGATTCATGCCTATGAAACCATGTATAAGGAATGCAATATCGATCTCTGTGCTTCCATGGGATTTCTTTCTTCCGAACAGCTGCATCGTCTTCATGAAGCCGGAGTAACCAGTTACCATCATAATATTGAGACTTCGCGGAGAAATTTTCCTAATATATGTACGACACATACATACGATATGAAGATTGAAACTCTGAAAAAGGTAAAGGCAGAAGGAATGTGTGCATGTTCCGGTGGCATCATAGGAATGGGAGAGACCTGGGAGGATCGTCTGGATATGGCAGTCAGCCTTGCAGAGCTGGGTATTGACTCCATTCCGATCAATGCATTGATGCCCATTCCGGGAACACCTTTGGAACATCTTGATCAGCTTTCAGAGCAGGATATCCTCCGGACAATTGCCTTCTTTCGTTATATTAATCCTGAGGCTAATATTCGTCTTGCTGCCGGACGGGCACTTCTTACCAATGACGGGGAAACCGCTTTTAAATCCGGTGCCTCCGCTACAATAACAGGGAATATGCTGACTACTGTTGCCTGCGCAACCATCCGCAGCGACCGAAAAATGCTCTCTGATATGGGCAGAAATGTAACACCAGAATATTGGAAGGAAGTGGAAGAATCATGAGTAAAGCGGTATTTATTACAGGAACAGGAACAGACATGGGCAAAACCTATCTCTCAGGACTGATCGTAAAAAAACTGGCACAGGCAGGAAAAAATCCGGCTTATTACAAAGCTGCAATGAGTGGAAATGACCGGCGTGCAGACGGAAGTCTAATCCCGGGCGATGCACTTTTTGTTAAAGAGATGTCTGGTATTTCCCAGTCTCTGGATGATATGTGTCCCTATGTATATGAAAATGCCTGGTCTCCTCATCTTGCTTCAAGAGTTGAGGGTAATCCGGTGGATCTTGATGTTGTGCGAAGAGGATTTTTGAAGGCAGCAAATGATTATGAATATATTACCATGGAAGGAAGTGGCGGTATCCTCTGTCCGCTCTGTTTTGATGAACGCAAAATCCAGCTTGAAGATGTGATAAGAGAGTTTGAGCTTTCCAGTATTCTGGTGGCAGATGCAGGGCTTGGTACAATAAACAGTGTTGTATTGACTGCTGAGTATATGAAAGTCCATTCCCTTCCAATCAAAGGTATTATTTTTAACCATTACCATCCCGGAAATATTATGGAAGAGGATAATATTGCTATGTGCCAATATATGACAGGCCTTCCGGTTATTGCAAAAGTACAGGATAATGCGAAGGATCTTGATATAGATGCAGATGTACTGGCAGAATTTTATGATGAGGTGAAGATCAAATGATATGGTATCCCTATGAACAAATGAAAACAATGAAAGCTCCCTATAAGATTCTGGATGCAGAGGGTGTACATCTTTATACAAAAGATCAGAAGCTGATAGACTCTATATCTTCCTGGTGGTGTATGATTCATGGATATAAGCATCCGGAACTGACAGAAGCGATCAAGGAACAGGCAGACCGTTTTTGTCATGTAATGCTTGGGGGACTGACACATGAGCCGGTGGAAAAGCTTTCTGCGAAGCTGCAGGAATTTCTGCCAGGAGATCTGGATTATTGTTTTTTTTCAGATTCAGGAAGTGTTGCAGTGGAGGTCTCACTTAAAATGGCCCTTCAATACAACACCAATCAGGGAAGAAAGCGCCCGTTAGTGCTGGCTCTTGAACATGCATATCACGGGGATACATTTAAGGCAATGGAAGTTGGTGATGACGAGGATTATCATTTCGCTTTTGACAAAAAAGAGGGTGTTGTCCATATTCCCACTGAGATTCCGGCCCTGGAGGAGGCATTTGAACAGTATCATGACCGTCTGAACTGCTTTATTGTGGAGCCTCTTTTACAGGGAGCAGGAGGAATGCGGATGTATGATATTTCATTCCTGAAGAGAGCAAGAGAATTGTGTGACCAGTATGATGTTCTTTTGATTTTTGACGAGGTTGCAACCGGGTTTGGCCGCACAGGTAATCGCTTTGTGGCAGATCTTGTTCTGCCGGATATCCTGGTTCTTGGAAAGGCCCTTACAGGAGGATATATTGGTCATGCTGTCACTGTGGCAAATCACAAGGTATTTGATGCCTTTTACAGTGATGATGACAGACTTGCCCTGATGCATGGTCCTACTTTTATGGGAAACCCGCTGGCATGTGCTGTGGCTTTGAAGGGGATTGAGATTTTTGAGCGTGAAGATTATATGAGTAAAATCCGTCATATTGAACAGGTTTCACGTGGCGAGATGGAAGCATTCACAGATCCACGGATCAAAGAAGTCCGGATCATGGGTGGCTGTGTGTGCGTGGAGGTTCATGATTCTAGAGATCTGGAAGGCTTCCAGCAGTTTGCTTATGAACGGGGTGTGTTCAGCAGGCCATTTTTGAACTACATGTACTCTATGGTTCCATATGTGATCAGTGACGAAGAGCTTATAAAAATTTTTGATGTGATGAAGGAATGGTTTAGAGAGAAATAAATAAAAACTACTGTATAAAGCCGGAAAAAAATTCAGCTTATATACAGTAGTTTTTTTGTTTTATAGCAATCCTTGTAAATAATGCATTTAAGACAGTTCAGCAGAGTGCGAAAGACAAGGAAGATATCTGCAGGCGTGCTGACGCACGGCAAAGATATCTGACGCAGGATTTCACACTCTGATGGGCTGGATTAAGATGCATTATTTCAGAGGATTGCTATAGATTGCCTGCAGTTTGTCAATCATCTCCTGGATCTCAGCCCGGGAGAATCCGCCAAAGCTGCACAGAGAGCGAAGTGGCATGGAATCTGTCATTGCTGCTACCATTTCTTCAGTGATAGCTTCAGCAGCAGATTGGGAAGCTGTGTCTGAACCGCCGTTCATTGCAGCCAGATATCTGGAAGTCAGTTCTTTTGCTGCTTCTTTTGTGTTGGGATTATTGAAAAGCTCACCCAGTGTTGTGTTCATATGAATATGCATGGGAATTACCTGGCTGCTGGAGAGTTCAATGGTTTCAGAGAGACGGATATCTCTGGAGGACGCACCAATCAGAATCTCATATTTGCCGCTTGCAGCATACCAGTTCTGTAATTGGGTGTTGTACCATGCAAAGCTACGCTTATCCAGTTTCATAGTAACTGTTTTGGTTTCGCCGGGAGCAAGCTGGACTTTTTCAAAACCTTTCAGTTCTTTTTCCGGACGGATCGTGGATGCTGTCATGTCTTTCACATAGAGCTGGACAGCTTCTTTTCCTGCAACGTTTCCTGTATTTGTTACATCTACAGAAACAGTGACAGTATCTTTTTCTGTTGGATTTGTGTTGGAAATCTGCAGATTGCTGTATGTAAAAGTAGTATAGGAGAGTCCGTATCCGAATGGATAGGCAACTTCCATCTGTTTGGTGTCATAATAACGATATCCTACAAATACACCTTCACGGTATTCCACTTTATCGCCGCCACCGAAGTTCAGGTAGGATGGATTGTCAGCCAGTTTCACCGGGATTGTCTCGGCCAGTTTACCGCTTGGATTTACAATACCATAGAGGATATTTGCAACAGCAGCTCCGCCTGCCTGTCCGCCAAGGTAAGCTTCCAGAATACCTTTCACATTATTGATCCATGGCATTTCCACAGGAGAACCATTGTGAAGAACGATCACAGTATTTGGCTGAACTTCAAGGATCTCAGCAATAAGACGGTTCTGGCATTCTGGCAGTCTCATATGAGAACGGTCATATCCTTCAGACTCAAAACTATCCGGAAGTCCGGCGAAGATCACAACCTTATCAGCAGCTTTTGCAGCCTGAAGTGCTTCAGAAGCCAGTTTTTCATCGTATAAATCTTTATCAGCAGGAAATCCTTCTGCGTAAATAACCTGTGCATCAGCAGGAACAGCTTCCAGTGCATTGGTAATTTTAAAGCAGTTAATATGAGAACTTCCGCCGCCCTGGAAACGAGGTTTTTTGGCAAAACCACCTACAAAAGCTACTTTCTCAGAGGTCTTCAGAGGCAGAATCTGGTCTGCGTTTTTCAGAAGGACCATAGATTCTTCCGCAATACGGCGTGCCTCTTCATGGTCTTTTTCCATGGTAAATTCCTGCGGTGCACGGTGGTCCGCATATTTGTAAATAATATTCAGGATACGTTCTACAGCCTGATCCAGAACTTCTTCCTTCAGAGTGCCATTTTTTACGGCTTCCATGATCAGAGCATCGTTTGTTCCGTTGGAACCTGGCATTTCCAGATCCAGGCCGGCCTCCAGACCCTTCACACGGTCATTGACAGCACCCCAGTCAGACATAACATATCCTTCAAAGCCCCAGTCATTGCGGAGAACATCGGTAAGAAGCCATTTATTCTCGGAAGCAAAAGTACCGTTGATCTGATTGTAGGAGCACATAAATGTATATGGCTGAGCCTTTTTTACTGCAGTTTCAAATGCAGGAAAATAAATTTCGCGGAGTGTTCTTTCATCTGCTTCAGAAGAATTGCTCATGCGGTGATATTCCTGATTGTTAGCTGCAAAATGCTTGATGGAAGTTCCTACATGCTGGGACTGTACACCATTGATAAATGCAGCAGCAACTTCACCAGCAAGGTATGGATCTTCTGAATAGTATTCGAAGTTTCTTCCGCAGAGCGGAGAACGTTTAATATTGACAGCCGGTCCTAAAACAACAGATACGTCATTTGCCTGAGCTTCTCTGCCAATAGTCTCGCCCATGGATTCCATTAATTCACGGTCAAAAGAGCAGGCACTTAAAGCAGCAGGAGGGAAGCAGACTGCTTTGATACTGTCGTTCATTCCAAGATGATCTCCCTTGTCATCCTGCTTACGAAGCCCGTGAGGACCGTCACTTACCATTACCTCCGGGATTCCAAGTCTTTCCACGCTTTTCAGATGCCAGAAATCAAGCCCTGAGCACATGCCTGCTTTTTCTTCCAGAGTCATCTGGCTGATGATTTTTTTTAAGTCACGATTCATAATAAATTCCTCCATGAGTTTATTAATATATGCTAAACAGATTGTTTATGTTGCCTTTATCTGGACTATATCATCTGTAAATGATAAAATATAGTAAAATATTGTTATAAATAATAAAATATTGCTATATATGCGAGAGGAATAAAGATGCAGGAGAAAAATAAGGAATATAACGAAAAAGAACAACAGATTGCAGAGAACAGAAGCAGGAATACTTTATTTGAGAGACGTGAGAATTTACAGAAACATGAATCATATGCAAGTGAGCGTCGGCAGTATGATGCTATCAGGAATGGCCAGACAGACAGAATACAGTCTGTTTTTCAGATCACACCGGATGGAACCCCGGGAATCCTGTCCAGAAATGAACTGAGAAACAGTAAAAATATGTTTATAGCAGGAATTACGCTGTTTACCAGAGCTGCCATTGAAGGTGGTGTACCTGAAGAAACTGCTTATGCATTAAGTGACGGTTATATTCAGACAGTAGAAGAGTGCACCAGCAAATCTTCTATAAAAAAGTTATCACAAAAAGCAGCCCTGAGATTTGCCCAGGAAGTGCAGAAGTCCGGAATGCGACATTACAGCAGAGAAATTGAAGCGGCAGTAAAATATATCCATCTTCATCTGCATGTTCCCGTTACACTGGAAGAAACTGCAGAGGCAGCAGGGATCAGTGCCAGTTATCTTTCCAGATTGTTTAAAAAAGAAACAGGAATGCTTTTTGTCGACTATATTCAGAAAGAACGGATAGAAGCTGCCTGTAATATGCTGACCTATTCAGATTATACAGCAGCACAGATCAGTGAATATCTTTGCTTTTCCACACAGAGCTATTTTATAAAAATCTTCAGAAAATATACAGGCACGACACCTGCAAAATATAAAAAATATAAAGTTCAGGACTGGAAATAATATCGGTATCAAAAATTTTTTGATTATTTACGAGGATTGCTATAGGTCCCGAAACCGCACGGAAAATAAAAATATTTCTGAGCGTCCCTTTATGACTTATGACGTACAAATAAACATTTTCAAAAAATACAAAAAAGGGCTTGACAAACAAAAATAAAGATTGTATAGTATTCCTATCAAATCAATATGAAAACAGGGAAAGCAAAAATCCCATTAAAAATATCAGATAAGAAGGTGACAAGACATGAAACAAATCTTATGTTTCGGTGATTCCAATACATACGGTTTAATCCCGGGAACTACTAATCAGAGATACGGATGGGGTACCCGCTGGACCAGCATCCTGGATGACAAAGTAAGAACAAAAGGCTACAGAGTAATCGAAGAAGGACTTTGCGGAAGAACCACCGTATTCGATGATCCATTCCGTACAGAAAGAAGAGGAACAGAAATGCTTCCGGCAATCCTTGAGAGCCACAGACCAGTAGACACTATCGTTCTCATGCTTGGCACGAACGATTGTAAAAGCGTATACAGCGCAACCCCGGAAGTAATCGGACAGGGGATTGAACAGCTCCTTGATCAGATCAACACTGTAAACCCGGATGCCAAAATATTACTGGTATCTCCAATCTACCTTGGGGAGAGAATCTGGGAAGAGGATTTTGATCCGGAATTCGATAAGAATTCTATCGAAGTGTCATGCAATCTGCCCCGGGTGTATGAGAAAATCGCCAGAAGAAGAAATATTTCTTATCTTCCGGCTTCAGAATTTGCCCGACCGGGAGAAGCCGATCAGGAGCATCTGGATGAACTGGGACATAGCAGACTTGCAGATGCAATTTATGAAAAGCTTGCAGGATGAAGCCTGAAATGTTATGATAGTTCACAGATGTGCAGATGTAACGCTTTAACTAAATCAAGTAAACTACCTGCTTTAACCGAAATAGCAGTGGATTGAAAAGTAATAAGCGGCACAGGCACACCAGAGCGTTCTTCAAATATGCTCTAAATCATAATAATAGAAGGAGAATAAAGTAACCATGGATTTTGAGTTTATCCGCGAGCAGACACCTCTTTATATTGAGGCAGCAAAGCTTACACTTCACATGGCGGTGATTGGTGTACTGCTTGCCATTGTGGTTGGGCTTGTCTGCAGCATGATTAAGTATTTCAGGATTCCTGTACTTCGTCAGATCGTGGAATGTTACATTGAACTGTCCAGAAATACACCATTGTTGATCCAGTTGTTTTTCCTGTATTTCGGTCTTCCGAAAATAGGGATTGTCCTCAGTTCAGAACAGTGTGCGATCACAGGACTGACCTTTCTCGGAGGCAGTTATATGGCAGAAGCCTTCCGAAGCGGCCTGGACAATGTTCCGCCCATTCAGGTGGAATCCGCATTAAGCCTTGGAATGAGTAAGAGTCAGGTATTTACAAACATTATCCTGCCCCAGGCGGTATCCAATTCTATTCCGGCATTCTGTGCAAATGCGATCTTTCTTATTAAGGAAACCTCCGTATTCAGTGCAGTAGCACTTGCAGACCTGATGTTTGTGACAAAAGACCTGATCGGAATTTATTACAAAACAGATGAAGCCCTGTTTATGTTGGTAATCGCATATCTGATCATACTTTTACCAATCTCACTTATCTGTTCATTTGTAGAAAGGAGAGTCCGCTATGCAGAATATGGGGATTGAGGTTCTTTTTAAGGGAATCAACTCATTAAGACTCTGGCAGGGCTTGTGGGTAACAATAAGAATTGCACTGATTTCCATGGTATTTTCCATAATCCTTGGATTTCTTCTTGGGATGGTAATGAATATCCCAAATAAAATCATTAAGTTTATCTGCCGCATTTACCTTGAAATAGTAAGAATCATGCCGCAGCTGGTGCTTTTGTTCCTGGTATATTTCGGAGCGGCCAAGCATCTGGGGATGAATCTTTCCGGTGAGACAGCGGCGGTCATTGTATTTACATTCTGGGGAACTGCTGAAATGGGTGATCTGGTGCGAAGTGCGCTGATCTCCATTCCTAAACACCAGTATGACAGCGGATACGGTCTTGGATTAAACAAATGGCAGGTCTATCTTTATATTATCCTTCCGCAGACTATAAGAAGACTTCTTCCATCCGCAGTGAATCTTCTTACCCGAATGATCAAGACCACATCACTGGTAGCTCTTATCGGAGTAGTAGAGGTGTTAAAAGTTGGAAAACAGATCATAGATGCATCACGTTATACAAATCCGACAGCGGCCCTCTGGGTATATGGTGCAGTATTCTTTATGTATTTTATCATATGTTTTCCATTTTCCAGACTCTCCAGAGTACTGGAAAAGAAGTTTGCTGATTAATAGAGAAATGAGGATAAATGAATGGGACAGCCGATTTTAGAAGTAGAACATTTAAAGAAATCATATGTAAACAATGTTCCTATTCTGGATGATGTTTCCTTCTCTCTGCAAAAGGGAGAAGTGGTAGTGATCGTAGGACCTTCCGGATGTGGAAAAAGTACCTTCCTGCGATGTATCAACCGCCTGGAAGAGATTGACACCGGTGTACTGAAGCTTAACGGTGTAAGCTATGAGAAAGAAAAAAAGAATATAAGCAAAGTCAGAGAGAAGATAGGAATGGTTTTCCAGAGCTATGATCTTTTCCCGAATATGACAATTTTAAATAATCTTCTTCTGGCACCAATGAAAGTACAGAAAAGAAATAAAGAAGAAGTGAAAAAGGAAGCGGAGCAGCTTCTTGACAGAGTTGGTCTTCTGGATAAGAAAGATAATTATCCAAGGCAGCTTTCCGGTGGTCAGAAACAGCGAGTTGCCATTGTACGTGCCATGCTGATGCATCCGGAGATCATGCTTCTGGATGAGATTACAGCAGCACTTGATCCTGAGATGGTAAGAGAAGTACTTCAGGTAGTACTGGAACTTGCAAAGACAGGAATGACCATGCTGATCGTCACTCATGAGATGGAATTTGCCCGTTCCGTAGCAGACAGAGTGATCTTTATGGATAAGGGAAACATTGTAGAAGAGAACACTCCGGAACAGTTCTTTGATAATCCGGAGACTGACAGGGCAAAACAGTTCCTGAACAGTTTCCATTATGAAACAGTGAAAAAATAGAATAGAGGAAAACAGAATATTTTATAAATCCTGAAATGGATGATAATATCCACGAAATAGCAGGATATCATAAGAGCTAGTACATCGTTTCGTAAATAACTATACCAATCGCGTAGGATGCGGATTCGAGTGTGCTGGTATAAAAACGCAGGCGTAGCGGGCTACGCTGAGGCTTTTAGACCTGTGCAATCGGATTCGCAGACAAGTGAGTGGTATAGTTATTTCGAAAACGATGTACTAGTTATAAAAATTATAATAAAATCAAAATTTTTAAAAACATGGAGGAAAAGAACATGAAGAAAAAAATATTAGCAGTCTTATTAGCAACAGGTGTAGCAGCAACAACACTTCTTGGCGGAAGCATTCTTGTAAGTGCGGCAGATGACGGTGGAAACACTGCACAGGCCCGTACTCTGGATGAGATCAAAAAAGACGGAAAGATCAAAATCGGTGTATTCAGTGACAAGAATCCATTTGGATATGTAGATGAAAACGGTGATGTTCAGGGATACGATATTTACTTTGGAAAAAGACTTGCAAAAGACCTTCTGGGAAGTGAAGACGATGCAGAATTTACTTATGTAGAGGCAGCAAGTCGTGTAGAATATCTGCAGTCTGCAAAAGTAGATGTGATCCTTGCAAACTTTACAGTAACCGATGACAGAGCGGAGAAAGTAGACTTCGCACTTCCATATATGAAGGTAGCTCTTGGAGTTGTTTCTCCTGATGATGCGCTGATCAAAGATGTAAAAGATCTGGAAGGCAAGAAGCTGATCGTTGTAAAAGGAACAACAGCAGAGACATATTTCACAGATAACTATCCGGATATTGAACTTGTAAAATTTGATGAATACCAGGAAGCATACGATGCGCTTCTTGATGGAAGAGGAGATGCATTCTCCACAGACAATACAGAAGTACTTGCATGGGCTCAGCAGAATGAAGGATTCTCTGTAGGAATCGAATCTCTTGGTGATATTGATACGATCGCACCAGCAGTACAGAAGGGTAACACAGACCTTCTGAACGCAATCAACGATGAGATTAAATCTCTGGCAGATGAACAGTTCTTCCATAAAGATTTCGAAGAAACTCTGAAACCTGTATACGGTGACAACATCAATCCGGATGACCTGGTAGTTGAAGGTGGTGTTGTGGACAGCGAAGAGAAAGCTGAGGATGCAGATGCAGCAGAGACAGAAGATTCTGATGCAGCCTCCGATGACACTAAAGATGCGGAAACAACAGAAGAACCGGAAGAGACAGGGGCAGCAGACGCTGAATAAGCAGTGTAAATGCAGTATAAAAGTTATAATTTTGATATTCTCTAAAGTATTGATTTATAAACAAAGTGAGACGCACTCCATTAGGACATTCCTGTGGAGTGCGTTTCATTTTGAGATAATGATCAATTTTTGTTTATTGCAAGTGTGTCAGATATTTCAAAATTCTGTCATTTTTGTATGTGACTTTGTAAATGGGAAAATGGTTACTGTTCATTCCGTTCACAGTAACGTAGCCAAAATTCATTCCAGATTGCCTGCGGCAATGGAATTTTGGCTTGTATGTCTCGGGATTTTGGCATATTCATGCCAAAACACCTCGCGGGATAGTGGTGTGTGAACAGTATCGGAAAATGTTAAATGATCATAATTCATTCAGAGAATGAAAGGAATATCCCATCTCTTCCCATTTATCCAACAGTTCATCCAGAATCTGTGCATTAGTGGAAGAGGTGCTGTGCAGCAGTACAATAGCTCCCGGATGAATCCGTTTCGTCAGTTTTGCAATAGCTTCCTGCGGATCCGGCTGGTTATCCTGGTACCAGTCTACATAGGCAAGGCTCCAGAAAAATGTATGATATCCCAGTTCTCTGGCCATAGACAGATTCTGTGTACTGTAGATGCCCTGTGGGGGGCGGTAAAATTTTGTCATTTCTTTTCCTGTAATTTCCCCGTAAATTTTTTCTACATCGGATAATTCTTTCTGAAAAGATTCTTTTGTGGAAATTTTTGACATATCCGGGTGCGTCATAGTATGATTGCCGACAATATGCCCTTCCGTTTCCATTCGTTTGATCAGATCTTTGTTTTCCGAAATGAAATTTCCAACCACAAAAAATGTAGCAGGTGCCTGATGTTTTTTCAGTGCATCCAAAATAGCAGGAGTATTTCCATTTTCAAAGCCTGCGTCAAAGGTGAGATAGATTTTCTTTTCTTCGGTATCTTCAGCAAAAAAGGCATTGTACTGAGCCAGTTCTTCTATCGTTGCATTTCCAACAGGACGTTTGCCTTCTTCCTGAAAACTGAGTCCCCAGTTGGAACTTTGGGCAGAAGCAGCAGTCTGTCTGGCAGTGTTGTGCGATACGATTTTTCCTATAGAGGAACCTATAAATGCACAAGCACAGAAAAGAAGAAAAATCTTGGTAAATCTGGAAGAGAAAATCCGAGTGGAAGATATGTATTTGAGATGCATAGAGAGTATTAACCTCAGAACGGAATGATATTAGTTTAATATATGAGAAAGAGGGGAACTATAGAAGCTGAATGACAAATAAAAGAGCCACAGATTTATATTTCATCGTGGCTCCTGTTAAGATTCTGTATCCAAGGGATGATACCTCACTTTCTGTAAAATAAATTATGAAATTGTATGAATTTGAATTATGAAATTAACGGTTCAACTTACTGTCCCATTGGACTGTACCTTCCTTTTATAGTTTCATAGGGTAAATCGTTAAGTTTTCATTGGACTGTACCTTCTTCATGTAAATGAACGGTTACGTTTTATAATAGGGTAAATCGTTAACGTTTCATTGGACTGTACCTTCCTTATTTTGATTGAATGTCACTTTAAAAATAAGGTAAATCATTAAATTTCCATTGGACCGTACCTTCTTTAGAATGTTTAACTGTTACGTTCAAAATAAGATAAATCGTTAGGTTTCCATTGGACTGTACCTTCCTTGTTTGATAGGAACTACTTATAAAACTTAGTTGGATTTAAAAGCTTAAGTTCTTGGTGGTCCGTACCTGCCTTTCTTATAAGTCATGAATTTGAAACTTTGCTATTCTGGTGGTCTGTACCTCGCTTTCTTAAATTATGAAGAAAAGATTATGTTTTCGGTGGTCTCACTCCTTTACTTTTTTGTTTTTCGTAATCCCTTTTGTTTTATGAACTTAATATAACAGATAAAGAATGAAATGTCAATAATGAAAATAGAAAATTTACAAAAATATTTAAAAGATAATATTAAAATTATTTGTATTGATAAAATATTCTGAAAATAATAATGGATATAGACAATGCATAGCCGGAACCATATTGGGTAAAAATATGGTTGTAAAGATATACAAGTCAAATTACGTTACTGTTCACGCCGTTCTCAGTGACGTATTTTGACTAGTACATCGTTTTCGAAATAACTATACCACTCACTTGTCTGCGAATCCGATTGCACAGGTCTAAAAGCCTCAGCGTAGCCCGCTACGCCTGCGTTTTTATACCAGCACACTCGAATCCGCATCCTACGCGATTGGTATAGTTATTTACGAAACGCTGTACTTGAGGTTTAACTGTAACTGTGAAAATATGGAACAGTTACCGGTTTATTAAAATGATCAGGAGGTTCTAATATGTTACGTTATCTGCCTGTAAGAAGGGTTCATGCAAGACAGGTACTTGATTCCAGAGGAAATCCTACAGTGGAAGTAGAAGTAACAGTAGGAGAAGGTGTGATCGGGATAAATGGATATACGGGAAGGGCAATCGTCCCTTCGGGAGCTTCCACAGGAAAGTTCGAGGCAGTGGAGCTTCGTGACGGAGAAAAAGGTTGCTACACCGGACTTGGTGTCCGCAAAGCAGTGGAGAATGTAAATACAAAGCTGGCAGAAGCAATTCTTGGAGAAAATGCTCTGGATCAGTCCTATATTGATAAAAAAATCATAGAAACAGACGGCACAGACAATAAAAGTAATGTAGGGGCAAATGCGGCACTGGGAGTATCCCTGGCAGTAGCAAGGGCGGCAGCAGCAGCTCTTCGCGTTCCTTTATATCAGTATCTTGGCGGCTGCCATACCAGACAGATGCCTGTACCGATGATGAATATCTTAAATGGGGGACGTCACGCTGACAATACGGTGGATTTACAGGAATTCATGATCATGCCGACGGGAGCGGAAAATATGGAGCAGGCGATCCGAATGTGTGCGGAAGTATACCAGTTTCTCAGAATTATCCTGAAACAAAAAGGTCTGTCAACAGCAGTCGGGGATGAGGGAGGTTTTGCACCGGATCTTTCCGATTCAGAAAGCGTCCTGGAAGTGATTCTGGAAGCAGTAAAAAAGGCAGGGTATGAACCCGGAAAGGATATCAGCATTGCAATTGATGCTGCGGCAAGTGAACTGTACGATGAAGAAAGAGGCGTTTATGTTTTCCACGGAGAAGGAAAAATGAAAGGGGAAGAAGTTCTCAGGGATTCCGGCGAGATGATAGAATATTATGAAAAACTTGCAGAGAAGTTCCCGATTGTTTCCATTGAAGATGGACTTGAGGAAGATGACTGGGAAGGCTGGAAACAGATGACAAAAAGACTGGGAGATAAAATACAGCTCGTAGGTGATGATCTGTTTGTCACGAATATCAAACGTCTTGCATGTGGTATCAAACTGGGAGCGGCAAATGCCATTCTGATAAAATTAAACCAGATAGGAACACTTTCAGAAGCATTGGATGCAGTGGAAATGGCACAGAAAGCGGGATACAGGGCAGTAATTTCTCACAGATCAGGAGAATCGGAAGATTCATTTATCGCAGATCTGGCAGTTGCCACAGGTGCCGGCCAGATTAAGACAGGTGCACCCTGCCGTTCGGACCGAAATGCCAAATATAACCAGCTTCTTCGTATCCATGAGGCCTTGGGAGAACTGGCAGTGTATGAAAATCCTTTTAAAGAAAATGAAAAAAATTGTTAAGAAACCTGACAAAAACTCTGAATTGTGGTTGAAATCCCCATCCGGCTATGTTACAATGAAACTCAGTTGATTAGGAGGTGTAACGAAGTGCAGATTATTAAGATCATTCTGAGTGTCATTTTCATAATAGATTGCATCGCTCTTACAGTAGTAGTTCTTATGCAGGAAGGTAAGCAGCAGGGACTTGGTGCTATCGCCGGAGCAGCAGAAACATACTGGGGTAAGAACAAAGGTCGTTCCATGGAGGGCGGACTTGTTAAGGCAACCACTATTATGGGAATTTTATTTTTTGTAATTTCTGTAGCATTAAATATGCTTGGTTAATCAGAAAAGAAATTTGAAACACTCTTGTTATGTGCAAGAGTGTTTTTTGTGTCATAAAGAGCTGAATCAGATAAAAGTCCTCTGCGGAGGCTGTGAGGAGTAATATGAGTAAAAAAGATATGGACAGAAGAAAAAAGTTTATCCTGGAACTGATGGGAGATCCTATTTATCAGCCAATGAGACTCCGCGAGATTTCTTCTCTTCTGAGACTTTCAAAAGAAGAGAAAAGAGAGCTGTATGATGTTCTGGACGAACTTTGCGAGGAAGGAAAGGTATCTGTAGACCGCAAGGGCAGATATGAAAAGGTCAAAGGAAAATGGAAAAAGAAAAAAGATGACCGTTATTACGATGACCGAAGAGAAGAATACGGATCAGAGTATGGCAGAAAGAAGAAAGATAAAAATAAAAAAGATAAAAATAAAAAAGAGCAGCCGGAGGGAATCCAGGCTGAGGGAACATTCATCGGACATCCCAAAGGTTTCGGCTTCGTAGAAATCGAAGGACAGGATGAGGATATCTTTATTCCTGAAAGTGATACAGGAACAGCCATGCATCAGGATAAAGTAAGGATCATCATCAGAGATGACAAAAAAGAGGGAAAACGCCAGGAAGGTGTAGTTGTGAAGGTTCTGGAACGTGGTATGCCTGAAATTGTAGGAACTTACCAGTTAAATCGGGATTTCGGTTTTGTGATCAGTGATAATCCGAAATTTTCCAAAGATATCTTCATTCCGAGAAAAGAAGCAGCAGGAATTAAAAATGGTGATAAAGTAATCGCGGTGATCACAGATTACGGCTCCGGAAATAAGAATCCTGAAGGAAAAATTAAGGAGAATCTGGGAAATATCCGAACACCGGGTACAGATATCCTGGCAATCGTCAAGAGCTTCGGAATCCCAAGTGAATTTCCTGAGAAAGTAATGAAGCAGGCTCAGCGTGTTCCGGATCATGTGCTGGATGCAGACAGAGATGGAAGACTGGATCTGAGACATCTGCAGACAGTCACTATTGACGGCGAAGATGCCAAAGACCTGGATGATGCGATTTCCCTGACAAAAGAAGGGAATATCTATCATCTGGGAGTCCATATCGCAGATGTAAGCAACTATGTACAGTATAACAGTGCTCTGGACAGGGAAGCACTGAAACGTGGAACCAGTGTTTATCTGGCAGACCGCGTTGTGCCAATGCTGCCGGAACGTCTTTCCAATGGAATCTGTTCTCTGAATCAGGGAGAGGACAGACTGGCGTTGAGCTGCCTGATGGACATTAACGAAAAGGGTAAGGTAGTTTCCCATCAGATCGCGGAAACAGTGATTAACGTAGATGAGAGAATGTGCTATACTGATGTAAAGAACATTCTTGAGGACACAGACGAAGAAGCAAAGAAACGGTATGATGCACTTATCCCGATGTTCTTTATGATGAAAGAACTGTCCGGAATCTTACGAAACAGCCGCCATCACAGAGGTTCCATTGACTTTGATTTCCCGGAGAGCAAGATTATTCTCAATGCAGCAGGAAAAGCAATCGATGTTAAGCCATATGAAGCAAATGTAGCAACCAAAATCATTGAAGATTTCATGCTGATGGCAAATGAGACTGTGGCACAGGAATACTGCACAGAAGAGATTCCGTTTGTATACAGAACCCATGATAACCCGGATCCGGAGAAAGTGGAGAGTCTTCTGACATTACTTCACAATCAGGGTGTGAAGATTCAAAAAGCAAAAGAAGAGATTACGCCAAAAGAAATCCAGCAGATTATCGAAAGTATCGAAGGGCTTCCGAATGAAGCAATGATCAGCCGCCTGGTATTGCGTTCCATGAAACAGGCGAAATATACCACAGAATGCAGCGGTCACTTTGGACTGGCAGCGAAATATTACTGCCATTTCACATCTCCGATCAGAAGATATCCTGATCTGCAGATCCACAGGATCATTAAGGATAACTTACGAGGCAGACTGATGCGTGAAGGCAGAACCGAACACTATGCTGAAATCCTTGATGAAGTTGCGAGACAGTCCAGTGTATGCGAACGCCGCGCAGATGAGGCAGAGCGTGAATCAGACAAGCTGAAGAAAGCAGAATACATGTCCTACCATCTGGGAGAAGAGTTCGAGGGAATTATCTCAGGTGTTACCGGCTGGGGACTTTATGTGGAACTTCCGAATACTGTAGAGGGACTGGTTCATGTCAACACACTGCGTGATGACTATTATGTTTTTGATCAGGAGAGCTATGAACTTTGCGGTGAGATGACAAAGAAAGTGTACAAGCTGGGAGATAAGGTTCGTGTCCGTGTGGCAGATGCAGATAAGATGCTCAAGACTGTAGACTTTGAGCTGGTTTCTGATATCCGGGACGATGAAGAAGAGAATTAAATAAAAATGTATGGATACACTTCTGGTATTTGATGATGAAGAAGAGAGTTAAATAAAAATGGCTTGGAGGATATTATGGCAAAGAAAAAAGGAATGAAGCTGATTGCCAATAATAAAAAGGCATTTCATGATTATTTTATAGAAGATACTTATGAAGCCGGCATTGCCCTTGCAGGAACAGAGGTAAAATCCCTGCGCATGGGTAAGTGTAGTATTAAGGAATCCTTTATACGTGTGGAAAACGGAGAGGTTTACATCTACGGAATGCATATCAGCCCTTATGAAAAAGGAAATATTTTCAACAAAGACCCGCTGAGAATCCGTAAGCTTCTGCTTCACAGATATGAGATCAATAAGATTGAAGCAAAGCTCAAAGAAAAAGGGTTAACTTTAGTACCTCTGAAAGTTTACTTCAAAGATAGCCTGGTAAAGGTAGAAATCGGTATGGCCCGAGGCAAGAAACTCTACGATAAGAGACAGGATATTGCAAAGAAAGACCAGAGAAGAGAAGCAGAGCGTGACTTTAAGGTTAAGAATCTATATTGATAATATTACCAAATCCTTTGGCTCAAAATTGTGAAATGTTATGAAAAAACTAATGGATATTGCAAAAATATTCGAAAATTCGTATAATCTATCATATAGATAAAAAAATAACAATTCATTTTTCAGGCAGATGAGCTGAAAGGAGTGGTGCCCTATGAAAACAATCACGATCAGCAGACAGTATGGAAGCGGTGGAAGACACATTGCAGCTTTGCTTTCAGAAAAAATGGGAGTTCCCTGTTACGACAGTAAGCTTTTGCTGAAGGAAGCAGAGAGGCATGGAATCAGCCAGGAAATCATCAATGAATTTAAAGGCAAGACCAGTCTTCTCTATGCAATCGGAGTAATGATGTCGGAAGAATCGCAGGATAAAAAACGCCTGACAATTCCGGAGAAGATGTTTCATGCGCAAAAAGAGACAGTGAAGCGCCTGGCACAGGAAGGTCCATGTATTTTTGTGGGAAGATGTGCAGACCAGATCCTGAAAGATGATAATCAGCTGCTTCGTGTGTATATTTATGCATCTGATATGGAAGACCGTATTAAACGGATCAAGAAAAATAAGCATATTTCTCAGAGAGAGGCACTTGACAGAATTGCATATAAAGATCGTCAGAGAAGAGATTATTATAACTTTTATACAGGACATGAATGGGGGAAAATGGAAAACTATGATATCTGCCTGAATACTTCGGTTTTATCAGAGGAAGAATGTGTGGAACTTCTGATGAAGCTTGCAGAATAGAAATATATTAAATATGACCACAACGGGATGAGAAAGGACTGCCAGAGTAACATGGCAGTCCTTTCTGTTGGAGTATCCGCTGATTACAGTGCGTGTTTCCTTTTGTGCAATAATATGATATCAGGGTCAGATACCTTTTGATCCTGACATCATAATATGAAGTAGGAAAAAATGTGATTTTTTTATAAGAATGCGTCTGCAGGCAGAGACTTTAAAAATCTGAAAGTCTTAAAATTGTATGAAATCGGCAGAGGCTTAGTTGACAAGTTTTCGATACTCTGCAATAATAGGAAATTGAAAAAATGACATTGTTAAAAAGAAAAAGATATTCCATATAGCAGGAGGGAATATATTATGAAGAAACGTTATTTAATACTGGCAGGTCTTCTGGTAATGACAGTGGCAGCTGCCGGATGTGGTAAGAAAAAGACAACAGAGACAGCACCTGTAGAGGTAACAGCTACCCCGACTCCTGAGGTAACCAAGGCAGTCGATATGGTGGATATGCAGCAGACAGCAGATGAAGACATAAAGAATATAATGGGAGAGAAGACTTCTACAGCATCTAAGATTGTGTTTGTAAATAATACAGGGGATGACATCCAGTCACTCTATATCCGCACTCATGTGGATGAAGACAGTGAGGATTATGATGCAGACGAGGATGGAGGATGGGGAGATGATCTCATCAATGGAATGTTTACTCTGACAGATAAGGACAAGGCACTGTATTATATGCAGACTGCAAATACACAGACATCAGGTACACAGACAACATCCAACAAGAGTACAGCTTCCTATGATATCCGTATTGCATATACAGATGAGGACAAGAATGAATGCTTTTTCCGCGATATTCCGCTTGGAACAATTTCGCAGATTACGTTATGTATGGATGGCACAGATGATGATGCGATCCCATATGCAAAATATCTGACAGGTACATCAACAAAAGAAGTATCCACGCTTGATGCGGTAAAGGAACGTCTTGGCATTACAGATGACAGTAAGTCAGAATCAGATTCCACAGACGACAGTGATAAGAATTCTACAGATAATTCTGATTCAGCAGATAATAATAACAGCGGTGACCAGAATACAGATGACAATGGAAATGGCAGTAATAATGGTTCTGATGATGGAAATGGTGGAAGCACAGATAATGGAAATGGTGGAAACGGCGGTGGTGGAAACACAGATCAGGATAACAATGGCGGCGATATGATTTCCACAGCAGAACAGTATATCGGTCAGCCTCTGGATGCACTGGAAGGCGCATGCGGTTCTCCACAGGGCAGCAGCTATGAGGATGATCCTGAGACAGGTAAAACAGGATTCCATTATTACAGCAATTTCACAGTTTCTACAACAGTTGATGAAAATGGTAATGAAATTGTTGCCGGAATATGGTAGAATAGAACTACGAATGTAACAGAGGAGGTATTCCGATCCTCTGTTACCTGCGATAAAATTAATTTCAGGAGACAGTTACTATGAAACGTGTATTATTAAAATTAAGCGGTGAAGCCCTTGCCGGTGAGAAGAAGACCGGATTTGACGAGGCGACTGTTATTGAAGTTGCAAAGCAGATCAGGACAATTGCTGAGGAAGGACTGGAAATCGGCATCGTGATCGGCGGAGGTAATTTCTGGAGAGGACGCACCAGTGAGACTATCGACAGGAATAAGGCTGATCAGATTGGTATGCTTGCAACAGTTATGAACTGTATTTATGTATCTGATATCTGCAGATACCTTGGATTAAAGACAGAAATCTTTACACCATTTGTATGCGGTGCATTTACAAGCCTTTACTCTAAGGATGCAGTGGAAGCAAGCTTTGTACAGGGCAAGATCGTATTCTTTGCAGGCGGTACAGGACATCCTTACTTCTCCACAGATACAGCCACTGTACTTCGCGCAGTAGAGATCGAAGCAGAAGCAATCCTTCTTGCAAAAGCTGTTGACGGAATTTATGACAGTGATCCGAAGACAAACCCGAATGCAGTAAAATATGATGAAATTTCCATTGAAGAAGTAGTTGCAAAGAAACTGGCAGCTATGGATCTGACAGCATCGATCATGTGTATGGAACAGAAGATGCCGATGCTGGTATTTGCACTGGATGAAAAAGACAGCATCATCAATGCAGTACATGGCAAATTTGTCGGAACTAAGGTTACTGTATAAGTAAGGCTTATAAGTCAGTTTACAGAGAAAGTGTAATATAAAAACTATAAAAAGAGGGAGACGAACCTAATGGATGAGAGAATTCAGAAATATGAAGAGAAGATGAAAAAGACACTGGCAAGCCTTGAGAGCGAACTGGTTACAATTCGTGCAGGACGTGCGAACCCGCATATCCTTGACAAACTCGCCGTAGATTATTACGGAGCTCCGACACCTCTTCAGCAGGTGGCAAATATCACTGTCCCGGAAGCTCGTATGATCCAGATCCAGCCATGGGAAAGCAGCCTGATCAAAGGAATTGAGAAAGCAATCCTTACCTCTGATCTTGGATTAAATCCAAGCAACGATGGTAAAGTAATCCGCCTTGTATTCCCGGAACTTACAGAGGAACGCCGTAAGGAACTGGTTAAAGATGTCAAGAAAAAAGGCGAAGCAGCCAAAGTAGCAGTCCGCAACATTCGTCGTGATGCAAATGATGCATTTAAGAAACTTGCAAAACAGGATGTATCTGAGGATGAGATCAAAGAACTTGAGGAGAAAATCCAGAAGAGCACAGATAAATATATCAAAGAAGTTGATGCGGCAGTGGATGCAAAGAGCAAAGAAATCATGACCGTATAAGGGAAACGAAAAGGAGAGCTCCATGAATGCGGGCTCTCTTTTTATCTGAATGAGATAATGGACCGGAAACTGTGGTTCATTATGATGAGACAGTAAGGTTAAAGGAATAACAGAATAAGAAAAGGAAACAAGAGTATGAATGTACCAAATCATATTGCCATTATTCTGGATGGTAATGGACGCTGGGCGAAGGCAAAGGGAATGCCCAGAAGCTACGGACATGTGAAGGGCTGTGCAAATCTGGAAACAGTCTGTGACTATATGAAGGAGCTGGGAGTTAAATATGTGACTGTATATGCTTTTTCCACAGAGAACTGGAAACGTTCCAAAGATGAGGTGGACGGTCTGATGAAACTGTTCCGAAGTTATCTGAAAAAATGTATTAAACTGGCAGATAAGAACAAAATGCGTGTCCGGGTGATCGGAGAGGTTTCAGCATTTGATCAGGATATTCAGGAAAGTATTGCACGTCTGGAACAATATTCTCAGAAATATGATGAAATCTATTTCCAAATCGCATTGAACTACGGCAGCAGAGATGAGATTATAAGAGGTATCCGCAAACTTGCTCAGGATGCTGCAGATGGAAAAGTAAAGCCGGAAGAAATTGATGAGCATGTTTTTGACAATTACCTGGATACGGCAGGAATCCCTGATCCGGATCTGATGATCCGCACAAGCGGTGAATTGAGACTTTCCAATTTTCTGTTATGGCAGATGGCTTATACAGAATTTTATTTCACAGATGTGGCATGGCCGGATTTTAATAAAGCAGAGCTGATTAAGGCTATTGAGAAATATAATCAGAGAGACAGAAGATACGGCGGAGTTAAGGAGGAGTAAAGAATGTTTAAGACAAGACTCTTAAGCGGAATCCTGCTTGTGATTATTGCGCTTGCCACTATTATCAGCGGTGATTATGTGCTGTTTTTCACACTTCTTGCGGTTTCTCTCATTGGAATGAGAGAATTGTACAGAGCAATGAAGGTGCAGGATGAGAAGATAAATCTGCTGGCAGCAGCAGGCTATTTAGGCGCAGTATTATATTATCTGGCAGTGCTGCTTGATTTTGAGAGGTATGGAGTGCTGGCAATCATTTTCGGACTTGTGCTGCTCATGTTTGTATACGTGTTCACTTATCCAACCTATGAGGCAGGGCAGGTAATGCCTGCACTGTTTGGTATTGTGTATGTGGCAGTTATGTTGTCGTTTATTTATCTTACCAGAGAGCTTCCCGGTGGAAAGTTCCACGTATGGCTGATCTTTCTGTGCTCATGGGGATGTGATACCTGCGCATATTGTGTGGGAATGCTGATCGGTAAACATAAAATGGCACCTGTCCTCAGCCCTAAGAAATCTGTGGAGGGAGCTGTGGGTGGTGTGGCAGGAGCTGCACTTCTTGGTGTGATCTATGCAGCAGCCACTCAGGGACCGATGCTGGAATATGCTGTGATCTGTGCAATCGGAGCACTGATCTCCATGGTAGGCGATCTGGCTGCATCTGCGATCAAGAGAAATCAGGGGATTAAAGATTATGGAAAATTAATTCCGGGACATGGAGGAATCCTTGACAGATTTGACAGTGTGATCTTCACAGCACCGGTTATTTATTTCCTCTCTCTTGTGATGATTGAGATCTAGAGCGTGTCTGAAAAATCATTCCCACAAATTGTGACGCACATCTTGCAG
>OGZP01000964.1_pt1 | contig 23056 bp, 27 predicted proteins | sample 1576811 | NCBI WGS metagenome assembly OGZP01 (sample SAMEA3541553, study PRJEB24748) | human gut metagenome | biome: human gut; feature: human-associated habitat; material: faeces | place: China | collected 2012
AGCCGGTGCTATTAACGAGAATGGAATTTGATCTGTCCCAAGTAAAGTGACCTAAATCCCCACCGTTCCATGAATGAAGTAACAGATTTCCGTTAACGGTAGTAACGGTGTTGTCCGGTCCGATGTTAAAAGCTGCTCTACCTCGAACGGACCAAGAAACATTGGAACCCGCACCAACGGTGTAATTGCCGTGCAGATTTAATGAATAATCCTGTTCGGCATAGTCTAAGTTCTGTCCGGCTGTTGATTCCCCTGCATAAATATGCTTATAAATGGCGTATGAAGGCGTCGATGCAAGGGCTAGTGCTAGACCGACTGTGATAACTGCCGCTTTTCCAGTGTTCTGGCTTGCAGCCGTCATGGCTTCGGAAACAGCGACGAAGCATCCCCTCCGGTTGTTCCAAACTTTTTTAAAGATTTTGTTCATAGATCCTCCTCGGGTTGTGCTATTTATTTGGTCTTGGCCTGTTCTTTTGGAGTGATAACCAGAGGAATCACTTCAAATGCGGCGATTTCGTTGATGCGGACATGAACTTCGCGTTGTCCTTTGAATTCGATGAACTCGTTGCTCGGTTCAAGAGCTTTCTCTTTGATTTCTTCAGTCGTTTCTTCGGATTCAGGCTTATCAAGGGCTTTTTTCAGAGATTCAATTTGCGGGCAGGGAATTCCTGGGTCTAAAACACCGAAATCAATGACGAGATTGGTTCCGCTCTTCAGATAAAGAGCAAGACGCTGAATAAAGATTTTTTCTGCCATTGTTATTCCTCCTTCAGGAAAAGAAATTGATTTAGGGAAGGGTTTTCGTTAGCCGAAAGCCTTTTCCTAAAGAAACTGAGGAGGAAAAAGGGTGCAAAAAGCCGAACTGTCCTTAAAGAAGGAAAGTCCGAACCTTGAGATTTGTCTGTTGTTCATAACTCTAATTTCAAAAAATCTGGCGGGACTTTCTGTGCAGACTGTTATGAACCGAAAGATCAACTGTCACCGTTCTTTCAACGGGGCGGGACGATTAGAATAATTGGTGCCCGGAGGCTGCATTGTCCCGCCAAGGATGCAACCGCGCCTGTCAATCAGGCCGTCTGCTTCCGGGCATTAACTGTTACGCTGATCGCAATCGGCCTCCGACCTTCAAAAGAATCCAGTCCTGAAGTTCGGCTATGTTTTCAGAAGTTCTTTTCTGGATTACTGCGCCTCTTTTGATATTTGCCTCATAAAGGTGAATCGACTTCGGCCCGGTAAGACCCACAACGCGTTTTGACTCGATGACGCGGATGGAAACATTCGGGTATTCCACATTATTGATTCTCATTTTTTATCTCCCGATTTTTCTTTGCTTTTCAAAGTTTCCAGATTGTCTTGCAGAAACCGCTCCGTCAGTTCCAAGGCGCTTTCGGCGACACCTTGTATTCGCTGATTGTTAACGATTGCCGGAAGAACTTTCATGGCAGCCAAAGTTTTCGAACTTGGAATAAAGACCCAAGCAGTCATAGAAAAAATACCAAGTAAGAGAGCAAATAAGAAAACAGCTACGGAACTCGAATCGGCAGCCATAAAGACCAAAAAGAGAGCAAACAGGAACATTACAATTAAGCCGATCTCTATTTTGTCCATTGCTCCGATCCAAAAAATATCAGAGGCAGTTATTTCAACCATGATGAACCTTTGATCTTTACCAATGCACCCGTGTCCAATTTTTGCCGTTGATGAAGACATCAATGGCTCGTCTGGACTGATACTGCTGCCATTTCACCTGTTCATAAACGCGGACAGGGCGGTAGCAAACGGAAGAACTGCTGCTGTCTCCCGAGCTGTCATAACAGGTGTAACTCTCATAGGCAGTACCTTGATAGCCCTTAACGCAAGCCTTAGTGCCTCCCCAATGTCCGGGAGAGTCCTCGGTTGCTTTGAACCAGTGCTCACCGCCCCAGTTGTAGCTGGCATTATTTTTTCTAAGCAGTTTGTTTTTCCGACGGTCAGTTTTGAACTGATTGTTGTCGTTAATGTTTCCTTCAACAATCCAACCTTGAGGAGCGTCTTCCATCCCTTGAAGGATGCAGGGATCGAATCCGTCAGACAGCTGCTTTGCATAGTTGCCGTCTCCGGCCATCGGGCAGGACGGAAACTTGCATGGGTGACGCCAAGAAAGGCAGTCAAACAGCTTGTCAATCGGAGGACGGCACTCAGAAACAGCACGAGGTCCGTTAGGATTGGCTAAGCAGAGGAGAACTTCACATCCCCAGCGGTCATTGCCGGTCATCAATTCGATTTTCGGCATACCCGGGATTTGAGAATAATCCGTCGTATCAGCCAACACTTTGAAACCCGCGCAGGACAGCAGGGCGCTGACGGCTGCCAAGGCTAGTATTGTTTTGGGATTTGAGATTATTGTTTTCATTTTCAGTTCGCCATCAATTTCTTGAATTTCATGGAGAAAGCGCTTGCGCTGGCTAATCGCTCCGTCATCGCTTCAATGCTTAAGCCTTGCTGCTCTGCGGCTTTTTTTATCGTCCAAGCGTCGATTTCACACTCGTACCAAAATGTCCATCTACTGGACAATTGAATCGGTTTCGGAAACGTCGGGTCGTTTTTTACCAATTTGTATAACTGGGTTTTACCGCAGCCGAGCCGTTCACAGACCTGCTCAGGTCTTAGTTGATTGAGGCTTAAGTTACTCATAGAGCCTCCGATCAGGAATAAAAAGCAGCGCCGCTGAGAAATCAGTCCTGTTCCCGAAAAAAGAGAAGAGGTGCCTGCAAGGATCTATATACCCGAAGGAAAATGGCACCAAAGAATTCAGAAACTTTGAAAGCGCTGAAGACCTCTTTAGCGAATCTGACAAGCGGGGGTAGTGTGCTTGTCTCGATTTGCTTACCAAGAGTCCGAGGAAATTGGGCCTCCGAGGAAAAGAATAGAATTTAGTTGCCAAACTCAAATCGCTAATCAATTCCCGGAGGGAAGAAAGATGAAAAAGGGTATTTTCCAAAAAATTTTTATCTCTGCTGGATTGTTTTTTGTTCTTGCCTTGTCCCTTGTACCGATAGCTATCCTTTACGGCAACGAAGCTCAAAGGAACATGGTGTTGTTTCTTTGTTCGCTTGGTTCTTGTGCTGCCGGTTTCGCTGCTATTTATGTATCCGCGGAGAACAGTAAGAATCAACAGCAGCTTATTAAAGCTATTGTTGACGCAACCGAAGAGCTTCAGAAACTCAGAATTGCAATAACTGACAGTGGAATGACCACAAACACCAAAAAGTAGCCGGAAAACAGCAAAAGAAATGTTTCTGCATCCGTTGGAAACAAACTGGAAAGAAAGTCTCCTCGAAAAACCTTCGGCATTTTTGATTTCACTTTCAGGATGTAAACAAGGCAAATTAAGTCGAAGTGAGTGGTAATGATCACCCAACCATACGTTAAGTAATTCCACCAAAACTGAACGCTTTGGAATTCCTCCCAAGGATGAAGAAGTTTTTCCAACATTTAGAAGTTGATTTGATAAAAAACAGAAAATCGTTTTCATATCAGCCCCCGTAACTGTCCAGTCCCACAAAACCGCAGCAGCCGATAAGGACAAAAGCAATGCCGATAAGCATTAGTCCAGGTGCGGTTAAAGACACTGAGTTTCTTTCGCTGTTTCGGAACAGGAATAAAGGTGCAATTGCCAGACAGCAAAGGCCGGAAAGAAGAAGGATGAAGAAGAATTTCTGCTCGGCCATCATCTCATCCTCACGAAATTGGTCTCCGGTGTACTGGGTAAAATTTGAGCTGTCAGACAAAAATCCAAACCCAATACCCGGAGTAAAAAATTGGAGCACGACTTAATTGCAATAGTTTTGTCATTTATCTCGGTATGCATTTCAATCTTTGCTGCAAGGGCCTCGTGGCGTACTGCAAGAGCAAGTGAAGAAGAACTGGCTTTCAAGCGAGGCCTAAAACTGTACGTAATGCCGATAGAAGGTTTTTTACACCCTGAAACTAGAGTACGCGTGACAGTCAAAGCCGGGGACAGAGATTGTCTGCTGATGTCTATTGCCGTAAAAAATGGCTTGTTTAATGTAAACAATGATTTTAAGAAGTCGTTGCAATTAGCCTCTCTTATGAAAGCCAGAACGACAAAAGAGATAGAAATAGAAACGATGTTGAGTTCAGAAAATAACATCATTTTTACCCTCTCCTATGAAGTTCTACAGGGGGAGGCGTCTGTAGTTCAAAAAGCTTACTGTCATCTGCCTGATCCGACGAAGACGTGGGATCGGGACGGCATATATATAGACCTATAAGGGCTGCCGCTAAAATTGCATGAAAAACTAAGAGACAAGCGTTGACTTTATGGATGATGACTTGAATCTCAAGTGAATGAGAAAAACAACAAATAAGGTACAAAACAATGATATGGCCCGCAACTATCAAATATAGTAGCGTGACGAAAAGCAAACCGGCTGTGTGAAAGTCTAGGTTTATCATGTTTTGCCTCAACTCTTTCAGGATCAACCTGAGGTCAAGCGGTTAATGAGTGTATGGCTGACGCAGGAAGAAAAAGACATCTGGAAGCAGCTTGCCCGGCTTAATAATATGAATCTATCTGCCTACACCCACTTCGTCATAAAAGAAGTCATAAAGGAATCTCTTAACTTGCCGGAGTTAAAAGTATCGCTTGATGTTGACAGAGAAAGCTGCGAAGAAGATAAGTTCCCAATCAAGCTCCGAATGACAAAAAGCGAGCTGGAAGCTATCAGGAAATTAGCGGCAGTCCGAGGACAAACACGTCAGGCATTAATCGTATCTGCCGTCAGAGAATTGCTGTTGGATAAATCCCAAATTGATCCGAAACAGTATCAGCTTATATCCGATTCAACTCTTTCATTGAATCGGATCGGCGTGAACTTGAACCAGATCGCCAGAGTTTTGAATGAACAGAATAAATCGGGAGAATTGAACCCTTCAGACATTGCTGCGATACCGGCGGTCCTGAAACAGCTGGATCAAAAAATAGGTTTGCATATCAAAGAGATTGACGAATTTCTTTCGCAGCACAAAGATAGATTAAAAATAAGATCAGCGGTAAAGAAAACGGAGAAGGAAAATGAATGAGTCAGTCAAGAAGTGGCTTGAAGAAAAGCGGGCCGAGCTTGCCGGGCGCCGAGATGTCGCTATTTTCATAGAAGCCAAGGACGTTTTGGACGCCATAGAGCAGCTGAGCAAACCTCGTTTATTTTCCGACTCTCGTTTGGTAGAGAGTCTGCGCTGGCAGTATTCAGAATGCGAAACCCGAAAGCAATTTTTGAGGAAAGTGCTCACTGAGCAATTCAAATTTGTCGGGCCGAATGCGAATTGCCCGGAGCCGCAAAATACGGACTCTCAAGTTGAAAGAAGAAGAGCCCGAGAAACAAGATAAAATTAGCCCCAAAACGCAAGCATGGATGGCTCTGCTTGACGGACTTGTAGGGCTAGATGTTTAGAGGAACCGCCGTGTACGGACCCGTATGCCCGGTGGTGTGGAAGGGTGGCTTATAGTCCTCGATAATATCAGAATTGGTAGCATGGACAACGTCCGATAGGCTATAGATTACTTAGCTTTGAAATGACGCAATTGTTCATCACCGAACATAGCGGTCATCGGGACGCCCTTAGAGTCGATCATACCGCGGTGCATACCACCGGAGTTCATCGGGAAGGCGAAGTTACCCTTAGCGTCGAGAATAATCATACCGCCCGTGCCCTTGATGTCACCGATTTCTTTGATCACTGCGTCACCAGCCTTTTGAACATTTTCACCTAAGTGCGTGTAACGGGAGTGAACATTGAAAGCGGCAGACGTACGGATGAACTTTTCGCCAGAACCCGTTGCAGATACTGCGACGGACTTATTATTAGCATAGGTACCAGCACCAATCACAGGACTGTCACCGATGCGACCATAGCGCTTATTGGTCATACCACCCGTGGAGGTACCTGCTGCAAGGTTACCGTCTTTATCTAAGGCAACAGCACCAACCGTACCATACTTATAGTCATACATTAACGGATCAATGTAGAGCTCTGCGTTAGCAGTCTTTTTCTTTGTAGCGCCATCGTGGTCAAGAATAACTTGTTCTTTTTCTTGAGCTTTCTTGAGCTGGTCATAACGGTTTTGCGTGAAGAACCACTTCGGATCAACCGTTTCTGCACCGTTTTGAGCACAGAACTTTTCTGCACCCTTCGTCGCCATCATAACGTGAGGAGACTTCGTGCGAACGATGTCTGCACAATTAATCGGGTGCTTAATATTGGTAACACCAGCAACGGCACCTGCCATAAGGGTCTTACCGTCCATGATAGAAGAGTCAAGTTCGTTCTTACCTTCATTTGTGAACACAGCACCACGACCCGCATTAAAGATCGGATTGAGTTCCATTTCGTTGATAGCAGCCTTCACTGCATCAATAGCCGTACCACCACTAGCTAAAACTTTGTTACCAGCAAGAAGGGCCTTTTGGAGACCTGCATGGTATTCAGCTTGTTGTTCAGGGGTAAAACGGTCAGCAGTAATGTTGCCGGCGCCACCGTGAATAACAAGCCGATACTGTGCGTCAGCGGCGTTTGCAGCAACTGCAAACGTGAGACCAAGAGCCATAGCAAGAAGTTGTTTCTTCATGTTCAATCCTTTGCATTTATTGAGTACTAATTTGTCTTGCAAGATCAGCAAGGTTCGACGATTATAAAATTTGATATTCCTATAAAAAGAGAGATTAGGAAAACCCCTATTAAGGTTTACTCTTACTTTTTACAAACCCCAATTTTTTAAGGAGAAACGAATTTAACAAAACTGAATTGGTTGCAGCCGTTGCCGAAGAAACCGGAAAATCCAAGGCCGACGTCAAAGAAATTTTAGAGGCCCTTATTGCCCAAGTGGTCAAAACGGTAAAGGCTGGTGATGAAATCGCGTTGATCGGTTTCGGTACTTTTAAATCTGCCGAACGTGCTGCTAGAACCGGACGTAATCCGGCTACCGGCAAAGAAATCAAAATTCCGGCTTCTGTGCAGCCGAAATTTGTAGCCGGGAAAATGTTCAAGGACGCAGTTAACGGAAAATAATTCATAGAAAATACCATATTCAAAGGGCCTCTTCGGAGGCCTTTTGACTTCTAAGGTATTTTCAAAAAGGGGATGTTGCAAAAGTCCTGAGAAGGACGATTAGTGCATCAATAAGCCCGCCCTGACTTCCGCTCCGAAAGTCTCTTTTAAGTTTTCGAGCTTTACGCCTTGCAGAGTACTCAGCCAGCAGGTAGCAGGGACACTGTAGTTGACAATGTCATTAAGAGGACTCGGAATCCTTTTGTCCAGCTCTTCCTGAACTTCTTCCGTGTTCATTAAACAAGCTGTTTATCTTCGTAATAAAGGATCTAACCTTCGTTCTGAGGATTCTCGAAAAGATATTCCTTGCCGACCCGAACTCTTCCGATCGCTGTATCTAAGGCTCCGACGTACTTTCTTTGTGCGATACAGGAGCGTTTCTTTTCCGGATCCCATTCATTTCTGTAAGTCTCGCCGTAAGTGTCTTTCCTGACGTAAGTGTGGAGGCTGAAATGAGGAGCATCTTAAACCCTAGAGCGACCCATCGTAATAGACCTATTACTATAAAAATGCCATATATTTTTTATAAAAAAAACAAAAATTAGTAAAAAAATAGCCCGATCAAAAATAATCACAGGCTATTTCAAGAGAGTACGGGATTATGTATGTTCCGCAGAAGATTCCAGGTTTTTTGAGTTTTTATACTGGTTTCCGAATGAGCGTCGATTTGTGCATCATCTGCGCGGCAATTGAACTAGCAAACATAGCGAGAAGCACTGCGCCGGCAATAACACAGGCGAGCATGCAGCACTCTGCCATGTCCATAAAGTGCCATTGCGGGATAAGATACCAGCCGTCATAGCTTTGATACAGATCGACGAGGAAGCCTCTCAGACCGGAAAGGTCTACTCCTTCCGGGGGCATCGGACTGTCGTAACCACAGTCGCCGGTCTGTTGAAACCACCCTGGCGCCCATTGTGCCAAAGGGAGATCAAACGGATAATGGGCTTCCGCAGAGCAACCCTGAATACCGAAGGTCGCGGCCGGATCGTCTGAATGCACTGCATCATGGATCGCCATAAGTTTCCAGCTGCAGATCATCGTGTAGATGAGTCCGTAGAAGCTAACTGCATAAGCAGCAAGTCTTAGTGCGAGGATCCGTGGATTGATAAGTGCGATCAAGCCTCCTAAGGCCATCACAAGGTTGCCATAGCGGATGTAGACGCACTGTTCGCAGGGCGCCATGTAAAGCCACTCCTGGAATACAAAGTGAGCGACAAGCACGAGGCCGGCCATTGTAGCTGCCATGATGGCCCAAGGGTAGCGAGTTTTCTGCCACGTATCGAGGGTCTCGACTGGAGACTTCGCCAAATTGCTGAAAAATTGCATGGTGTACTCCGTCTTCGTTATTTTGCGGATAACTCTTTGATCTTGTTGACCATGCTGTCAAGTGACATGATGTTCTTAGTCATTAGAAGATATTTTCCGTTGACCACGTAAGCCGGGACACCTTGAACCTTGGCGATGGGGTAGGAAACTTCCCAGAGATCAATGAGTTCTTTTACCTTTGGGTCAGTTGCGTCTTTGTCGTATTGCGCACGATTCCAACCAACAGCATCGAGTCCGGTCTTGATAAACGCATCCGGATCGGCACCATCGTTCCAACGTTCCTTTTTGTCGTGATAGGCCTTATAGAGGGCCATTTCGATCTTGTGGAAGTTGGACTTGGGATCTAAGGGTTTCAGTCCGGCAGCTTTGTCTTTAACAAGGGCTACAGCAAAGAGAGTTGAACCTTGGAGGCCGTATTTTCCTTTTGTCTTCAAATGGAAAGGGACGAATTCCATGTCCGGGAGTTTTCCCATAACAGCTTTGTCGACGGCTTTAGCGTATTTATAGCAGAAGGGGCAGTCGTAACTGAAGACTTTAATAACGGTTCCTTTGCCGATATCGACCGGGCTTTCAAGGACCACGTAGTCCGTGCCTTCTGTTACTGCAGCAAAAGAAAGTGGAGCGGTTAGGGCCATGGAAAACGCAAGTACTGCGCCCATAGCATTTCTTCTTGTGATACTCATGATGTTTTTCTAACTTGTGTATTTGACGATGAGAAAAAGTTTTGGCTTTCGGAGAAGAGTCTCGCTCTTCTCCGAAACTAGTTAAGTTTCAGGAAACGGATTTGCTACTTGGTACTTTCCTTTTTACTGGACTGGCCAAAGGCCTTATTGATGCGGAAAGGCATTGCCTGGTAACCCATGGAGCCGTTGATGCGGATTTCTACGGCTGGATCCTTTTTGCCCCAGTCAAATTCCATGAGGTAGGGCGACGGATTGCCGATTGCTCGTCCGTTTTGAAGCTGCATTTCGGGTGTTGCAGAGTAAACCATGACGGAGTCTTTGTCAGGTTCGTATTGGGTGAGTGAGGTAACGGGGCTGTACCAATTGTGGCCTCGCTCTTTGCCGAATTCCCAAACCTGTTGAACCGTGCCATTCTTCTGGTCAATCTTATAGACCACTGCACGGCTGTATTTCATGGTTGGCATGGCAGGCTGCTCAAAGCCGCGGCCGTCACCGTTATCGAAAGCAGTGACATAAACTACGTCTTTATTGCTCTTGGAATCGATACGGAAAGCGGTGTGCTGCGTCCAGGTGTAGTCAAAGTTACCTTCGCACTTGCCGTTTTCACATTTGACAGGCTTACCGTCCTTATCAATGGGTTTGAGAACTTTTTTGGCGAGATCCCCTTTCCAGCCGTCCGGGGCGGAGAGGATCCACTTAACTTTCTTGTCCCGACCAATTTTGATGATGGCAGACTGATGGCGGGAACTAATGATGATAGAGTCATCTGTCGGATCATAGTCGACGGAGTTGACGTGAGCCCAGTTACGGCCAGCCCCTACGCCGGAGATATCACCGAATGTGTCGGATTTTTCCATTTTGGCAAGGTCTTCGGCCGAAAGAGATTTGCCAGCATGAGAAGCATCAAGGTTCAGGCAAACTGCGCCTTGATCAAGAGACTTAATGACGATGTCACGATACGGGTCGAGGATATCAAAGAGGCGCCATTCGTCTACAACTTTACCTTCTGGTGAGAGTTCAACAATTACGTCGCGGACAGTACGGACATTCTTTCCGTCGGGTCTCTTGTAATCGCTGGAAGCTACACGTAGCAGATAATTTCCGTTTTGGGCCTGATCAAAGGAGTGTGAGAAATCGTTGTAAGCAGGCGGCAATCTGCGGTTAAAAATTTCACGTCCCATGATGTCGTACTTAACGTAGCGTTGGCCGTACCCCCAAGTTAGAGCTCCGTCCTTACCCTGTTGGAAACCCATCATGACGCCTGCGCGGTACGGATCTTCCATGTTGTAGATCGAATCTGGCAGAAGATACCAACGTACAGCCCCCGTGGTATCGATGATCGCGTTCTGAGGATAGAAGGTCCATTCAATAGCGCCTCCGGTTGGGTTATTCCAGATGAAGCGGGCACCTTTGGAAGGAGCGGTAAGGAGGTTGTTGACGAGATAGAGACGATCCTTATATTTTGGATCAACTTTGACAACTGTGGTGTCAAACATAGTGGACTTAAGCGAAGGGCTGCCGTTCACTTCACCGTAAACGGGTGGAGCATAAACTTGGTAGGACTCTTTGATGTCTTTTTTCTCGCCTTTTGCGTCGATACGGGTATAGGTCACTTCTATCGTGTTCACGTAGTCCGGATAGAGTCCGAAGACCGGAATGCCAGCATGAGTCATAACTTCTTCAGGGGTGACCTTGTAGCTGATTTCCTGACCGTCCTTTTTCGGTACGATGCGAACGGAAACATTTTCAAGTTTGTATCCGCCATTGCGGATGATAGCGGTTAAGGGAGCGATGCGGTAAGGATTAGTAATAATTTCCCCGATTTGGCCTTGTTTCGGGTATTTGACGGCAGGTCCGGAAGAACCGCCGGCAGCGAAGGCCCCGCCTGCTAATGCAAAGGCAACAGCGGCAATCATGGTACGAACAACAAGTTTCTTTTGCATGTTTTCTCCTGTGAGGTGCTTTTCGAATAAGTCGAAATGGATAAAGAACATGCGGAAAATTCTAGGAGCTGACTCAAGAGAGGAAAATTGTCAATTCCATTTATAATTTTGAAATAGTTTAAACATTAAATTTCAAATAATGAAAGAATATCCATCGTTTGTGGAGTTGCGGCTTTTGCAGGAACTTTTTAAAGAAAGTAATTTGACAGCAGCGGCCGCAAAATTGTCGCTGACCACGCCGACAGCTAGTCACTACCTCACTCATTTGCGAAACATATTTGACGACAGACTTTTCATTAAGGCAAAGAACGGACTTGTGCCTACTAGCAGAGCAGAAGAAGTGGTGGAAAAGGTGAATGCTGCCGTGTTTGCGCTTGAGGCCCTTATTTCCCAAGAAACCTTTTGTCTTTCTAAAGTTTCACGCACGATACGTATTGGTTGTGTAGACAATGCGCCTTACAGTATTTTTCCAGGCATCCTCCACTTCATCCTTGCTCGTGCACCAGGAATTCAGCTTAAGTTTGAGGAGTTAAAGGGAAACAAATTTGAAAAGGTACAACGGAGCGAACTCGATTTCTTTATTTCGCCTATCGTGAAATCTCTTCCCCCGGGTTTTAAGAGCCTTAATTTATCTAAAAATGAATATTGTCTACTGGCACGTACTGATCACCCTTTGGCGCGTACTGGGGAAGCGGTAAGTGATGCAGAGATTTGCCGCTATCCGTTTATCGATATACGAGTCGGCGAACCTCAGAGCAGTTGTAGGACCTTGCGTGAAGAGGCATTTCCCCGCTGGAAGAATGCAAGAAGTTTGGTAATCAGTCCTTACTTTCTTCCTTTTGTCCCGAGCCTTGAAACGTGCGACTGTCTATTGGTCGCTCCCCGTAAGACCTCAGAGAAGTTAATACTTCGATATGGCATCACAGAGGTGAAGACGAGAACCCCTGGAAAGGTCCAAATTCCACGTCTTATTTGGCATGAGAAGACGGATAAAGATCCCCTTCTGCAGTGGTTTAGAAGCTCGCTTTTGATTGTCTCAACGACAGATTCAATGAAAAAGAATTAGGCAGTTAATAGAGCACTTGACGCTAACGTCACATGTAACTGTTTAACCAAACTCTAGGGAGCGGAGAAGTATTGACCTTTAGCCTCGCAGATTTTGTGGAGATCGACGGCTAACGCCAAGAAGGGGACGTTGCAAAAATTGACTTTTATCAGACCATCACCCCCTCTAATTCTTTCAATTCAATTGAGAGAGAAAAAAAGCTAGCACCTTGTAACAATAATATTTTCGTTTAAAGATCCGGATATAAATGCCGGAGCTTTATGCGAGCGTCGCCAGTTGTAAATTGCCAATTGACGACTCTTTTTTCAGCATTTCTCTGAGCAATAAAACTGTTAACGGTGTTCCGGAGAACGTTTATATCGGCGACTCTAAACGGAATGCATTGTCGCTTCAATATGCTAAAGCCTATCTCCGCTACGTTAAGCCAGGAACCGTGCTTGGGCGTGTAGTGCAGCTCCAGCTTATCGCGTAACCGGTGCGCTTCCTCTGGATCGAATGCTTCATAAAGCCTGAGTTTGACAGATTCTGATTGACCTTTTGTGTGGCAACGCCCATGAGGTCTATTTTTTAGCTCTTAACTTATTTACTTTGCTAAGTAAACACGATTTTGAGATACAGAGGGCTGGCCAAAAATACGACGCCTGGCCTCGATTGCCAACATGTTCATCGGAAATTGCTTCGAAAATCGAACCAAGGTTAGCTTCGCCTAGGATAATTATATCTATGAGGGAGGAAATTGATTGATTAGGCCCTGATCAATTCCTCCCCGATGGAAAATTTCTGCCAGATTCTTCGAAAATTAAGTCTCCGATGGGCGAATGGGAATAATTACGTATTTTGCAGAACTTCCCTAAATAATTCATTTCAGTGCACGGCTCCATGGCGAACGTCGTAGGACTGAGCGCCTGAGCACTTTTCTCGAGCTCAGAATAGTCAAGACGGTCGATGCCGACTACTTCACCATCTGTTGTTAACAGAGCAGCACTGACGCAATTCTTAGCCAAATCTATACCGATGACTTCGTATTCAAGATCCGTATCGATCGTTTTTGCGAGTATCCTTCTAACTGACATGGAATCACCTTTAACGAGAAATTTGACACTTTCATTTTGCTCTCTCAATCTCGCCGGGAGCAAAGGGGCTCCATGTCATTACGAATTTAAGCCTCACCTGAGTGAATACTGGAAGATACCGCCGCACCACGACGCCGAGTTTGTGACTTGCATGGAAGATGTATTGGATGTTTATCAGCGCCCTTACGATCGGGCCTATCCGGTTATTTGTATGGACGAGTCTCCGAAACAGTTCATAGGTGAAGTCAGGCAATCGCTGCCGGCCAAGTCCGGCAGCATCGAGAAAGTTGATAATGAATATGTCCGTTTAGGCGTAGCCGAATTGTTTTTAGCTGTAGAGCCTTTAACAGGTAAGATGGTTGCCGAAGTCGAAAACAAACGAGCAAAGAAAGATTGGGCGCAATTCATTCGTGATTTAGTCGATGTCCATTACCCGACAGCGAAGAAAGTAATACTTGTGATGGACAATCTGAACACCCATAAACTTTCATCTCTATATGAAGCGTTTGATCCGGAAGAAGCACATCGGTTACGCGAAAAGCTGAAACTGCATTACACACTCAAGCACGGTTCCTGGCTTAACATAGCGGAGATAGGTTCGCCAATGCATTCCCTTTAGAGTCGCCGAAATAAGTGCCCTCAGGAATGCTGTTAAAAGTTTTATTGTGCAAAGAAATGCTGAAAAAAGAGTTGTTAACTGGTAATTTACAGCTAGCGACGCTCGCATAAAGCTCCGTCATTTGTATCCGGAACTTTAAGCGAAAATATTATTGTTACAAAGTACTAGTTTTTCCTGTTCCTTCGCCTCAAGCGGGAGGGTATAGAGAAGGAGAGGCTCAGAAATTGTAAAATGATTCATGGTATGTGATTCTTGGCGAAACATATTACCATAGCACAGCAGGGGGTTCGATTTCCTCTACTTGCTTTTAAATCAAAGAGTTATCATTTTTTCTATACGTTAAGTTCTTAAATACAAAAAGAGCTGTTGAAAGCCTGCTTTCGACAGACTTTTGCAACAGCCCCTTTTTGGCTCTTGCAGTTGCCCACAGCAAACCCCGGTCGCTACAGCCAGTGATGGGCCAAGCGCTCCCTTGGGGCAGTCATGGACAACTGCACGCAGAGAGGAAGTTATCCATAAGCTTCGGGAAGCTGTTGCCACTAGTTTGCTAGAATGCTTCCGCCCGAATCGGTTTCGCATGGCCGATATGGAATTGGACGGTTTCGCTGTGGTCACCCGCTCAATCGTTGAAGCAAAAACCAAAGCAAACGGCCCGAGATTCGCCGTCTCGAGCCGCTCAAATGGAAGATTATCATGCGATCTAAAAAATCTTCTGCTCTGATTATATCAAAGGTACTTAAGCGGTGGTTACCTAAGGTGATCGTCGCACTAGTACTGCTGATGTGGTCGCGGTAAGAGCGCCTGAGTAAATGCCCCAGTTGGTTAATTAGCCGACTGGGGCAAGGTGTTTCTTGACCGAATATCTCCTAAAAAAGCAGGGAGAAGGTTCTCTACAAGCCGCTGTAAGCGGCTATGGAAAACTTGAGATTCAATCAAAAACTCAGAATGACCTGGGACAAATTGATCGGCTCGATCTTCTCAAAAAGTTTGTACGTACAAACTTTTTGGCCCTTGCAGTTGCCCACAACAAACCCCGGTCGCTACAGCCAGTGATGGGCCAAGCGCTTCCTTGGGGAAAGTTATGGACAACTGCAAGCAGAGAGGAAGTTTCCCACAAGCCGCTGTAAGCGGCTATGGAAAACTTGAGATTTAATCTGAAAACCGGATCGACTCGGAACAAAATGACCGGTTCAATCTTCTCAAAAAGTTTATTCAAATAAACTTTTCGGCTCTTGCAGTTGCCCACAGCAAACCCCGGTCGCTACAGCCAGTGATGGGCCAAGCGCTCCCTTGGGGCAGTCATGGACAACTGCACGCAGAGAGGAAGTTATCCATAAGCTTCGGGAAGCTGTTGCCACTAGTTTGCTAGAATGCTTCCGCCCGAATCGGTTTCGCATGGCCGATATGGAATTGGACGGTTTCGCTGTGGTCACCCGCTCAATCGTTGAAGCAAAAACCAAAGCAAACGGCCCGAGATTCGCCGTCTCGAGCCGCTCAAATGGAAGATTATCATGCGATCTAAAAAATCTTCTGCTCTGATTATATCAAAGGTACTTAAGCGGTGGTTACCTAAGGTGATCGTCGCACTAGTACTGCTGATGTGGTCGCGGTAAGAGCGCCTGAGTAAATGCCCCAGTTGGTTAATTAGCCGACTGGGGCAAGGTGTTTCTTGACCGAATATCTCCTAAAAAAGCAGGGAGAAGGTTCTCTACAAGCCGCTGTAAGCGGCTATGGAAAACTTGAGATTCAATCAAAAACTCAGAATGACCTGGGACAAATTGATCGGCTCGATCTTCTCAAAAAGTTTGTACGTACAAACTTTTTGGCCCTTGCAGTTGCCCACAACAAACCCCGGTCGCTACAGCCAGTGATGGGCCAAGCGCTTCCTTGGGGAAAGTTATGGACAACTGCAAGCAGAGAGGAAGTTTCCCACAAGCCGTGTAAACCGGCTGTGGAAAACTTAAGACCAACTTTGAAATCAGAGCCCGTTTGCAGTCTCCCTTTGAAAAAGCGAGACTGCCGGGCTAGGGGTTGAGGGGAGCGCTTAGCGTCCCCTCTAAAAACAAATTAAATTCAAAAAAGAACTAAGGGCAGGATCGCATTTTGGTGTCTAGTCTAAAGACTTAGACGCCAAAATGCATCAGCACCTCGCTATCGCTCGGTCGAAAATTGGAAATTTTCGGCTGTCCTGCCCACCGCTGTAGCGGTCGAAACCTATGGTTTCGGGGAAATGCCTTTTAGAGCGTTGAGTATATTTTTAGCAATTTGTTGGTGTAATCAACAAGCCCTTTTACAACTAACTTTTTAACTTCAGAGACTATAAATGCCATGAGCTCGTAATCCGGCTGACCTTCTTTTTCAGGAAGCAAAATTCTTAAGGCATCCGCGTCTTTGGCATAAAAGTTTCGACCGTAATCGAATTGGCCGTTATGTGAAGATTTATGGATTGCACTTGTGACGAAGATGGCCGCATTCTTATTTAGGCTTTCGGTATGCACTACTGCAATATGGTCGTCTGCTCCATAATCGTAATTTCGGTACTTTGCAGACCCGAACATATCAATGGTAATTGTATTCTTAGAAAAAACAGTAACATTATTTCCAATAAAATCGGAGACTCCTTCGTCAGTTTCTCCCGCGGTTACAAAAGGAAGGTTTCCCGGAACTCTGTCCTCGCTTTTGAGACGTTTTCCTCTAGTGGATTTTCCAAACAAGTCTTTTAATATGAAGCTCTGCCAATGAACATTACTTAATTTTTGTTTGAGAGGGGAAGTTATTTTTCCTAGTCGGTTTTCGTCTTCGGCTTGCCGTTTAATTAAAGATGAAACTTCCCAAGAGAGGTAATCTGTTATCGTTTTATTGAAATCTTCAAATGTTGGTCGAGTATCAACTGGGGCAGCTTGATTCCAGTCTGCTCCGTTTTTGGGATCAATCTTACCTTCGTAATATTCTTTCTCAGTAAGATAGTTCAACTTGTCTTTGCCAAACCTTACAAGCTGAACAACTTCCTCATACCTTTCTTTGGCGTGGCTGGTATCTTTGAGGTTGACGCTGGCTTTTTTACGGTTTGTTCGAGTGTATCCGTCGTTAGAAAAATCAATGAACTTAACAGTGTCATCCGCTTGATGAGGTTCATTGACTCGGAAAACATAGACGTAGGTCTGCACGTTCGATTTTCCGATAAACAAGTCAATTGGCATCTTGATACTAGCCAGTAAAGTATGTTTTTTTAAGATCCTACGGTTGTAGTCGGTGGCTTTCCCGCTGCCAGATGAACCCTGAATAATGATGGCTGCGTATCCTTTTTCCATCATTCCAAGAGCTTTTTCTACAAAAATCATTCCGTTTCCGGAGGCAGAATAAGGGGGATTGAGGACAAAGGCGCTGGCTGGGAATTTTTCAGTTATTTTTCCGAAGCCATATTTTCCGTCAAAATCGTGCAATGAATCTTTATTAAGAATGTTGGAACTGCCGTCCCCCATGAGAATCATGTTGAGAATAGCCAACATATAAATGCTCGGAAGCACCTCTAAACCGAGTAGCTGTTCGGCCCTAATAGTTGCTTCCTTCCGGGCCAATTCGTCGGGGGAAGTAATATGTTTTTTTGCATCTATCAACATCTCGTTCATAGCCGCAACCAATAATCCGGCAGAGCCGGTGGCAAAGTCCCAAACATAGGAATTCCTATCCACTCTGGCTAACTTAACTAGAAGTTTTGCAACGTAGGAAGGTGTTAGAACGACATCGTTTAATTTGTCTTGAGAAAAACCAAGCCAACCATACATTTCATTAAAGAGTTTGCCGGTAAAGTCTGTTGTCAATCCGATTTTGTAATAACGGCCAAGGTCATCGACGATTTTATTAAAGACTCTTTTAAGCTGGGTTTCCCCAGCAGTGATTTTGTTTAAGTTATCACTGGTTAAAGTATTTTGAAGAGTTCTGATGATCAGTTCTTTTTTTGTTTCCGGCAGAGCCTTTTCTGTCAAAAATGCCTTAATTTTCCTGAGAATAATTTCTCCGTCAGTTTCACCGGATTCCGGGGAGGATTTAAGATCTTCTTTCTCCAAAGGCTTTACTTTTCCGGGAACTCCAAGAGTGGCGATGATGGAGGAGGCAACGAGATAAACCCGGTCATCTTCAGACAAGTTTTTTTCGTTCTGATAAATGTCGTTGTTTAACTTGACTAAGCTGGCTTTAATTTCTTGTTCTTTTCGCTCTCTTAATTGCTCTAGTTGTTCAGCGCTGATATTTAAGGTTTTAACTTTCTCAATAAACTTGTCAAATTCGGGGGGGGTAAGAATGATAAATCTGTGTATTCCCCGACTTTTTGTCCTACACCCAAATTATTTTTAGAGACGTAATAAACCGCAATTGAGTGTTTTAGTTTGCCCAGCTCGTCTTTGTAACCCGTCATCCCAATGGCAATGATATCGGTGTAGCTCGTATGGTGGAGCAGAGCGTTTGCATAGTGGACAGCACCGTTTACCGCAAAAGATTTGATGTTTGAATAGTTTGGTTCATTCCGAGCTGTTAAGTTGTCAATGTTCCCGCAAGAGTCGAGTTTTTCAAGCTTACCCTTATAGCCTTTGTATTCGATAAGAACGGGCCAATAGTTGAGGTTTTTATCTTGTAGCAACAGTTTTGCGTCAGGTCTATTTCCTCCTTTTCCTCCGCTTTTGGATAAATATTCGTCCAGTGCCTTGTCGATTTCTGTGTTTAACGGCTCTTGTTCAAGTTTGTAGTCTAAGTTATAAGATTTCATCCACCCGTTAGCCAGATCGGCAATAAGCGGTTCTACAGATCGAACTTTATTTTTGGTAACTGTTTTAGTCATGCGAAAAGAAAGATTTCATTTTTTAGTCAATGGTCCTAAGAAAAGACCGCCCCGTTACCATTCTAAAGAATTGTGTATTTGCTTTTCACTGCTATAGGAGCTGGGTACAAAACTTTCCCCATTCCTCCATTATGTTCCTGCGTTCTTGCTCCATTTTGCTTCTGTCGTAGGCTCCTTTATAAGGATCATTCCGTTCGTGAAGCATATTGAGATTTATGGCCTCTTTATCGAATTGTTTGTTATTCCCGAGCACGTCATCCTTTGCCCAAGTTTCAAAACAGCTGCGAGCAGTTGCGTGCTGAGTAGCGATACATTCCTTTCCGGTTCTTTTTGATTTTTCCTTGTCGATCCAGCCGATTCCGTCCAGAAGTTTCTTTCTTGCGTGGGCTTTCCGAATGAGTTGATTCATAGCCATATCGGAATAGGGCCTTCCGTAGGAATTACAAAAAACATATGGACTTTCACTGAACCGAACAACATTCTTGAGTAGCGTAACAGCTGCTTCGTTTAAGAAGATAGTCCGGGAACGTTTTGAGCCTTTAACCTTGTCATCTTCCGGCGGCACATTCCAAATTTTTTTCCCAATATCAATATCTGACCACTTGGCATTTCTAACAGGCTTAGATCTGGCAGCTAGAAAAATCGAAAATAGAAGCATCTCGGCTGTTCTGCTTCTCAGAGTGTTAATGTCTTTTACAAACTCAGGAATTTCGTGAAAATCTAACCCGGAAAAATTTTCCTCTTCCTTTCTGTTTTTATTGTATGGCTCCATTAAGACCCCAAGAGCTCCAGAAAGATCAGCCGGGTTCTCGCGGTTTTTTCTGATTCGAAGAGCTATCGCCCATCGTAAAATAGCTCTAACGTCAGCGAGAATTTTTGAAGATGTGGAGGGACTCCTGTTCCAAACAGGGAGCAGAAGATCCTTAATATCTTCCGGTTCGATACTCTCGATTGCCTTTTCACCGATTTTTGGGAAAACATGGTTCGATAATCTGCTTAATGTATTAGCTTCTCCTTTGACATTGTTTTTCCAGAAATTATTGGTAGCTCTTTCTTTAACCCAATCAAGTGCACATTCTTTAAATGTCTTACGTTTAACTTCTACGGTGCATTCTTCCTTTCCAGCGGTCTTTTGTTCTTTTGGGTTTGTCCCTTTACGGAGCAGTTCAGAGAGCTCGATAGCTTTTTTTCTAGCATCCGAAAGAGTAACCGAGTCGGATGTGCCTATCTTGAAGAGTTGTCTTTTCCCTTTCCATGAATAGCGGAAATAAAACTCTTTGCCGTATTTGGTGACACGCAATTGAAGGCCTCGACTTCCGGTAATTGAATAATATCCTTCCGCCGTTAGATTTTTGATTTCTAAGACCGTTGAAACTTGCATCCAAAAACTCCAAATTTAAAGTGGTCACTAAGAAGAAAAAACTCAAAATTTAGTGACCAGTTTAGTGACCATTTAGCTGCGGCTGCATGTGAACTCATGCGAACTTATACGAACAACGCTTGTTACAATTGTTTCGCAACTTTCTGAATTTTAGAGGATTTTTGAACGCATACGAACTTGTGCGAACTAATGGATGGCGGAGAGGGGGGGATTCGAACCCCCGAAACCTTTAAAGGGTTTACACGCTTTCCAGGCGTGCGCCTTAAACCACTCGGCCACCTCTCCAAAAGAGAATTGAATTCTATAGGAAAAAAAAATCCTTGTCATCTCGATTGAATGTAAAAATTTTGAATATTTCTTCTCAAATTGCCCAACGCCCTGATTGCAATAGAAAAGATTTTGAAAATTATTTGTCTTTTAATTTTTTCCCATTGTGGGAGAAGTGCAAAATTAAGGGTTATCCCGAGAAATACAATCCAAAATAACTCGAGAATGAGGAGATTAAAAATGAGAATGTTGCGTAGGAACGCATTGTCGTTCTTAACTTGTATGCCTATCGCAGCAGCCGCCGGAGGTGCATCCGTCGCGACTGCGGCAGTTCCTGAGGAAAAGCCCAAGACTTCCGGAAAAATTCTTTTCGTGGTAACTAGTCATGGAGAACTTGGAAACACAGGTAGGAAGACCGGTTACTGGCTCTCAGAAGTGACACACCCTTGGAAAGTTCTTAAAGACGCAGGATACGAAATTGATTTTGTCAGTCCCTTAGGCGGGGAATGCCCGTCAGAGGGAATTGATGCTTCCGATCCGATTAATAAAGAATTCTCACAGGATTTATCGGCCCAGAAAAAGATCAATTTCACGATGAAGCCCTCAGACGTGAAGCCGGATGAATATAAAGCCATCTTATTTTGCCGGCGGCCACGGCGTTATGTGGGATTTTCCTGACAACAAAGAACTGGCCGCCATAACGTCTAAGATTTACGAAAACGGCGGCGTGGTGGCAGCCGTTTGCCACGGGCCGGCAGGTTTAGTCAACGTGAAACTTTCGAATGGAAAGTACCTCGTGGAGGGGAAAAAGATTAACAGCTTTACAAACTCAGAAGAAAAGGGTATCGGTTTAGACAAGGTTGTGCCGTTTGCACTTGAAACTGCTTTAGTAAAACATGGAGCAAAATTTCAGTGTTCGGATAACTTCCAGTCACACGTCGTTGTCAATGACAGAGTGATTACAGGGCAGAATCCGATGTCGGCGATGGCCGTAGGCGCTGCTATTCGCACCGCCCTTCAAAATTAAACTGTAAATTAAGAGAGGATAGGTCGTGGAAGGAAAGATTATCCCCAGCATTATCCTGGCCGCCGGGTTCATAGGCGGCGTTGCCCTCTTCGGAAATCAAGTCGGCAACGGTGTAAATGCGCTCTTGAATAAAGACCGCATCGTGACGGTGAAAGGTCTTTGCGAAAAAGAAGTAAAAGCGAACCATGTTATTTGGCCTCTGAGCTTCAATGAGATGGGCAATGACCTGGCTACGGTTTATGACAACCTTGAAAAGAAGCAGGCCACCGTTTTTGAGTTTTTGAAGAAAGGAGGGATTGAACCTTCTGAAATCTCATTAGCGGCACCGAAGGTTAACGATACGTTGGCAAATAATTATGGTCCTAACCGCCCGCCGTTCCGTTACATCATCACTCAGGTCATCACGATTGCGACGGATAAAGTAGACACGGTCCGCAAGCTTATGGAAGCTCAGAGGGAACTTCTGAAACAAGGCGTTGCTCTGACGAACGATTACAGCTACATGACGAATTATTCGTTTACCGGGTTGAATGAAATCAAGCCAAAGATGATCGAGATTGCGACAAAGAATGCGAAAGAAGCAGCTAAGAAGTTCGCAGAAGATTCCGGCTCAAAACTCGGAAAGATCAGAAGAGCTAACCAAGGCGTTTTCTCTATTACCGATAGAGATGACAACACACCTTTTATCAAGAATGTTCGTGTCGTAACGACAGTTGAATATTTCTTGAACGACTAAACGAAAGAGCGGCGCTTCAAGCGCCGCTCTTTCGTCTCTAAACTTTAGTTATTTAGCCTTGCGGGAAGAGAAGAAACTCTTCTTAGGCTTTGTCACTTTAATACCTGCTTCGGAAGCAACGAGAAGCACATCAGCGCCTCTATTCCCAAAAATGCCGCAGGTCACAACGCCCGGGATCTTATTAATGGCGTTTTCTAACAGCTGAGGTTCTTTAATTTGAAGACCATGGACATCGATGATGTTATTGCCGTTGTCCGTGATGAAATCACGAACGACAGGATGACCGCCTAAATCTTCCATTGCTCTGGAGACAGAGCTCACAGCCATCGGAATGACTTCCAGAGGCAGAGGGAATGCACCGAGTTGTTTGACAACTTTGCTTTCGTCAGCGATACAGACAAATTTTTCAGATGCCTGAGCGACAATCTTCTCGCGGGTCAGCGCTCCGCCGCCGCCCTTGATCATGCAGAAATTGCCGTCAATTTCATCGCATCCGTCAATGTAAACAGGAAGGTAATCAACGATGTCATTCAAATCGCAGACAGGGATACCATAGGCGAGAAGCTGTCGGGTCGTGGCCTCTGAGCTGGAAACGCAGCCTTTTACTTTTTTACCGGAAGTAGCCAATTCAGTGATGAAAAATCCTACTGTTGTTCCGGTGCCTACGCCAAGATATTCTCCTTCGACAACATATTCGAGGGCAGCTTTGGCAGCCATCTGCTTAAGTTGATTCTGTAATTCCATTGTTTTTCCCGAAATAAAAAGAGGCGCTTTAAAGCGCATGTCGAGGATATTTTAGCGATGGGAAAGGCCCTATCTGATGAACACGGCTACATTTTGAGAAGCGAATAACGGTTGATGCTTTTTTGAGAGGATGGCTGAAAAAGATGCGGAGTGGGGGACTTGAAAATTAGTAAAATAAAAGAATCACAATTCGACGAACTATAGAATAAATTTCAAAGACTGATCCTGCTTTCAGAAAATCCTAAAA
>OGZP01000969.1_pt1 | contig 22984 bp, 19 predicted proteins | sample 1576811 | NCBI WGS metagenome assembly OGZP01 (sample SAMEA3541553, study PRJEB24748) | human gut metagenome | biome: human gut; feature: human-associated habitat; material: faeces | place: China | collected 2012
GGGGGTGCGGGGGAAGGGGGACCTTTCTTCAGAAAGGCTCCCCTTCCCCCGCATTCTCCCTTACCACAAACCTTACGAAGCGATGTGCGCTTCGGTGGCGTAGATGTACAGCGGCGGGGCCTTCTTTTCGATAACCGCGTCGTTGATCACGCACTCCTTCACACCGGGCATGGAGGGAAGCTGATACATGATGTCGAGCATGACGCTTTCCATGACGTTGCGCAGGCCGCGCGCGCCGGTCTTGCGCTCGATGGCCCTGTGGGCGATGGCACGCAGGGCGTCGGAGGTGAAGCGCAGGGTCACGTTGTCGAGCTCGAACAGCTTCTGGTACTGCCGGGTGAGGGCGTTCTTGGGCTCGGTCAGGATACGGACGAGGTCGTCCTCGCCGAGATCGTCCACGTGCGTCAGGACCGGGATACGGCCCACGAATTCGGGGATGAGCCCGAACTGCACGAGGTCGGCGGGATGCACCTGTTCGAGGAGCTCGCCGAGGGTACGCTCCTTTTTGGTCTCCACCTTGGCCCCGAAGCCCATGCTGCCGCCGCGCATACGCTGCTCGACGATCTTGTCCAGGCCGATGAACGCCCCGCCCACGATGAACAGGATGTTCGAGGTGTCCATGCGGATGAATTCCTGCTGCGGGTGCTTGCGGCCGCCTTTGGGAGGGATGTTGGCTTCCGTGCCTTCGATGATCTTGAGCAGCGCCTGCTGGACGCCTTCGCCGGACACGTCGCGGGTGATGGACGGCCCGTCTGCCTTACGGGAGATCTTGTCGATTTCGTCGATGTAGATGATCCCCTTGCGGGCCGCTTCAAGGTCGTAGTCGGCATTTTGAAGCAACTGGACCAGAATGTTTTCCACGTCTTCGCCCACATACCCGGCCTCGGTCAGCGTGGTGGCGTCCGCGATGGCGAACGGCACGCGCAGGACGCGGGCCAGCGTCTTGGCGAGGAGCGTCTTGCCGCTCCCGGAGGGGCCGACAAGCAGGATGTTGCTCTTTTCGAGCTCCACTCCGTCGTCGCCCTTGAGGGCGTCGGCGTAAAAGACGCGCTTGTAGTGGTTGTGCACCGCCACGGCGAGGATCTTTTTGGCCTCGTCCTGCCCGATGACGTATTCGTCGAGGCGGGCCTTGATTTCCTGCGGGGTGAGCAGGCGTTCGTCTTCGCGGACCTGCTCGATGGCGTTCTGGGCCATCATTTCGTTGCAGGTGGCGATGCACTCGTCGCAGATGTGCACGCCGTCCGGCCCGGAGACGAGCTGGTTCGCCTGCGTTTCGGTTTTGCCGCAGAAAGAGCAGCGGGGTTCGTTCGGGGGAGTGGTATTGGGCATCTCTCTTCCTATTCGGACTTTTCGGCGAGGAGGTCACGGCGGGAGGCGAGAACCTTGTCCACCAGACCATAGGCCTGCGCCATTTCGGCGGTCATGAAGTTGTCGCGTTCGGTATCCTGGGCGATCTTTTCGATGGGCTGGCCGGTATGCTTCGCCAGCAGCCCGTTGAGGGTCTCGCGCATACGCAGGATCTCGCGGGCATGGATGTCGATGTCGGTGGCCTGTCCCTGGAATCCGCCGAGGGGCTGGTGGATCATCACCTGGCTGTTGGGCAGGGCGTAGCGCATACCCTTCTGGCCCGCGCTGAGGAGGAAGGCTCCCATGCTGGCGGCGCGGCCCATGCACACGGTGGCGATGGGCGGGGTGATGTAGTTCATGGTATCGTAGATGGCCATGCCCGCCGTGACGGAGCCGCCGGGGCTGTTGATGTAGAGATAAATCTCTTTTTCCGGGTCCTGCGATTCGAGGAAAAGCAGCTGGGCGCAGATGAGGGACGCCACCGCGTCGTTGACCTCGGAGCCGAGGAGCACGATGCGGTCTTTCAGCAGGCGGGAAAAAATATCATAAGCGCGTTCGGTGCGGCCCGACGTTTCGACGACGATGGGCACCGTCATATCAAGAATATCTTGCATACTGTCTCCATATGATAATTGGGCATCAGGGCTTTCCCCGTCAGATAAGCACGATTGCGCCGTTGTCTCGGGATGAAGCCATAAAAACGGGAAATAGCACAGGGCCCCCATACAATAAAGAGGGGAGTGCGGACACTCCCCTCTCCTTATTTTTCCCAAAAAGCGGGCGGAAAACGGACTAGTCCGCGTTCTTGGGCTCGCTCAGGCTCACGGCGGGGACTTCGTTGATCTTCGCCTTGCTGTAGACCATTTCCAGGGCCTTGTCAGCGAGGATGCGGTCGCGCAGCTCATAGATCAGGCCGCTCTTGTGATAGGCTTCGCTGACCTTCTTGTAGTCCTGCTGGGCGCGCATGGCCATGCCGTAGATGGCCATTTCCACTTCCTGATCGTTGACGGTGATGTTTTCCTTCTGGGCGAGGGCCATCAGGAACACCTGGGGACGCAGGGTTTCGAGGGCTTCCTTCTTGGCTTCTTCGCGCTTTTCTTCCTGAGCCTGGTCCTTGCGGAGGTCGTCGAGGCCCATGCGCTGGAGCTTCATGGCCTGTTCCTGCACCACGCGCTCGACGCGGGCGTTCAGCATGGAATCGGGGATTTCGAAAGAAACCTTTTCAAGGAGGCCGTCGATGAGCTTCTTCATGGCTTCGCTGCGGGCGGCCTGAGCCTTCGTGGCGGAAACGTGCTCGACGATGGAGGCCTTCATCTTTTCCAGGCTTTCCTGGCCGACCTTCTGAGCGAACTCCTCGTTCACTTCGGGCTTCTGGCTGGTCTGGATCTTGTTCACCTTGATGGTGAAGATGACGGTCTTGCCGGCCAGCGGCTTGTGGGGGTAGTCGGCGGGGAAGTTCACGGGGCCGGTCTTTTCTTCGCCGACCTTGGCGGTCTTCACGAGGGCTTCGAAATCGGGGAGGGCCTGGCCCTGGCCGAGGGCCACGCCGAAGTTTTCGCCCTGCACGTCGTCGATCTTGTTGCCTTCCTCATCGGTGCCGGAGTAGTCGACATCCACGGTGTCGCCGTCCTGGGGCAGGCGATCTTCGGTCACTTCGGTAAGTTCCGCCATGCGGCCGCGGAGGTTTTCAATGATTTCGTTCACGTCGTCGTCGGACACGTCGGCCTTGGCCTGATCGACTTCGAGGCCTTCGTAGTTGGGGAACTCGATTTCGGGCAGCACGTCGAAGGTGACGTTGCACTTGAATTCGGTATCGCGGGCGAAGGCGTCATGGTTGTCCATTTCCATGCTGGAAACGGGGGTCAGGCTGGAGTCCTTGAGGGTCTTCTGGAGGAGGCCGTTGATCTCGTCCTGCGTGGCGCGGGCGTACACGTCTTCGCCGAAGCGCTTTTCCACTACGGACGCGGGGACTTTACCCTTACGGAAGCCGGGCAGGGACAGATCCTTCTGGAAGCCCTTGACGGCGGTGTTGATAGCGGCGTTCACATCATCCGCGGTCAGGGTGAAGGCGATCTTTTTCCGGGTAGGGGAAAGGTTTTCAACGACAAATTCCATGGGGATTCCCTCCTTAGGGGAGCCGACCTGCTCAAGGGCGGACGGACGAGCTTTTTATCAATCAAAACACGAAGTTTATGAATGCACCGGAAGGCTTTCTGGTGCGAGAGGGGGGAGTTGAACCCCCACGGAAATCCGCTGGATTCTAAGTCCAGTGCGTCTACCAATTCCGCCACTCTCGCCAGTCGGCACACAAAGGAGGGACTCTACTGCGAAATCCCAAAAATCGCAAGTTCCATCCTGTTCAGGTGGGGTTAGGTGGTACGGGAGAGAGCCGCCGCTTCGTCCTCATACTCCTTCAGCTTCCTGTAGAGCGTGGCGACGCCGATGCCGAGGGCGGCAGCAGCGGCCTTCTTTCCGGGCGTGTCGTCCCCGCAGCGGCGGACGGCGTCCAGAATGGCGTTGCGTTCCAGATCGCGGAGCGGGATGATCCCGCCGGGCGGGAGGGGGGCGGAGGGGGAAGGCGCGGAAGAGGGCAAGGCCCCGCGCACGGAGGCGGGGAGCATGTCAGGATGCAGGACCCCGCCGGACGGGGCCATGTTGACCATAAACTCCATCACATTCTCGAACTCGCGCACGTTGCCGGGCCACGGGTAGGCGGAGAGGGCCGCGAGCATGTCCGGGCCGAGCGACGGGACCGGCTTGTTGAACCGGGCACTGTAGCGGGCGAGGAAATGGGAGGACAACAGCTCGATGTCGCCGTGGCGATCGCGCAGGGGAGGCACCTGCAGCGGGATCACGTTCAGGCGGTAGAAGAGATCCTCGCGGAAACGGCCTTGGCGCACCGCTCCGGCAAGATCTTCGTTCGTCGCCGCGATAATACGGATATCCACCTCAATGAGCCGGTTGGAGCCGAGGCGGGTGAAGGCCCGTTCCTGCAGGACGCGGAGCAGCTTCACTTGCAGGTAGAGCGGCATGGTGCTGATTTCGTCGAGGAACAGCACGCCCTTGTGGGCCAGCTCGAATTTGCCGATGCGCCCCTTGGCGCTCGCTCCGGTGAACGCGCCGCCCGTGTAGCCGAACAGCTCGCTTTCGAGCAGGGCGTCGGGGATGGCCCCGCAGTTGATGCCGATGAAGGGCTTGTCCCGGCGGCCGCTGGCGGCGTGGATGGCCCGGGCGACGAGTTCCTTGCCGGTGCCGGATTCGCCGGTGACGAGGACCGTGGACGTGGAGCCCGCGATCTGGCGGATTTGATCTTTCAGCTGGAGCATGGCGGGCGAGCGCCCGATGAGGTTTTCGACGCCGGAAAGGGAGTCCCCGAGGGAAGAGACGCGATCCGCCATGCGCGGCAGGGACTCGAAGGTGAAGACCGTGGCAAAATGGTAGTCCGACGGCGCGAGCGGGGTCATCTGGCCCATGAGCGTGTGCTTGCGGCTCCGGGCGGTGACCACGAATTCCTCGAGATCCGAAAAGGATTCCCCGGTCCGTTTGAACTGCACGTCCGTGGGCAGGCCGTCGTCCTTGAGCCCGAGATCACGGCGGGCGATGTCGTTCAGATAGGAAATGCCGCCCTTGGCGTTGAAGATGACGATGCCCCGGCTGTTGATTTCGAGAATCCGCAGCATGATGTCGAGGAATGACCGGGCGCGGAGCAGGTCGGCGTGGTCGTGGAGCTTGTGCAGGATGAATTCCGCGCAGCGCTCGATGAACTGGACGTACACGTCCTTGTGCCCGAGGACACGGGCGCGGTCCTCGTCGGTGGAGCAGACGAGCCCGATGACGCCGAGCACGTCGCTGCCGTCGATGATGGGCGTGCTGATGGAAAGGGTTTCGCGGCAGAGGTCGCGCCCCGGGCAGCGGGTGCAGATGAAATGCTCGCGGGGCGTCTCCATGACGAACGAGCGCCGGATGCGCATGACGTGGCGGTAGGTTTCGCCCTCGGCGCGGATGTTTTCCCCGACCCCGGAGGCATAGAGGCCCGTCCCGGCGAGGCGGTTCAGGCCCGCGTCCACGACTTCCACGTCCACGCCGACCACGCGGGCGATGAGTTCCGCATAGTCGGCCACCGTATCCCGGATGTCCAGCAGCATGGGCATTTAGGCTATCCAGATGACGTTGGCCTGACGCCCGCAGATCCCGTCCCGGCGGTAGGAGAAGAAGCTGTCCGGCATGGACGCCGTGCACAGATCGAGGCCGAAGATGCCTTCGTCCGGCAGGCCCGCCTCCAGCAGCTGATCGCGGGTCAGCCGCCAGAGGTTCATGGTCTTGTCGCGGGCGTTGAACCAGTTGGCGAAATCGGGGCCCCATTCCTTGCCGTAATTGACGAATTCCGAGCGCTGCGGCCCGAGGCTCGGGCCGCGCACGGCGAGCAGATCGCGGGCGTCGAGGCCGTAGCGCCCGCAGAAGGCCGCGATGCCGGACTGGAGGAAACGCAGGCGGTTGCCGCGCCAGCCGATGTGGAAGGCCGCGATGTGCCGCCCTCCCTTGTGCGCGACGAGGACGGGCTGGCAGTCGGCGGTCTTGATGATCAGGCCGATGCCGGGTTTGTCCGTGGCAAGGCCGTCCCCTTTGGGAAAGGCGGGCGGCTCCACGAACCGCTCCAGCGGCGAGGCCGGGGGATCGAAAACGAGCGTGTCGCCGTGGATCTGATCGAGTTCGGCGATTTCGGCAAGCTCAAGAGATGCGGCGAGATCCAGCCGGTTGGCCGAGACGCGCAAGGGATCGTCCCCTACCGTATAGGCGATGTTCCCGCCTCCATAGGGCCCTTCCGAAACGCCCCAGTCGCGGGTCTGGAAGGCGCAGCGGACGCCCGGGGCGCCGGGAAAGGCGAAGGGGATGAAGCTCAGAGCCATATGAGTTCCTTTTCGGTAGCGTAGCCGTGCATGGGAATGTCCAGAGGCCCGGCGGGAAATGCGGCGAGCTGGAGGGAGTGGACCAGCGCGAGCCGCTTCGCGCCGCCCCAGCCGGGCAGGGCGAGCAGGCGGTCGTAGAAGCCCTTGCCGTACCCGAGGCGCGCCCCGGCGGGGCTGATGCCCACGGCGGGGACCAGAATCAGATCCGGCAGCCGGAGAGACGCATCCGTCCCGGAAGGCGGGACGAAGGTTCCGGCGGCGTCCTGCCCCCATCCCGTGCGGGGCAGGGGTACGCACGCGGGGCCGGGCTCGGAGAGGCCGAAGGCGCCGGGCGCCAGTTCATCATAGCCCCGGCACAGGACGAATTCCATGATTCCTTCGCCCGCGCTCGGCGGGAGGCAGCGGGGCAGGAGCACCTGTTTGCCTTCGGCCCACGCGCGTCTGATAATTTCATCGGTGGAGATTTCGTTCCGCACGGCGATATACATGGCGACAGTACGGGCGTCGCGCCACTCGGGGAGGGCGAGGACACGCCGCTGGACGGCGGCGGAATGGCGTTCCCACTCGGCGGGGTCAAGGGCTTTACGGGCGCGTATCAGCTCGGAACGCAAGACATTTCTGTCCGGGGCGGCGAGGCCGGAGGGCGTACCCGTCGCAGAAGGGGAGGTCGGGGGAAGGGACATGGCGCACCTTTGTCAAACCTGAAACAATAGGTTAGGGTACGAAAGATCAGTGAAGCGGAATCCCTTGCAGGGAAAGGCAAGCCGGTATACCCTGCAACCCCAACAGTACAAGGAAGTTGCCGACATGCCAAGCGCCCAGCCTCTTTCGTCCTTTGCGGTCCCCGCTTCCGGAACTTCCGGTGCGACGGCCCCGTCCTCCGGGGTCCGCACATGGATCGTCATGGGCGATCTTCACGACAAGGCAGCCCGGCTTGGCGAAATCCAGGGGCTGGAAGAGGCCGACGGCATCATCGTCACCGGCGATCTGACCGTCACCGGCGGCGCGGCGCAGGCCCGTAATGTGCTTGAGAAGCTCACCCGCTACAATCCCGTCATTTACGCGCAGATCGGCAACATGGATCGCGCCGAAGTCACGGACTGGCTTGCCAAGCAGGGATGGAATACCCATTTATGCGTACGTGAGCTGGCTCCCGGCGTCGCGCTCATGGGGCTTGGCGGCTCCACGTTCACGCCGTTCGGTACGCCGAGCGAATTTCCCGAGTCCCGCTTTGCGGACTGGCTCGAACACATGTGGAGGGAGGCCCGGACGTATCGTCATGTGGTGCTTTCCGTGCATACGCCTCCGCATGACACGCTGTGCGACATCGTCGGGGACGGAATCCACGTTGGTTCCTCCGCCGTACGTGACTTCATTCTGGACGCGCAGCCTGATGTGTGCCTGTGCGGACACATCCATGAATCCCGCGCCGTGGATCGCCTCGGACGCACCGTGCTGGTCAATCCCGGCGCGTTTGCGACGGGCGGCTATGCCGTCCTGCGGCTTGCGGGGGACGACCTGTCGGTGACGCTTCACATGCTGGACTGACCGGTTCGCCCGGATCGTCGCTTCCCCGCCCGGACCGCTGGCCTGTCCGTGCGCAGGGGCATTTGTCACCGCCGGAAAAATTTTTTGGAAACCCGCGTCTTGCGGCCTTGCCCGCCCTCCGTATTCTCCGGAAAGGCTTTCTCCCGGCGAGGCCCGTATGCATGGGGCTCCTTCGGAGACGCCGAGCGAACGGCGCGTCCGAGCCCGCGATTTTTGCGGCCGCCCGCGCCAGCCGGACGGCACCCCGATACTTTTTTGTTTTTTTTGAGGAAACATATGACCGATTCTGAAAAGATCGCAGCCCCGGCGGAACAGCCGGCTGCGTCCGAAAAGCCCATGTCCGCCGCTGCGGATGCCGTTGAAACCCCTTCCGAGCCCGCTCCCGAAAAGAAGCCCCGCCGCCCGCGCCGCAAGAAGCCTGCCGTGGAGCAGGCCACGCTGGAACTTTCCGCTCCGGAGAACGCCGTGCCTGCGCAACCCGTGGAGGAACAGTCCGTGTCGGCCCCGCCCGCGCCCGAGGCTCCCGCACGGAAACGCCCCGCGCCGAAGCAGTCTGCGGCGAAAACAGCCCGGAAACAGTCCGAGCAGCCGAAACAGCCTGTTGAGGCGCCTGTGGAGCCGAAGCAGCCTGAACAGCCCGTGTTGACCGAACATCCCGTTCAGATTCCCGCCGTCGCCGCTTCCGTTCTGCCCGCCGAGGCGGTTGCGTCCGCCGTTCCCGCCGTGTCCGAACCCGCCGCCGTCCCTGCCGTCGCCTCGCCGGAGGAATCCGCTGCCGCCGATGCTTCCGAAACCGCCGAAGGCGATGCCGCCGTTGACGCAGCCGCGCCGGAAGCGGGTGAAACGCCCATTCTTGATGAGCCCGTAGCCGCCGACGCTCCGGCTGAGGCCTTTGCCGAATCCGCGCCCGCCGTCGAAGATGAGCCCGCAGGGGCTGAATCCGGGCAGGAATCCGCCGCCACGGGCGAAGAGGCTCCCCGCAAACCCCGCTCCCGTTCCCGCCGCCGCAAACCCGCGCGTCCCGCCGCCGAACAGGCTGAGGAGACGCTGAAGGACCAGCAGGCCGCCGTGCCCGAGGATGAGGTGTTCGTTTTTGATGATGACGACGACGGACCCGCTGCCGCTCCCGCCGAAGCCGAGGGTGAGGAGGCGCGCGCGCCTCGCGTGCCGCGCAAGCCGCGCCGCCGCCGGAACAAGAAGGCCTCCGCTGCCGCCGCGTTGCAGGAAGCCGAGGACGAGCCCGCCGAGGAAGGCGAAGAGGAACAGGACGCCAAGAAGGGCCGCAAGTCCGCCAAGGCCGCCGCGTCCGGCGTGGACCGCAAGATGCTGGTCAGCGTCCTGCCCGGCGATATGGTCGAGGTGGTGCTCACCGAAGACGGCTCCGTGCGCGAGTACTACGTGGAGATGACCCATCAGGCCAAGATCCGGGGCAACATCTACAAAGGCGTCATCAACAATATCGACACCAACTTGCAAGCCGCCTTCGTCAATTACGGGAACGTGAAGAACGGGTTCCTGCAGATCGACGAAGTGCACCCCGAATATTACCTCCAGCCCCACGAACCCACCAAGGGCCGCAAATACCCGCCCATCCAGAAAGTGCTCAAGCCCGGGCAGGAAGTCCTCGTGCAGGTCGTGAAGGAGCCCAACGGCTCCAAAGGCGCGTTCCTGACCACATGGCTGTCGCTCGCCGGGCGTTTCCTCGTGCTGACGCCGGGGCAGGAGCAGATCGGCATTTCCCGCAAGGTGGAGGACGGCGAGGAGCGCAACCGTTTGCGCGAGCTCATCCGGGGCCTTGAGCCCGGCGAAGGGCTTGGGGCCATCGTCCGCACCGTGAGCGCGGGCACGAGCAAGACCACGCTCCAGAAGGACCTCTCTTTCCTCAAGCGCGTCTGGAAGGATATCCGCAAGCGCGCCACCACGGAAAAGGTCCCCTCCCTGATCTATCAGGAACCGGGCCTCGCCAGCCGGAGCGTTCGCGACTATCTGTCCGACGACGTGTCCGAAGTCTGGGTGGACAACGCGGAAACCGCCGAAGCCATCCGGGAGATGGCTTCCCTGCTGTTCCCGCGCAAGGGCGACCTCGTGCATCTCTATGAGAAGCATGACAAGACCCTTTGGGAACACTTCGGCCTTCTCAGCCAGATCGAGCAGGTACATTCCCGCGAAGTGCTCATGCCGTCCGGCGGGCGTCTGGTGTTCGACCAGACCGAGGCGCTTATGGCTATCGACATCAACTCCGGCAAGATCGGCGGCAAGACGAATTTTGAGGCTATGGCCTTCCGTACGAATATGGAAGCGGCGACGGCCATCGCCCGCCAGCTTCGCCTGCGCGACATCGGCGGGCAGATCGTCATCGACTTCATTGAAATGCGCGATCCCGAGCATTGCCGTGAGGTTGAAAAAGAACTCCGCAACGCCATGAAGGGCGATCGCGCCCGTCACGACATCGGCAAGATGAGTTCTTTTGGCCTGCTCCAGATCGTACGCCAGCGGACCGGCTCCTCGGCGATCTCTATCAGCATGGAGACCTGTCCCCACTGCAAGGGGACGGGCCAGCGCCGCAATATGGAGTGGCAGTCCGTACAGACGCTTCGCGACCTGCACCGCGCCATGCGCAGCGCTGCGGCGGCGGGGCAGACCGAGTACGCCCACAGCGTGGACGCCGAGCTCGGGCTGTATCTTCTGAATCACAAGCGCGAACGGCTCTCGCTCATGGAAAAGGAATTTCACATCCGTCTGGATATCCGCATCGAGGGCATTTCTTCCGCGCCGGCAGCCCCAGCACAGCAGCAGGGCCATCAGCACAACGGGCAGAACAATGGCAGGTAACGGCAAGAAAGTGCTCCTGCACGCCTGTTGCGGGCCGTGCAGCATCATGTGCATCCAGTCGTTGCGCGACGAGGGCTATGACGTCACGGGATACTTCGCCAATCCGAACATCCATCCCGTCTCCGAATATTTTCGGCGGCGGGAGGCGATGGAACAGGTGGCGGAACAGATGGATCTGCCCATGTTGTGGCAGGACGATGTGTATGATCTGCCCGGCTGGCTCAAGATGGTGCACGATTTGGGGATCGCGGACAATCAAGGGTATGCCCGCTGCGGCTACTGCTACGAGAGCCGTCTTGCCCTGACCTGTGCCATCGCCTCGGAGAACGGTTTCGACTGCTTTACCACAAGCCTGTTGTATTCCCGGCACCAGCAGCACGACGCCATCCGGGGAATCGGAACCCGCGTCGCGGCGTCCGGTGACTACAGGACCAACGCCGGATTCGGTTCCGAGTTCCTGTACCGGGACTTCCGCCCCTTGTGGCAGGCCGGGATCGACCGCTCCAAGGAAATGGGCCTGTATCGCCAGAACTACTGTGCGTGTATTTTCAGCGAATACGAGCGGTTTGAGAAGAAGCTGAGGAAGTTAAGCGCGGAAATAGCGTAAGAGGTAAGTGATGAGGGTGGCTAGAGAATGTAAAAAAATAGTCGCAGAGATACTCGTTGCTGGGATTTTCGATAAACATCGAAGACGCCATGTGAGGCACATTCTGCGCACTATGGAGCCGATTAAAAACTTGGTGGATTTCTTTCGTTTTTTACTTGAGAAGAAGAGGGGAGAGATTCTATACATTGAACCTAGCGACGCACACGGTGAAATCGCCCCTGGCTATCTTTATTATTTTATTAAGGCTGGCTATCGTGTAGATGTGGTTCTTGATTCTGCGGTTGCGGAGGAGCGTCCCCTCTGTGGCATGTTACCCCACCCTTCCATTCGGCTTTTTTCTACTAATGTTTTCTTTTTAAAAAAATGGCTGTCCGTTATAGCACGTAGAAACTATAAACTGATTTTTATTTCTACATCTCAGCTGTATCAAAAAGATGGAAGCCTTTTTTGCAATGAATTTGAATCATTTTGTGTAGAAAATGCGAACAGGCTACTTCTTGTCGAGCACAATTTGAACAATGTACCACATAGTGTGGCAGAGTATGATCTATATCGGCAGGGTAAGCTCTCTGTCATTACAAATTTTAATAGGGATAAACACCTATTAGAGCTTAACCCTAGTTATTTTGGTTCATTTCCTGAAAAGGAAGAAAAGGCCAATAAACCGGTTTTTCTTATTGTAGGTGGGTTTGACTTATCGCGCCGTAATCCTCGACTTGTTATTGATGCGATCCGTTTTCTGTTGAAAAAAGGATATGATCAATTCGAGGTCGTGGCTGTCGGCAGTGGAAATTTTGGGGAATTGCCCCAAGATATTCAGTCTTTTATTCATATTCGAGGACGGGTTAACTACCCTGATATGTTTTCAGAAATGTGCCGTGCAGACTTTTTCCTTCCTTTATTTGATCCTACGTTGGAAGAACATATTAAATATAAAGAAACGGTTTCCTCTGGCTCTATTCAGCTTATCTTAGGTTTTTCCGTACCGGCTCTCATTGATGAAACATTTGCCACAGCATATGGTTTCAATAAGGAGAATGCGTTGCTCTACTGTGATAATCAGCTTGGCGAGAGGATGGTTGAGGCTATACAGATGAATCAGGAAGAGTGGAGTCAAATGCGAGAAAATATCAAAGCATATCGAGAGGAAAAGTATCGTAGTGGTATCGCTTGCATTAAATCATGTATCGAGAGAGCATATCTGAAATAAGCTTTTTTGCTGGTAAGCAAAAAGGAGGCTTCCAATGAAGGAAGCCTCCTTTTATTTATAGGCTACTACTCTTAATCCTCCAGAATCGTCTCGTTCTTCAGTTCGATCTTGGCATTGGAACGGAGCAGGCTGAGGAAGCCGCGGAACATCTGCTCACGCTTGGCGTTGAGCACGGCGTCGGTGATCTGCGGAGCGGCGGTCTTCCAGTCTTCGTCGCTCGGCGTCACGACTTCGGCCACGCGGGCGATGACCGCGCCGCCGTCGAGCGTGTAGGCCACGGGGAACCATTCGTTCACCTTGGCGGCGAAGGCGGCTTTGGCCAGTTCGGCGTTCATGCCCAGCTCGCCCATGTAGCCCTGACGGCCGACCGGTTCGGTCTTCTTGAGCTTGCCCTGAAGTTCCTTGGGCAGATCGGCGGTAAAGGTCTTGCGTTCGGCATTGGCGGCCTCGAAGGCAAGCGTGCGGGCCTTGTCCTGCTGGAGGCGAGCCTTGATGTCGTCCTTCACGGCGTCAAGCGGCTTCACGGTCTGAGGCTTGGATTCGTTTACCTTGGCGATGACATAGCCGGTCTTGGTCACGAAAGGCGTGTCCAGCACGGTGCCGGGCTTGGCGGCCAGCAGCGCGGGCAGGTTTTCAGGCTTGATGCCCATCTTTTCGGTCAATTCGGTCGTGTTGACGAGGCCGGTTTCCTGCGGGGCCAGCTTGAGCGGTTCCCCGGCTTCCTTCAGCGACTTGCCGCCGATGACCGCGAGCTGAACCTGTTCCAGCGCTTCCTGTACCTTGCCGGAGGCTTCATCCTGCGCCAGACGGGTGCGGATCTGATCCTTCACTTCATCCAACGGCTTCTGCCCGGCGGCCTTCTTTTCTTCAAGCTGGATGAGGTGCCAGCCGAACTGCGTCTTGACGGGCTCGGAAAGCTCGCCGGGGTTGAGGGCGAAAGAAGCCTTGTCGAACTCGGGAACCATCTGCCCGTGCGCGAACCAGCCGAGTTCGCCGCCCTGCGGGCCGCTGCCCGGATCTTCGGAGACTTCCTTGGCCACGGTGCCGAAATCTTCGCCGGCCTTGATGCGCTTGGCGATTTCTTCGATCTTGGCCTTCGCCTTGGCCTGCTCCTCGGCGGAAGCCTTGGCGTCGCTCAGGATGAGGATGTGGCGGGCGCGCACCATTTCGGGGGTGGCGAACTGGGCGGCGTTCTTTTCATAGTACTCGGATACGGCGGCGTCGCTGATGTTCTGGGCGGCGGCCAGCGCTTCCGCGCCGATGAGCAGGTATTCCACGTCGGCCTGCGGGGGCACGGTGAAGGATGCCTGATTGGCTTCGTAATAGTCCTTGATCTGCGCGTCGTCGACGGTAACCTTGGAGGTATAGTCTTCCAGCGGGTAGAAAACATACTCCAGAATGCGGCGTTCGCCTTCATAGCGGAAGAGATCGCGCACTTCGGCTTCGGGAACGAAGGCCCCGGCGGTGACGTCCGCGCGGAGCTTGTTCATCAGCATGTTGTTGCGGAGCTCGGCTTCGAAGTTGCCGGGGGTGTTGCGCTGGGCCTTGATCACGCGGACATAGGCGTCGGGATCGAACTTGCCTTCGGCGTTGTGGAAGGCGGGGAAGCTTTCGATGAGCTTGCGCAGCTCTACGGGCGTCACGACGATGCCGACGCGCTTGGCTTCCTGCATGATGAGGTTTTCGAGAATGAGGTTCTGGATGAGCTGCTGCTTGAGCTGCATCGCCTTGAGGCCGGCCGCATCGAGATCGGGATACTGGGCGCGCACCTGCTGCTCAAGCTGTTCGTATTTCCGCTGGAACTCCTGAATGGTGATGGGTTCCCCGTTCACGGTGAGGATGACCGTGGAAGGGCCGCCCGTCAGGCCGCCGACGCCCCAGAAGACGAAGACCAGAATGATGATGCCAAAGGCGATTTTGACGCCCCACGATTGGGCGTTGGCTCGAATGAGATCCAGCATGACAGCTCCAGTTCAAAGGTTACGGGCCCCGGGAAGCCGTACGGCGCCCCGCACGGCTTCCCGGGATCCGGCTTACATTTTTTCTTTTACGGCGTTCAACAGGCCGCCGGACCGGATGATGTCCAGTTCGGCCGCCGAGAGATCATTCCTTACAGGAAGAACGCCCACGCCCGCAATCTCAATGTTCGTCACGCCGCCGGGCGTGATTTCCGTGAGCGGGATGCGGATATCCGCACCTTGAGCGACCTTAGCATAATCTTCCCTGTTCACGAAGACTAGGGGCAGAATGCCGAAATTCACGAGATTGGCGCGGTGGATGCGGGCCATCGACAGGGCGATGACTGCTCTGATGCCGAGATGGCGCGGGGCCAGCGCCGCGTGTTCGCGGCTGGAGCCCTGACCATAGTTTTCGCCAGCCACGATGACGCCGTTGCCTCCCGCTTCGGAGACGGCGCGGGCGCGCTTCACGAAATCGGGGTCCACGCGCACGAACACGTGCTCGGAAATGGCCGGGATATTGGAGCGCAGGGCGAGGATTTCCGCGCCCGCGGGCATGATGTGGTCGGTGGTGATGTTGTCGCCGAGGCGGATCACGACGTTGGCTTCGAGCACGTCTCCGGACGCGTCGAGGCGGGGGAATTTCTCCAGCGCCACGATGTTCGGGCCGCGCAGGACTTCGACGCCGTCACCGTTTTCCGGCGGGAACACGAACAGGTGCCGGATGGACGGCGGATCGGCGGGCAGTTCCGGCTTGGCGGGCGGGGTCCCCCATGTGGCGGGATCGGTGAACTTGCTGTTCAGGGCGGCTTGGGCGGCGGTCAGAGGGCTGACCAGATAGACCTTGGCGTCCTTGGTGCCGCTGCGCCCCTCGAAGTTGCGGTTGAAGGTACGGGCGCTTACGCCGGAGGTGACGGGTGCGCCGCCGGAACCGATGCACGGGCCGCAGGAACATTCGAGCAGGCGCGCGCCGGAGCCGATGAGCGGCTCAAGGAGCCCTTCCTGCGCCAGCATGGTGAGCACCTGCTTGGAGCCGGGGGAAATCATGGCGTCGGTGCCGGGATTGATGCGGTGCCCGTCGAGGATCTGCGCGACCAGCTTGAGGTCCGCGTAGGAGGAGTTCGTACAGGAACCGATGCAGACCTGCTCGACGGGCAGGCCGTCGAGTTCGGCCACGGGCACCACGCGGTCGGGCATGTGCGGCTGCGCGGCCAGCGGGACCAGCGCGGAAAGATCGATGGCTTCCTCTTCATCATACGCGGCATCGGCGTCAGGGCCGAGTTCCCGCCAATCGGCTTCGCGGCCCATGGCCTTGAGGAAGGCGCGGGTCACGCCGTCGGAGGGGAAGAGGGTGCCCGTGGCGCCGAGTTCCGCGCCCATGTTGGCGATGGTGGCGCGTTCCGGCACGGAGAGGGTGGCGACGCCGGGCCCGGCGTATTCGAACACGCGGCCCACGCCGCCCTTGACGGTGCGGCGGCGGAGCAGTTCAAGGATGACGTCCTTGGCGGAGGCCCAGCCGGTGAGCGCCCCGGTCAGGAAGACGCGCACGACCTTGGGCATGGGGATATAGTAGGGCTCGCCCGCCATCGCCAGCGCGACGGAAAGCCCGCCCGCGCCCATGGCGAGCGAGCAGATGCCGCCCGCGGTGGGGGTGTGGCTGTCGGAGCCCACGAGGGTCGCGCCGGGCTTGGCGAAGTTTTCGAGGTGGAGCTGGTGGCAGATGCCGGTGCCGGGCCCGGAGTACACGCCGCCGAATTTGGCCGCCACGGTGCGCAGGAAGCGGTGGTCGTCAGGGTTGCGGAAGTTCATCTGGAGCGTGTTGTGGTCCACGTAGCTCAGGGAAATATCGGTCTTGACCCGGGGGATGCCCAAGGCTTCGAACTGGAGCCACGCCATGGTCCCGGTGGCGTCTTGGGTCAGGGTCTGGTCGATGCGCAGACCGATTTCGCTTCCGGGCGTCATGGTGCCGGAAACAAGGTGACTGCCGATGATTTTCTGTGTGAGGTTCATATGCTTCCCTTTTGTCTGGACTGCGTTGAAGCCGAGGGGCGCACCCCAACCGGGCCGGCTGGCGCGAAAGGAGATAATCTACGCGGATAGCTGAACAAAGGCAAGCAGTTGCCTTTTTGCCATTTTGCAACCCCGCGCCGATGATGGCTTTTGGAAGGAGGAACCTGTTTTTTCAGGGCACGGGTGTGTGTCGCCGAGTATGCGTGTTATTTTTTTTAAAAAAGTACGAACAGTGTCGGAATTGTTGGGCAAATGATTATAACATGCGGAAATAAAATAAAAATTGAATTGACGGAAAATCATTTTTCCGGGTAATACATTTTTGAAAAAGATAACACAATATTGTGCCGTGTTATTTAAAACAAGGAGTTCGCCATGCTTTTCAAAGTGTTGCTTGCTGGGATGTGTTCACTCTGCCTCGTTGGGACCGCCACTCTTGCCTCCGCGCATGAATTCATCGTCAAACCCGACAAAACACAGGCCGCCAAGGGCGAAAGCGTGGGCGTGCAGGCGCAGGCGGCGCACGTATTCATGATCAGCGAAGAGGCCGAGCCGGTGGAGACCGTGGTGGTCGAACTCATTCAGGGCAACGCCAAGGAGCCCGTGAAGCTTGCCGAAGACGCCAAGGCGAAGGCGCTTGTGGGCAAGGCGGCCCTCCCTGCGGACGGCCCCGCCATAATCGTCGGGCATCGTCTGCCGCAGACCTGGAGCGACACGACCGAAGGCGTGCTGGAGGGCGGCCGCAAGGATCTCGAAGCCAAGGGCAAGAAGGTCCTGAAGGTCGGCAAGTATGAGAAGTTCGCCAAGACCATGCTCAATCCCGCCGCGAATGACGGATTGTACAAGAAGGTTTTGGGGCACGATCTTGAGATCGTGCTGTTGACGAATCCCGCCGACATCAAGGCCGGTGACGACATCAAGGCGGAAGTGCTGCTGAACGGCAAGCCGGTAAAGGCCCCGCTTGGCCTGACCTACGACGGGTACAGCGCCGAGCAGGATGCCTACATGGCCAAGGCTGAAACCGGCGCGGACGGCATGGCGTCGTTCAAGGTGACCAAGCCCGGCCTGTGGATGCTGCGTACCGAAGTTACCGAAAAGCTCACCGACGGCAGCGCCGACAAGCGCAACATGCGCGCTACCTATGTTTTCCCGGTGATGAAGTAGGGAGCAGGGAAAAGGAAGGCTGTGGAGGGGCGAGGGAACCTTTCTGAAGAAGGGGGAGCACCCCCACGGTTCCCTCGCCCCTCCCCAAAACCCTCCTCTCCCCCTCCAAAAATTTCCATAAGGGCCGATGGAGGGTGGGGCGGCATGGAAATGTTTCCGTTGGGAATACGTCTCCCGGCGGGGTGCTAGGAAAGAGCGTTTCTGCTGTGTCGGGGCGCGGCCCGGCGGCATTGTTCGTGGGAAGGATGCGCGGGTGTCCCGGCTGGATGGGGAAAGCCCGATGCGGATTGAGTGTGAGATGAAAGTGGAGTGCCCGGAGGCTCCGTTTCCGGTGTTCCCTTTCCAAGGAGAAGATATGTTGAGACGTGTAGTGTTGGCCGCCCTGTTGGTTCTGGGCTGGTTTTCCGCGGACGCGCAGGCTCACGCGCTGCTGGCGAAGGAGCTGGCGTCCGGAGATGCCCGTGTGGTGGCGTTCTCGTATTCCACGGGCGACGTGGCGGCGTATGCCGAAGCGAAGCTGTACGGCCCGGACAGCGCGGATGTGGAATTTCAGAACGGGCGTACGGACGCTCAGGGAAGATTCGCGTTCCTTCCGGACAAGCCCGGCACATGGACCATCGTGGTTGCGGACAACATGGGGCATAAGGTTTCCCATCCCATGACAATCACGCTTTCCGATGAAGGTACGGTGGAACGCGAGGTCGCCCCGTCCGGATTCAGCGAATCGCTGCGGGCCTTGCCGGTCCTTTTCCGGGCGGTGCTTGGTGTGAGCCTGCTTTTGAACCTGTTCCTCGGGCTGGCCCTGTTCCGGCATCGTGCGGGGAGGCGGGCTTAGGGATGCGCTTCTGCATCCGCCGGAGTGGAACCGTCATCTCCAGGCAAGGGATAGGTCTAATAGAGAGGGGGTGGTCCCGGTGGAAAGGGCCTTTCGGTTTTGCCTTGGGGGGCAAGGAAAAGCGGGAAGGGGGCGTGTCGCGGAGCCCCTCTTTTTTCTTTTTGCAAGCGGGGCCGAGAGAGCCTTCGTTAGAGGCTTGTTATAAAGATCGTACAAATAATTGAATATTTATTTCGGTGAGAGAAAATGCCCTTGAAAGCTTCACCTCGGATCCTGAAGCTTTTGGTGTTTCCGGCTCTGAGAGGAAGAGGTCGGAAATACCCCAACCTTCACCATGAAGAAAGGAGATTTTCGTCATGAAGAGACTCACCACGCTTCTGCTTGCGGCCGGGCTTATCTGCTCCGCATTCTCCGCCGCCAATGCAGCCGACATCAAGGCTAAGGGCATGTGGGACTTCAGTTTTGAGTATACGAACGATTCGTTCGACAAGCACAACAGCAGCGACCGCTTCGGCGCGGCGCAGCGCCTGCGCACCCAGATCGACGTGATCGCGTCTGAAAGCTTGAAGGGCGTCGTTTATTTTGAAATCGGCGACACGCATTGGGGCCATGCCAAGGACGGCGCTTCCCTCGGCACGGACGGCAGGACCGTTGAAGTGCGCTACTCCTACATCGACTGGGCCATCCCCGAAACCGACGTGCTGGTCCGCATGGGCTTGCAGCCCTTCGTGATGCCTGGCTTCGTGGCCGGTTCCGCCGTGCTCGACGGCGACGGCGCGGGCATCACCATCGGCGGAAACTTCACCGAAAACGTCGGCGCGAACCTCTTCTGGCTGCGCGCTGAAAACGACAACACCAATGGTTATGGCAAGTGGCATGACGATCAGAACAACGCCATGGATTTCGTTGGCCTGACCTTGCCGTTGACCTTTGACGGTGTGAAGATCACGCCTTGGGGCATGTATGGTTTCGTGGGCAGCCGCAGCCTTGGTGGCGACGCCAAGGGTGACATCGATGACATGCGCGCCGGGATGCTCCCCGTGCTCCCCAGCGGCAGCGATCTGACCACGCTTGAAGGCAACCGCAGCGAAGGCAACGCATGGTGGGTTGGCATCACGGGTGAAATGACCACGTTCAGCCCGTTCCGCCTCGCCGGTGACTTCAACTACGGCTCCGTGGATATGGGCACGGTCCGTTCGCTCAGCGGATACGACGGCGCGACCAGCAAGACCATCGACCTGAAGCGCAGCGGCTGGCTGGCTTCCGCCATCGCGGAATACAAGCTTGATTTCGGCGTTCCCGGCCTGCTCCTGTGGTACGGCTCCGGTGACAACTCCAATCCGTATGACGGCTCCGAACGTATGCCCACCGTGGACGCCGGCTGGTCCGGTTCTTCCTTCGGCTTTGACGGCGGTTACGGCATTTCCAGCGATACCATCCTCGGCACCAGCCCCGTGGGCACGTGGGGCGTCGCGCTCCGCATGAAGGACATCTCCTTCATGGAAAACCTGACTCACGCCATTCAGGTCGGCTACTATCGGGGTACCAACAACAAGAACATGCCCGCGAACGCCGGTATGACCACCTTCCATGCCAGCTATCCTGATGCCACCGGCAGCATGGTGGGCTCCACCTACCTGACCACCAAGGACGGCGCGTGGGAAGCCACCTTCGACACCGACTACCAGATCTACAAGGATCTGACCCTCGCCGTGGAACTCGGGTACATCCACCTGAGCCTCAACGACGGCGTTTGGGGCAACGTCCTCGACAACACCAACCGCAACGCCTACAAGGCCTCCGTCAACATGCGGTACGCTTTCTAAGAACAGGCTTTGCTGAACCGGGAGGGGAAACCAAGGATGCGTTTCGCGCCGCGCGGCTGAAGCTCCTCCGCACGGATTGCCTTTTGGCATCCTTCCCTCCCAAACCGCTTCGCCCTTCCGGCCACCCGGCGGGAAGGGCGGAGCCCCGGATTGGCGGCAGTCACGGGCTGCCGATCCGGAGACATTTCCCGAAGGCTTTCGGTGTCCGACAGCAACGAAGCCGACGGCCATCCTTCCTTCTCTCCTATGCGGAAAACCGGGGCAGCCTGTTGCGCGAGGCTGTCCCGGTTTTCTTTTTTTATAATGCCGTCTGCCGGGGGCTTCCCGTCTTAACGCCTAGTTCTGTTCCACCAGCGGGGCGGTATACTGCACTTCGGAGTCCCACGGGAAAAGAATCCACGTATCTTGGCTGACTTCGGTGATGAAGGTGTCCACGAGGGGCTTTCCGGCGGGCTTGGAGTACAGGGTGGCGAAATGGGCCTTGGGGAGCATGTTGCGGATGATGGTGGCGGTATTGCCGGTGTCCACGAGGTCGTCGACGACGAGCCAGCCGTCGCCGTCGCCTTCGATGGCCTTGAGGACTTCTTCGCCGCCGGTCTGTTCGCGGCCCTGATAGGTACAGATGCACAGGGTGTCGACCAGACGGATGTTGAGCTCACGGGCCACGATGGCGGCCGGGACAAGCCCGCCGCGCGCGACGCCGATGATGCCCTTGAACGGTCCCTGTTCCAGAAGGCGCCATGCCAGCGCTTTAGCGTCGCGGTGGAGTTGATCCCATGTGACGGGGTACAGTTTCTGATAACGGTCGGCCTTGCCCATACTTGGTTTCCTCTCGGGTTTCGTGTGTCTAGTCGGCTTTCGCCTGAAGGCGCAGCTTCCCGAACGAGTCTTCGGTCAGCGCGACGATGCAGAAGTTATGTTTGTCGGCAAGGGCCAGCGCTTCGGCCCTGTCGAAAAAGAGCGTTTTGCCCGCGTCCACGGCAAGACAGCGGTAGTGTTGTTCGATGAGGAGGCGCACGGTCTGCAGCCCGATGGACGGCAAGTCCACGCGTTCGTCCTGTTTGGGCTTGAAGCGTTTGATCGCCACGCAACCTTCGCCGCGCAGTTCGCCGCCGCGCCGCAGGGCGGCGTCCGTGCCTTCGAGGCATTCCACGGCCACCACCATGCCCTGTTTGACCACGATGCATTGGCCGATGTCAAACCGGCCGAGCGCTTCGGCGATGGGCCAGCCGTAGTCGATTTCCGCAATCTCCTCGGCTGAGGGGCCGCGCCGGGTCAGGACGCCTTCGGGGCAGAGCAGGGAGGTGGAGAGTTCCGCCGCCTGGATGAGCGTGAAGCCTTCCTTTTCCAGATCCGCCATGATGGCCCGGAGCAGCGCGTCGTCGCCTTTGCCCCTGAGGGAGAAGAGGATGCGCGCCGCCCGGAAGTCCGGGCGCAAGTCCAGCGCGCGCGGCTTGTTGATCGCTCCGGCCATGCACAGCCTGCGGACGCCGTGCTTGCGGAAGTAGTCGATCACCTTGTCGAACTGGCCCAGATAGACGGTCGTGTACGCGTCGGCCAGCGCTTCAAGGCCGGGATCGGTGAAGCCGTGGAAGGCGCAGACCACAACGCCATAACCCGCCGCCTTGGCGTCTTCCGCCACGAGGCGCGGGAATTGTCCGCTTCCTGCAATAATGCCGATGGATTCGCTCATAATCCGTGCCCTGTACCATAAATGCCCGGTGAATAAAAGCGTGCCGGAGCCCCGCCCCGGCACGCTTACACCATCAATGATTGCGCTGGGATCAGCCTATCTGCACCACGCTTCGGGCGTGGACGGGGCAGGCTTCGACGCAGGCGGGCACGGATTTGCCCTCGCGCTTCATCCAGTCCTTGCACAGGTCGCAGCGCACGGCCACGGAGCGCATACTCTTTTGGGCCATCGTTTCCGACGTGGCGGAGGGCAGGCCGATGGATTCCAGCGAGATCGCGCCGTAGGGGCAGGCCATGATACAGAGCTGGCAGCCCGAACAGATCTGGGCGTTCATGGTCACGATGCCGTCGTCCTGCTGGAGCGCCCCGGTGGGGCAGATGCGGGCGCAGGGGGCGTTCTCGCACTGGCGGCAGGAGATGGGCGACTTCACCGAGCCGCTCTTGACGACATGGACGCGGGCGACGAGTTCGTCGCGCTTTTTCAGGGCCTCTTTAAAGGTCAGGCCGTGGTGGGCGGCGATGCAGGCGATTTCGCAGCGGCGGCACGCCTTGCACTTTTCCGGGACCGATTCGATCATGTAACGGCTCATGGCATATTCCTTACGAACTTTCGCAGTCAATCTGGGGTGTCAGCAGGCGTCGATGCCGGTGATGAGGAAGTCCCGGCCGCCCTTGCCTTCCAGCCGCAGGCTTCCGCATTCCGGGCAGCGGCAGCGCGGCGAGGTCATGGGAAATCCGTGCCCGCACTCAAGGCAGCGCCCTTCGGCGGGGACGATCGTGATGTCCAGTTCGGCCCCTTCCGCCGCCGTGCCTTCCGCGTACAGCTCGAAGCACGCTTCCAGCGTTTTGGGCTCCACCGCCGTGAACAGCCCCACCGAAAGCCGCACCCGCGTGATCCTGCTCACGTTGTGGCGTCTGGCCTCGTCTTCGAGGATATGCATCATGCCTGCGACGATGGATGCTTCGTGCACGGGTTCCCTCGCTGGGGAGGGAAGACCGGGGGAGGGAGCTTTTTTCAAAAGTGGGGGACACCCACACGCTCCCTCCC
>OGZP01000973.1_pt1 | contig 22917 bp, 23 predicted proteins | sample 1576811 | NCBI WGS metagenome assembly OGZP01 (sample SAMEA3541553, study PRJEB24748) | human gut metagenome | biome: human gut; feature: human-associated habitat; material: faeces | place: China | collected 2012
TGTCTTCAGTATACCCTGTTTTCACTTCATTGGGAATAACGAGTCCTGACCCTAGTTTTCAAACGCGCTCTGATGGGTACCCAGTGGATTTATTCCTCCGCGTGGACTATGAAAAGTTCCACCATCACCTCCTTAAAACCTATTGAAATTAGTGGTATATCTTTTTGAAGCCTTCATAAAAATACGACTGTTCGATGCCCTTAAAGATGACTTCACGATCATCAACTCTTTCAGTCAGGCTTGGTTGAATGAGCATACGCAATTCAAGATCATTTACAGGGCTGCGTTCCATAGCCTGCAAGTAACGTTCTTTATCTATTTGGCACCAATCAACAACCTTTTGAAGGTTTTTTTTCAAAATCATATCAAGCCATATACGTGTAGCACGCCCATTCCCTTCCATGAAGGGGTGGGCAATGTTCATTTCTACGTATTTTGCAATGATTTCTTCAAAGGTACTCTCCGGCATCTTTTCAATGGCGGCAAGGGCTTCCTTCAGATACAGAGAATTGGCAAAGCGAAAATTGCCCTTTGAAATGTTCACCTCACGAATACTGCCAGCAAAGTCATACAAACCATCAAACAGATACTTGTGAATCTGCTGAAGCCCCTTGGTTGTACCCACTTCCATAGTAGAAATATCGCCAGATTCAAACAGACGATAGGCGTTTTGGAGGCTTGTACCGTCAATACTCATAGTTGATCCCCCTGTTGTCGCTGACTCATTTGCTTTTCTGTACGATCTTTCCGCTTGTATTGTCCATTCGGTACTGCGTGATGGTTCCATCAATGATGTGCTGGCAGACTTCAACAGCAGTATTCATATCCACGGCAAACCATTCCTCAGGCTTGTAGGCTTTGCCTTTTGAGCTGATGAGGGTCAGGCCAAGCCGTTGTTTATGCAGAAAGGCGTGGATGAGGTTCTCGAATTTCTGCGGATTGAGGTTGAAGCACTGGATGCTTGCCAGAATATTGACAGGGGCTTCGAGGTAGGTGGGGTCCTTGCTGGCATTCTTGATTCGCGCGTGTACGTCTTGTGTCGAATAGCCGATCTTGACGAGTTTCCCGGCTGCCTTGAGCTGTGCCAATGCGGGAGCTTTCGTCTCTGAGGAGAGGATATAGACGTATCCCGTCGGCGTGTTCTTGTGTGAAATGCTTATGGAGCCGTTCGCGAACAGGTTCGGATCAAAATTGACACGCCGTCCGTGCTTGTCCTTGTAGAGTGCCCGTGTCAGCGAGCGTTTCAGGAGGTCGATTTCCGTCCCGTTTTCAAAGATAACACGCAACCGTGGGTTTTCCCGTTTGGATTCGCCCGTATCTTCCTTGATGATGCTGTCCACCAGACAAAGCAGACCATTGAGAATGAAGACCTGACCGACTTTTGCATCAGATTCCTGCACAATCCGTTCCTTCATCACCATTTTGGTGGGCAATACCTTGTGGATGTCCTGAAAGAATTTTTCGTAACGGAAAAAGTCGTCACATGGCTTGCGTGAGGCGATTTCGTCAGGCATTTCCTTGTCTTTCTTCTGGGATACATGCTTTACGGCATAGATGGACGTGTCAATGTCATCCAGCAGATCAAGATCGTCATCGTCAAAAATGTCTGACAAGGATTTGACGTGGCTTTCAGTATCAGCTTCTTTTTCAGGTTCCGGGATTTTTGCTGCAACGGAAGGCTTGAGTAACCCGACAGAGTCAAGGTGCATGACCTTGGCTCTGAGTTCAGGGCGAGTCTGGTATCCCATGAGCTGCCAGTAGAGCGTTTTTTCATCAGGGTTGCTCTGGTCTGGCTCGCGGTGGTTTCTCTTATAAAAATCAACGAGATTCAGAAAGACCGTGACTGCCGAATCCTCTTTCTGTGCCGTTTTCGGTTTGATGGCTATACCGTCAAGAAGTCCCAGTTCGTCCTCGTCATGGAGGATGTCATCAACACTCTTGCCCCATCTGGTATTTTCGGATCGTAATTTCATGCGGATACCATTTACTGGGCTTGCGACTGCATCTGCTGGGCTTTCTTGTTTCTGACATAGGCCAGCACCTCAGCTAAACGCCTTTCATAGGCATCATTGGCGTTCAGGGACGGAGCAACGCCATATTCACGTTTGAAATCTTTCACATCCTCCCACAACAAGACGGCCTCTTCATCTGTCACAGTGCTTCTGACTGTGGCTACCTGATCTTGAATGGTCTTGAGCATGGCTGCATTGACCGACTTGGAGAGGATTTCATACGCACCCTGAAATGGGTTGATGCTGTCAATCAGGTCGATGTTCAAGTTATCAATGTCGATGAGTTTGTTTCCAATATTCAAAAATTCCTTTGCTCCGTTCGGAATACTGTTTCCATCATCGTCATTTTTTTGTTTTTCCGACGTGCCGCCCACGACTTCAAACTTGGGATCAAGCTTGCTGATCAGCCCGCCGTTGGCATGGATGGCAAGCTGCGTCTTGGCAACGTCATTGACGGTCGAGACTTCGCTCATGTCGAGGTCGGGGAAGAGCTGCATGATGATTTTCGGCATCTCGACATCAGTCACGAGTTTGGGGTCGGTTGTCTTGGTGATGGCGGCGTTGATGACTTCCGGGGTATTCAGGAGGGTCGTGACCACCTGATCGATACCGCCGGAGGAGAGAATTTTTTGGACGCGTGCAGATATGGGGTGTTCCGTATCGTCCAGAATAATGTCGCCGGGCTGAAGCGTTTCACCGGGCCGCATGAGGGAACGCGGCCTGAAGGTGATGTTGGGAGCCAGCACCTCACGCATGAGCAGCGACAGCGTGATGGCCTTGAGCATATTGTTGACGGAATTCTTGACGTCTTCGTCTTCCGCATCGGGTTGGGCGATGAGATTGGTAAACTGGGCGTGCGTCTTTCCTTCGCAGTCACGGGTTGCCCTGCCGATGATCTGCACAATTTCCGTCAGGGAAGAACGGTAGCCGATGGTCAGCACATGTTCGCACCAAGGCCAGTCAAAGCCTTCCTTGGCCATGCCGAGCGCAATGATGATGTCCATCTGGTCGCGTTCCCTGATTTCACGCAGATACTTGAGGACATTCACACGCATGGAGTCATCGGTTACGAGGTCGGCAACACGCAGGGTTTTCCCCTTGCGTGTTTTCACCGTCATGATGCCTGTCCGGGAATCCTTCGCCACCACGGTCCCGATGGCATCCAGAATAGTATCCACCTCATGGAGCTTTTGTCCTGTGGATTCCATGGAGTTGACGTTGGGGATATGGAGGATGGTTTTCTTGTCGAGATCAAGCACTTTCTTCAGGGCGTCGAAATAGCGCCCCTGATAGAAGTGATAGCCGATTCCGAGCGACTTGAGATACTTGTAGCCGTTGAGCTGTTCGTAATAAGTATAGGTGACTTGTGTGAATTTGGCTTCGGTTTCCGGTGAGAGGATGGGAACCTGATCCCCACGGAAGTATGAGCCGGTCATGGCGATGATGTGGGCGGTGGAATCTGCCATGAGGGCGTCCACCATAGCGCCAAGCTTGTTGCCGTCTTCAGCCGAGGTGTGGTGAAATTCGTCTATGGCGACAAGGACATCATTGAATGCGGCACAGTTCCCGATGCGTTCATAGGCAAAACGCAGGGTGGCGTGGGTGCAGAGAAGGTAGCGGGATTCCGTATTGTTGAGAAAGGCGGCAACCTGCTCGACCTTGCCTTCACTGCCTGCCGTACAAAGGTCACAATCAACATGCCAGTCGGCAAAAAAGCCTGAGCTGGTGAGGTTGGTATCCCTGAACGAGCCGCCGATGGACATTTCGGGAACCGCCACAATGACCTTTTTCAGGCCCTGCCTGATGACCTTGTCCAGCGCAAGGAACATGAGCGCACGGGATTTCCCGGAAGCTGGCGGCGCTTTCAGCAGCAGATATTGGGCAGTTCTAGCGGCATAGGCCCGCGCCTGCATTTCGCGCATCCCCATGTCATCTTGCCGTGTGCTTTTCCCGGATTGCTCATAGCGGACAGTCAGAAGATCAGGCATGGGGCTTCTCCTTAGCATTCTTGGCGGCGACCAGTTTCTCATACAGCTTGAACAAAAGTTGTAACCGTTCTTCGTCGCTTTCAAAAGGGGTATTCCGATACAGGCTGTCCACTGCCACGTCGAGGTTGTGGTGGGCCTCTGCCAACGGTTCCGGCATCTTGTCCGGGTCATACATTTCCGCCAGAGTCTTGTCGGGGTACATATTCCGTATGTTCAGCACCATGTCCGCCAATTCGGAAACCGCTTTCTTCTGTTCTTCCGACACGGTAGGCCAAGGGAAGGTATTGTAGACGATGGAAGCAGAATAGCGGTAACGCATTTCAAGTCGCCCGCAAACTGTACGCATCCAAGCCATATGCATAGCTGAGGTGAGGATGGCGAAGTCGTATAAGGATGCATCAGAAACAATTAAATTTGCGTCACTTGCAATAGTATCTGATTTCAGAAATCCGATAGGAATATATTTCCTCTTTTCTGAAGAATGACGTGGTATTAATAAATATTGTTTTCCAGATTCTGGTATAAAAAAGAATAGTTCTGGAGTTTTTGCTTTATCTCTTGTAGGTTTCGCGGTTGATGCTTGCCTGAACTTAGCTACAGCCTCGACTCTGCTGCGAATAGGTTCAATATGAATCCATTCTTCTTTATTTACATCTTTTAACCATAAACAATATCTTTTTTCTCCTCCATTTAAAAAATCTTCTGCTCCAATATATCTTTTAATTAGTTTTTCTGATGATGGATACATTAAAGTCATTTGATTTCGAACTTTTTCAGTAATTAAAAAATTACCACCATCATTTGGCATATTTCCAAAATAACATTTTTTTGTATTGCATAATGGATTTTGAGTTTTATCAATAAATATATTTTCTTCTTCAATAAGGTAATTATTTATTTTTAATACTTTTTTACGTGTTATTTCATCTTTTTCATTGTTTTGAGTAAATAAAAATTTATTAGCGTTATCTTTTATTGAAAAACATATTATTATACAAAATACAGCTGCGTTACCACTTGATTCATTATTCCATTTAAAAGTGGTATAGGCAAAATTTATTTTAATATTATCTTTTTCAATATTTTTCCAAAACAATGAAGCTTGTTGGCCTTGACATATTGAATTTGAAGACACAAAAGATACCTGTATATCTGTACCTTTAATATATATAGCAGATTTTTTATACCATGCAGTTACATAATCGATAGAATTAAGCAATCGAATTTTCCCAAAGACACTTTCCATATCTTTCCGCTGTGATGTAGACATTAATTTACCGCCACAAAACGGCGGATTCCCCATGATGTAGTTCAGCTTCTCCGGCGCAACCACGTCTTTCCAATCGATAATCAACGCATTGGCGCAGACGATGGTTGCCGAATGCTGCAAGGGGATGGACGAGATAACCTGCCCAAATGTTTTCCCCACCTTCAGATTCATGACGTGTTCCATGAGCCACATGGACACACGGGCAACCTCTACAGGAAATTCTTCCAGCTCAATGCCGTAAAACTGGCTGATGCTGACCTTGATGAGCGGGCGAATGTCTAAAGCAAGAAAACGCGTATCGCCTTTTGTTTCAGCCTTGATCGCCAACAAAACCTGTAGCTCCAGCTCCCGCAGTTCCCGATAAGAGACAATGAGGAAATTCCCACAGCCACAGGCAGGATCGAGAAATCCCAGAGAAGCAATCTTGGCATGGAAATCTTCCAGAGCTTTCTTTTTGCCCTTTTTCAGGTCGAGAATCTTCTGAAATTCCTCATGAAGCCCATCAAGAAAGAGTGGACGCACCACCTTCAGGATGTTCTTTTCACTGGTGTAGTGAGCCCCAAGGGAACGCCGCTTGTCCGGGTCCATGATGGACTGAAACATCGAGCCAAAGATGACCGGAGAAATGTCGCTCCACGTCAGAAAACCACAGTCAAGAAGAAGCCTGCGCGCCTTGGCATCAAAAGTCGGAATAACCGTTTTCTCTTTGAAAAGCCCCCCATTCACATACGGGAAGGACTGAAACGTGGCGGAAAATGCGGCCCGCTCCGGCGCGTCACCCGGCAGGTCAAGAACCGCAAACAGCTTCTCAAAAAATTCGGCAACATCGGAACCATCTTCCTGCGTAACCGATTTGAGGGCCTTTACCATCTGATTCTGCTCAGGAAAGATTCCCGTATCTTCTGCAAAAAAACAGAATAACAGACGGGTCAGGAAGACATTCAGGGTATGCTTTTCATCATGATTTTCATACTGATTGATGATCTGGATATGGTCATACAACCGCCCCATCTTCTCACAGGCCTTGGTATCCGCAGGATGCTCGGAATAGGCAATGGCCTTCTCGTACAATCCCGTCAGTGGCAGAAAGAATTCATAGTTCGTTTTGAAATCGCTGTAGTCGAACGTTGTCTGGTCTTTGACTGTCCTGTCATAGGCAATGACCGTCGTGTAATCCGTTACAAGGATAAACCGTATCTTTTGCTGCTCAATCATAGAAAGGGCAAATATATCCTCAAAAGCCTGTTCAAGAGAGGAACCATCTGTAACAGGGTGAAAATAAATCTGCCTGGAGAGTGCAATATCACCGGGAATCTTGGCTAGATTGCGCTGAGGATCGCCCATCTGAAGACGCTTGATCGTCGCGTTGGGAATCCCATAGGCTGACAAAAAGGAAAAGATACAGTCCTTATTCGGTGCAGCAACCATCTTTTCCAGCGCCTTGATGATTTTGGCCTGATTGAGCGCAGCCATCGTTCCTCCAAGAATAAGTGTAGCTATCTGTATTTACGATATTAAATAGTTTTGTTTCAGCTAATTACGACCACACAAAGACTATAACAAGAGATTCGATAAGGCAATGAAGACAAAAACCATGCGGCAGTGTTTGACACTGTAACATGAACCTTTTCATGTAACTCACTAAAAACGTGCTTTCCTCTGTGAAAAGATAGGTATTTATTTTTTGGGGCTGTCCTAGCTAAGACTAATGTTTAGCTTGTTTTACCCAATAAGTTAGCTCAGTTAGGAGTTGTTTATGATTGCCCCCATTGAAGCGCCATTCGCACTCCTTGAGGAACCAGTAAAAGTGTTCAGGCTTGATACCGTTAAAGCGACGCAAGTGTCTTTTGGCCTGATTCCAGAAATTTTCTATTCCGTTGATATGATTATATTGTTCCGCAAACTTCTGGGAATGATTGATGCGATGATGGAATCCGTTGATATCCAGGGCGTTGTAAGCTGAAAACGTATCCGTATAGACTATGCTGTCAGGCTCCACCTGTTCTCTGATGATAGGCAGAAGTGTTTCCGTACGGGCATCGGGAATGATTGCCGTATAGACTCTGCCGTTTCTCTTCAGCAGACCAAAAACGGCTATTTTTCCGGCAGCTCCCCGTCCTCGTTTACCTTTTCTTACTCCGCCAAAGTAACTCTCATCAGCTTCTATCTCACCGGACAACCGATAACTGGGGAGATGGGAAGCAATAAGACGGCGCAAGCGCATGAAATAGGATGCGGCTGTGTTACGGTTTACTCCTACCATTTCTCCGGCAGCCCTTGCCGTAGCGCCTGCCACAAAAAATTTTATGAGTTCGGTCTGTTGCCGATTACTTAGTCTGCTGCGCCTTTCATACATGGCGTTATCCTAGCTCTTTTTTCTTAGCTAGGACAGCCCCTTTTTTAAAATAAATCCGCCATATTTTTCAGCACATAATATGCCCGATACGGCTCAATTACTCACGATCGAACCGTTTACCAATGAGGACAATACCAATAAATTCATTCTTGATTTTTCTAGGTCTGATTGTATTACTAAAAAGATAATAATAAATAAAGAGAAGAAGAAAGACAATAACAAAAAGAAGAGAAAAGAATAAAGAGAGAGAGAGAGAGAGAGAGAACATTAATCTCACACCACATAGGTGTGAGAGGGGGTAAGAGCATAGCTCATCATGATCCACCACAGGTGGAGAGATGAAGAGAGCTCAAGATCACATTTCCTTTTAAACATATCTTCATGAGAATATGAAACTAAATAAAAGGATTTCTCATGAAAAAAGAAATTACATTCGAAGATGTTTTTGATGGATTGCAAATCCTTCCTTCAAGAGATGAAACAGAAGTTAAGTTCATTGATATTTTAGAGAAACAAAAAGAGCTTATGGAGTTTGCATTAGCAAGCCATAATAAAGTCATGCAAATTCGCTTTGATCTTCACTACCCTTCTGACGGCTTTATCCTTCCTTCCTCTGATGACATATCTATTTTTAGTTATAACCTTTCACGAAGGTTAAAGCGAATGGTCATAGCAACTCATAGAGTTGATCCTTTGTATATTTGGGTCAGAGAGATTCATGACTCTTCTTTTCCCCATTACCATTTTCTTCTTTGGATCAATGCAAATGCCATAAAGAATAAATTCACTGTTTTTGATATGGCAAATAAGATTTGGAAAAATACTTTAAATACGAACGAAGAAGGTCTTGTTCATTATTGTTTGAACAAAAAAAGAGATCCTGAATACGATAATGGAATCATCATTGATAGAAACAAAGATGACTTTTCATTGAAAAGAGATGTTGCATTCCGCTCTGGAAGCTATCTTGCCAAAACATTCAGCAAGGATGGTCTTGAGAAACATGCATGGCGATATGGATATTCAAGGCTTTCTAGAGGTTAAAAAAAGGAGATAACTCATGTTTGGAGATGAAATATTCTTGGATCAATTGCGTAAGGAACTGCCTCCAGTTTTTACAAGAGAATTTGCTTCTGAAAAGATTGGAAGAATTTTTTCTGCGAAAAGCATGTCGAATGCTGATGCTCTTGGGACTGGGCCTGCTGTGAAAGTTAAGATTGGCAAGAAAATTGGATACGAAAGAGATTCATTTCTTCAATGGCTACGAGGTAAAATGAAACATGATGCTCCTCATGTAAAAAAAGAAAATACTTTCCATTATATGCCTGATTCAACACCATTCAGAACGTTTTGACTTGGATTAGATGAATGGTGCTCTTTTTATCAACACTTTTACAGGAAAAGGAGTTTTCTATGTTTAATATTTCCGATTCAATTACTGTTCATGTGCTTCAGATTCCCAACGATCAAAACGGCAAGACTGCAATTGTTTCTGCAAGTCTGGTTATGCCTGATGGCAGAGTGGTAAGTGATGTTTGTTCTGTATCTCCTCGTTCTCCTTTTGAAAAGGAAGACACCCTTGAAATCGCCAAAAACAAGGTTATAAACGCTGTTAAACAAAAAGCTGAACCCTGTATCCAAAACCATCAACAGCCCTCTAGAAATGCCATTCAGGATGATAAAAGCCAATTCCAGGGGGGAGGAGATAAACCTGCGACTGACAAACAGATTTTTCTTATTCAAAAACTGGCTGAAGAGAACGGGAAAGATGCCAAACAACTTTCCCTTGCCAAGTTTGGTAAATCGCTCTCTGCCTTGATGGGGCGGGAAGCAGATTTGTTGATCAAATCTTTGAAACAGTAAAAAGAAGAAAGGGTATCCGAAAAATGGATACCCTTTCTTTAATAATTAAAAATTCTGCACATGCTAATCGATGCTTTCCATAAATTCTGCAAGCGAAACGATATGCAAGTCAGGAAAAACGCCACGCAACTCAAGCAGGTGCCTGTCACCTGAGACCAGATAAGCAGTATCCGCCGCCTGCGCCAGTCGAATAAAGACAGCATCGTCCCTATCCCGCAAGAATTCGATGTTATCATCGCAGGAGTTCAATTCCAAGGTTTCAGCCCAAGGAAGGACATCCGCAAGCAGGTTTTTGATATCCTCGTGCCTCAGCTTGAATTTAGGGTAGCCGAGGACTCGCAGCAACTCTGCGACTGATTCACGACAGACCACAGGGATAATATCCCCACGCTGCCATGCGATCCGTAGCTGTCCCGCTCTTCCGTGTGAGAAAATGAGGGCGGAGACCAGACAATTAGTATCCAGCACAACCCGAGTAGGCGTCACGCTTTTTCTCCCCGGCTCCAAGTGATCGCATCCTCCACATCCTGCTCGGTAATGCCGAGTGCAGCCAACTTTTCCCTCACAGCGTCGGCAGGCCGCACCTGCATAGGCGTAAGGATGATACGTCCATTTTCAAATGTGACCTCAACATACTCAGTTCTGCCGACCTGCTGCATGACAGCCTTAGGAAGGGTAAGCTGATTCTTGGTGGTAATTTTAGCGAGCATAGGTTTTCCCCTTTTTTCAGCGATACAATGATTCCTTGTTTTAAGGATACCTTGTTTCCTTAAAATGTCAAACCATCTCAAACTCCTCACGCTTGATTCAAAGCTGTTTATGGTTTTGCCGGTCGAAACCGTCATTCGTGATCGTCAGGAAGGATGCTATGCAGCCCTGGCTCAGGCAGATAGCGCAGGTGAATCCACCCCATTTGTGGAGTTCCTGCTGGACGCTTTGCATGTGGCATTGAACGAAGCCGTTACCTCGAATGTGGAACAACCGATCCAGCTGCCGATCCAGCTGCCGATCCAGTTCAAAAGCTTCTGCCTCTATTTCGGGAAAACCTGAGCAGGGAATCGCAAGCCTCATGGAAAAACTGGGACTCAGCCATAAGCCCACATTTCGCCGAAACTATCTGAATCCGGCTCTTACTCAAGGTTATTTGGAGCGTACCATTCCAGACAAGCCCAGCAGCCCGGCACAAAAATATCGGTTGACGGAAAAAGGTCGCCAACTGATGCGCTGAACCTGTCATCGTCTTGAGTCATCGCCTATGCTTTGCCTTATCTTTTGGACTCCATCCTGCCTTATGAAAGGCTTATCCACACCCTCAAGTAAATTCTTACATCGGGCGGGTGCAAGTCGCACACCTCAAAAAAAAATAAGCCACTGCGTAAGCTTTCGCTTTTTGCATTCAGGGAATACGAAGAGGGATTTTTCGCAAAAATTGCTGCAAAAAACCCCCCTCAGAGTTGAAAACTTCTCGAAAATACGAGTCTTATGCTCTGCCTACGCCCATGCGGTTCAAATACCATGCCCCCACAGGTCTTCCAGGGCCGTACTTCTCCGTCAGGGGTAGCACCTCCAACGCCCCATAATCGACCAGCCAGCTGATGGCGATATCGACCTTTGCAGCTCTGAATTTACTGCGCATGGCATCCTTGATTTCCTTATTCGTAACCTTAGCGGCCCGGTTAGCGGAACAGCACCATTCCGCGATTTTGAGAATACATAACTCCGTCTCCCGATCCGCGTCGAAAAGTACGCTCACTTTCAAATGCTCATACGCAACCTGCATGAAGTGAGTCGCCATGTACATCTCACGCTCGGAAATCAAACATTCGGAAGGAACATCATTTTCGCACAGATGGAAAATCCCTGCGATCCTGAGTGCCTGCTGGGAAGCTCGAACGCACCAATCCCGGATGCGGGCACCATTCCCATTCAGATTCACCTCGCTTCTCATTTCTTGGTCAAACTCATTGAGAATTTTTGCAGCTCCCGTGCCAACTCGAAGATACTTGGTCGGTGGAGTGTTTCCTTGGGTATCCGGCTTGGACGCATTGAAGAGATTCATCAATTTCTGCCTGAGTTCATCCTTGATCCTTTCATCTATCGGCTTACCCATCCCTCTTTTCCTGTAAGGAGGAGCAGCATAAAGGATACTGCGGGCTGTGATGCCCATAGCTCGTTGAGTCTCAGCCATGACAGTCTTCCTGAAAAATTCAGGTTGGGTGAAGACTACCGCATTCACAAAAGGCTCTCTGACACACGAACCTTGGCGAGAGATCCTAAGCTCCGCGTGCCCTTCACCCGCCCAATATTTTGCAACCTGGCGGTATACATTTTCATTCCAAGAAACACCATCGGGATCGAAGAGATTGACGTATCCTTGCGACTCCATAGTTTTGGCGAATGCAGGTGCGGTAACATCATTTACGAAAATTTGTACAGGTTGAAGTTTATTCTCCTTGATCTGCTTCAACTCGCCAATAATCGTTTCCAGTCTACTGGTATCACAGGATATGATAGCTTCATCAAGAGCCTCTTGTTTTTCAGCTTCCAGTATCAATCGTTTGGCTTCAATCCCAATTTCTCTTTGTTTGAAATTTTTATTTTCTACTCGTTCATATTCTTGAAATATATCCAATATAAGTTGCATAGCAGAACTTTTTCCTTCACCACTTGGTGCGCTGACACAAATAAAAAGCCCAAGGATGTTATCCTGACCATTTTCATTAACGATATGATGATGACCACGGTCTGCACCAGCAATTCCCCCAACAATACTCAACAGAACAAAATCAGGATTAATATCATAGGAATTAGCAATATCAATAGTCCAGTCGTATAAATTATCAGGAATTAAATTCATCATGAAAGATGCATTAATGACCTGATGCCGCTGAATCATTTCACGAATTCGAATAAGTTCTATTCTATTGTCATGATAATATCCAAAAGGATGTGACAGATCATAATCCATTTAATTCTCCTTGTGGGGATGGTTTTCCATCCCCACAACATGTTCAATTTATAATAAATTTCTTCAAAATGATCTCATCATTTTTAGAAATGACCTGCACTGAATCTTCAGAATTAAGTCCTAACGCCTTACGAAGTGACAGGGGAAGATGCTTCGCCAAGATCACATCATCGGAAGAAAATGGCTCGAAAAGTCCAAGCTCGAGCCCCCTTGCATAAAGGCGAAGGAACTGTTTCTCCGTAAGACGGAGTTGAGCACGGATGCAACCAAGGCCCAGCCCCTTTCCACCGAGTTCTCCGATCCGAAGGATGAGTTCCTCCTCCTCAGCCTTGGTCAGTCGGTGACGCCTTTTGGGGTTTTCCGTTTTTTCAACAAGCATAGTTTTCCCTTGTAACTTCAAAAGAAATCCGATGATTGCTCATAAAAGCAAGGACATCGGACAACGCATACCGGACAGCCCTTCCAATCTTAACATACGGAATTCCCATGTTCTTTTGACGATGTGCTCGCAACGTGTAGACGCTCACCGAGAGCATCGAAGCCGTTTCTTTTTCAGTAAGTAGTTTGTTTTCTTTCACAAGACCTCTCCTTCATAATGATGTAAAAATATGGTGTAAGAAGCAGCAGAAGAAGAATAGTAAAAAGGAATTTCTTTTCACTGAGAAGAAGGCAAAAAGCTTATTCTTCCTTTTTTTACATATTGAAATTTAAGTATATTTTATCTAAAAATTTCTTCGTATGACCTTACCCAACTCTTCAAGGAAATGGGGAAATTCAAAAAAAAAGAGCGCAACAGTTTGACAAAACTGGCGCAGCTCGACGGGTAAACACTACACCATTGTGGGCGCAAACAGGTTGTCCTTGGCGATGGCCCTTTCTGGTGAAAATGTCATATGTTACCAGCACAATCGCCTCTACAGGGACGCCTCCATTCCACACAGAGGCATATTCGCAATTCATTGAAAAATTTAAATATGTTATGACATCCCCTCTTCTATATGGCTGGTAAAACAATAAAAAAACGCCTCCGGTTTTTCGGAGGCGTCAATGAGTTCAAAGTATAGAGTTGGTGTAACATCCAGAGAGTAGAATCTAGCTAATGAAGCAACTTATTTTATCCTTCTTTAATATAATGCCGTCCGAACATACGGCTATTTTGGGGTTTGTAAAGATCTACCTTTTCAGATGTAGGAATTATTCTTTTCTGTAAAATTGATGCCGCTGCTACTTTATAATTTTCAGTAAGGACTCTCAAGCAACCTTCATTGGATTCACAATAACTACACTTTTCAAATGAACATGCTTCTTTTTTATATTTATATATACCTTCTTTAACTATTATATCTCTAATCTCTTTAAATGTTAGTCTTTGATTTTTTTTTAAAATATCCCAAATATATAACCCTATAATACGATTGTAGAAAGAGCTTGATCTATAAGAGCTGCTTTTATCTTTATTAGCTATTTGTTTTAAAAAATTACGTTCTATATCTGTCATTTCAATATTATTTGTGTATTTAAATATACAAATTTCGTAAGATATTTTGTTTATTAAATTTTCTTGTTTTTTGTATTTATTACTAAAATCTATCCTTATAACCAACTCTTTATTCTGAGACAAATACACTGCATAGCCATATTCATTTATAGCGGAACGAGTAATTTCTTCTTCACTGAAAGGTGCGACAAAAGGTAATCTAAAATTTTTATCTTGAAGCTCATTAAATAATGTTTTCATATCAACTGGTTCTATAAGTTCAACAGCATACACTTTCCACTCTTTAGATACATTATACAGTTTAAATACGATATCATCATCAATATCCATTGAAGATATTTGTTGATTGTAATTGCATACCTCACCATGAGCATTCTTTTCATATTCAGCAATCAATTTATATATATCTATATAGTTATATTTTTCTAACATCTCGTTTAATACTGTTACTACAAAATAAAATTCTTCCTCGGATGCTAATTCTTCAAAACTGCGTTTACAGTACTCATTATGTAAGAAGAAGCACTCTTCTAGTTGCTTCGGCAACTGAATATTTTCAGGATAATTATTCATATAGCACTCATTTACTCTTCAGTAATGTTAAATAGTTTATCTGAAATACTCGCCGCTCGTTGCAAGGTTTCATCCGCAAGATGGGCATAACGCTGGGTCATTTGCGGACTTGAATGGGTCAACAACCTTTGTAACGTGTATAAATCCACTTGCCCACTCGACGCAAGGAAAGATGCGTATGCATGGCGAAGACCGTGCAGAGGTCGGAAGTCCTCCGGGAGCCCAGCCTTACGTTTTACTCGTTGAGCGATACGCCGAAACTCATGCCGAGGGCCACCATCCCTTCCTGGAAAAACATAAGGGCTTTCCGAACGGGTTATGTGTTCTAAGATTTCCCGTGCAGCTTTAGTCATGGGAATGACTTCTGTTTTTCCCTTTTTGGCTATTTCCCCACGCAATGTGATAAAGCCCCGGACAAAATCCAAATCATCCCATCGCAGCCCCATTAAGGCTCCCCGTCGCATTCCTGTTGCCAGTGCAAGGCGCATAAAGGCCGCTGCGTTTTGATCAGGCTCTTCGTCCAAAGCCTTCTTTAAAGCAATCAGTTGCTCGTGGGTTAACGTCTCCGTTTTCTGATTATCCACACGGGGCATCTCGAAATGCAGTCTACGAGGATCAGGCATGGCGCATAGGCCATTCTTCACGCCAAATCGGATAAGTAAGCGTAACAGAGCAAGGACATGACGGACTGTAGCAGGCTGTAACCCCTTAGCAAACAACTCCTTCCTAAGTCGCACGAGGTCTGCCGTACAAATTTCATCAGGTGTTTTCTTTGCAAACACTATGAGATGATTTGTAAAATTATAGCCATCTGTTCTTAAAGACTTTTTATCGGCATGTTCGGAGCGATAAATCTCCCACAACCGCTCAATCGTAGGCTTCTGAAGTTCTGCCTGACGAATAGCTTCCTGAGCTTCCCGTATCTCCTTGCGGGAAGCTCGCTTTCCCTCAATACGTTCGGCCCGGATGCCTGCTGCCTTGGCTTCCGTCATGTTGTCGGCGAACTGTCTTCCAACCTTTTCCTCGAAGACCTTTCCTTCCTTTTTGAACACAATGTAGAAGACCTTCTCTGTTCCTTTCATGCCGATTCGTTCTGTTTCACGGTAAAAGACTCCGGGATACCGGGTCTTGCACCTCTTTGCTTGAGCCATAGCTCCCTCCGATTTTTCCAACCCTATTTCCAACCTTGAGGAGCAAAAACGGTATCAGGCTGTAGCAGGCGAAACAACAACTTTTCGCATAACAATTGGAAATACATGACTTAATACAAACAGACATTACTCCGTACAACACTAGCGGCATGGACTACGAACCTGTAGGCCGGGAGTTCGAATCTCTCCAGCCGCACCAGAATTTTGAAGGACTTATGATGAATAATCATGAGTCCTTTTTTCGTACCCGAAAAAGCGTTCCCAATCTGTCCGCTGCAAATCGAAACTGCTTGATGGCACTCCTCAATGCGCCTTCCACCGTTTTTGCCTCGCCGCAACCCGCCTGCCGCATTCCCCCCCCCAAGAAGGCATCTTCTTATAGGGGCTGTAGGTCCTCAAAAACCGGATACCCTTCAAGGGAAAGCCGTTCGCCCACCCCATCCGCTATGGCTGTTTCCTGCATGGGGCGATCTCGCTCGATATAGCGACAGGCATCCTGTCCATCCTCCCGCCCATCCTTACGGGTTCGCCCGTTTCGCTTATCCCCGCGCGGTCCGTCCTCCCCGCCATGTCCCCCGGCAGCGCATGGGAGGAGGCACAGCCGGAATGTTTTGCCCCAGGCGGGCTGGGGCGGGTTGGAAATGACGGAAGGGAAGGCGGCCCCTCCCTCTCCTTTGCGCAGGCCTGCTGAAGGCGTCCAAGGCCTGGAACAGGAATGGCCCGCCATGCAGGGGATTGCGACAGGGCGGGCGGTTGCCGCCGTATCCATGCGAAAAGGCGAGCCCTCAGTCATCTCGCGTGCTTTCTCGCCGTGATGCCCAGCTGCCCCATCCTGCGGTAAAGCGTGGCAAGGCTGATCCCCAGTTCGGAGGCCGTCCGTTTTTTCCCTTCCGTGTGCTGCCCGTAGCGCCCGAGGAGCTGCATGATCCTGTCGTATTCCGCCGTATCGCGGGCAGGCCCCGGCGGTGGGGACGGCATACCTTTTTCCGTTTTGACGGGAGGGGGGCTTGCCGTCTTGAAGCGGGAATCCATGAGATCCAGCGTCAGGACGCCGTGCTCGCAAAACCCGACCCCGTATTCCACAAAGTTTTTCAGTTCGCGCACGTTGCCGGGCCACGGGTAGGCCTCGAAAGCGTGCATGAGTTCGGTGGCGACCCGGTAGGTGCAGCCCCGTTCGCGGCTGAACGACTGGAGGAAATGGGCCACCAGCAGCCGGATGTCGCCTTGCCGCTCCCGGAGCGGGGGCACGAACAGGGGGATCACGTCCAGCCGGAAGAACAGGTCTTCACGGAACGCCCCCTGCGCCACCAGTTCACGAAGGTTCCTGTTGCTGGCGGCGATGATGCGGATGTCCACGCTGTGGTTGACCTTCCCGCCGACGCGCCGGACAACGCGCTCCTGCAAGACACGCAGCAGCTTGACCTGAAGCGACACGGGCATTTCGGATACCTCGTCGAGGAAGAAGGTACCCGTGTGCGCCTGTTCCAGAAGCCCCTTTTGGCCCCCGCTGTTCGCGCCGGAAAACGCGCCGGGCTCATAGCCGAACAGCTCGCTTTCCATGAGCGATTCCGGGATGGCCCCGCAGTTGATGGCGACGAACGGCCCCGTATGGCGGGGGCTGTTGTCATGGACCGCCTGCGCGATCAACTCTTTGCCCGTCCCCGACTCCCCTTGGATAAGGACGGTGGCGTTCGTGCCGGCGGCCTTCAGGATAGCCGCCTTGAGCCGCAAGATGGCCTTGCTCTCGCCGATGATGCTGGGAAAACGGTCATCGCGCGGTTGTTCGGGGAGCGATTCCACGTCGCGTCCGCGGGCCCATGCGAAACCGATGATCTGGCTGATGAGCTCGAACGCCTTTTCCGACTTCATCAGCAGCTCGGCGCGCTGATTGTCGGTGAAGGCCACGATCTGCACGACCGCGACGATTTCGTTTTCTATCACCACCGGCCCCGTGAAATTGGCCACATCCGCGCAGGCCCCCTTGCCGGAGCAGGTACGGCAGACTTCTTCCTTGCCGGGCGTCAGCACCATGGAGCTCTGGCCGGAACGCAGGCTGTAGGTCAGCGCATTGTCCGCGGGCATCCGGAACCCGACACCGCGGAGGTAGGGGCCGGTTCCCCCCACGCAGTAGCCTTCCGCGTTCATGATCACGATTTCCACGTCCAGCAGCTCCGCCAACGGGGGAAGATGCTTCTGCACAAGGCGCCAACGCTCGGTGACGGGGGAACCCGATGGGAGGGGAGGTTCGAGAGGGGTGTTGATCCACAGGGGGACAGCGGCATGGATTTCCGATCTCATAGGTGTCTCCAAATAGGCAAATCTATATGTTTTATCGATGTATCTTACTTTTATAGTTACTCTTTTGAGTTTCTCACCTGCATGAGAAAAAGACAAGCGAAAAGGTGGAAAAAAGGAGAAGCCGTATTTTTTTGTTGTTCCCGAAGCGGGTGGCGGAAACCGATTCTGAGAGGCTGCCTTTGGACGGCGGGGGCTGCCGGGACCTTCTCATGCAACAGCACCGCTGCGCCGGGGGGAGGCCCTTCGCATGTCTTCAAGAGCGGAACCGAGCCTCCATCGCCTGCTCTTGAAGGGGCTCCGCCGTTTCCGCCCTCCCCCTGCAAAAGGGCCTCATCGGGTTGCGGGCGATACCCATCCCCAGATGCGCCCGTGGCTGTCCGCGGGAAAAACGGCTGCCGGGCGTTTCGGCATACGGACGCCTCCCGCGCCCCGGCGAAAACCGCCAAGCGGAAGGGAGGCCCCCCTTGACGCCGCCCGTGCTGGCCCCAAACAAAAAAGCCGCCCCTGAGGACGGCTTCCTGACGAAGGGCTTGCCTTTACTTCTTTTCGGCTTCCTTAGCCTTGCGGATAGGCTCCTCAAAGAGCTTGTAGTACCCTTCGATGACCTTGCCGAATTCGTCGGCGGGGAGGTAGTTGGTGGTCATGTTGACCTTGGCGAACTTGGCCTGCACGTCGGGATCGCTGAGGGCTTCCTTGATCAGGCTCTGGAGGCGTTCGATGCGATCCTTGGGAGTCTTGAGCGGGGCCACGATGCCGTACACGGAGTCGAACACGAAACCGTCGCCGAACATTTCCTTGAACGTGGGCGCGTCGGGATAGTTGGGATCGCGCTGGGCGCCGCACACGGCGATGACGCGGATGTCCTTGTGTGGCTTGAAGTTCACCACGGGCGTGAACCCTGCGGAGATGTGGTTGCCGAGGAGCGCCGTCACGATTTCCGCGCCGCCGTTGTAGGCCACATAGGGGAGGTCGGATTCGGGGAACAGCTTCATCACGTTGGCGTGGTAGAAGCGCTGGGCCGTAAACGCGCCGGGGCTGGCGAGGCTGTACTTGCCGCGTTCGGCCTTGGCCTTGTCCATGAGATCCTGCACGCTGGCGATGCCGGAATCGGCGCGGACGCCCCAGCCCATCGTGAAGACGTTGACCTGCGCCACCGGGGCCAGATCCTTATAGGTGAAGCCGCACTTCTTGTATTGCGGGACGACGGTCAGCACGTTGGCCGAGGTGAGGCTGATGGTATAGCCGTCGGGACGGGCACGGACGGTTTCGAGCGTGGCGGGGATGCCGCTGCCGCCGGGCTTGCTGGTGATGAGCAGCGTGATGTTGTGCTTGCGCTGCAGGTAGTCGCCGATAATACGGGCGGCGGTGTCGGGGGCGTTGCCCGCGCCGAAAGGCATGATCAGGGTGATCGGGCGGCTCGGGTAGTCTTCTGCCGCAGCTTGGAACGGCATGGCGCAGAGCAGGGCTGCGGCTGCGGCAACGCCGGTGCGGAACATCCGGGACAGATTCCTCTTCATGAAGGCTCCTCCTGAAAAAAGTGTGGATGGATCAGACCGCCTCGCGCTTGCATCCCCTGTATTCGTCCCAAATGGTTTTGAGGACGACGAAGGCGCTGACGGCCAATATGGCGCAGGATATGGGGCTGGTGAAAAAGGTGCTGAAGTCGTCGCGGGAGAGGGACAGCGCCCGGCGGAAGTTGGATTCCGCGAGCGGGCCGAGGATCATGGCGAGCAGCATGGGCGGCTGGGGGAACCCCGCCTTGAGCATCAGGTAGCCAAGCAGCCCGAAGGCGGCCATTACGCCGATGTCGAACGTGGAGTTGTTGGCCGCAAAACTGCCTATGGCGCACAGCGTGAGCACGACGGACATGAGGATCGCCGTAGGCACGAGGACGACCTTGCCGAGGATGCGCACGGCGATGAGCCCGACCACAAGGATGAGGATGTTGGAGACGAAGAAGCTCGCGAAGATGCCGTTGACCGTGGCGCCGTGCTCCTGAAAAAGCAGCGGGCCGGGCGTCAGGCCTTGGATCATCAGCGCGCCGAGCAGGATGGCGGTGAGCACGTCTCCGGGGACGCCCAGCGTCATCAGGGGGATGAGCGCCCCGCCGGTCACGCCGTTGTTGGAACTTTCCGTCGCGACCACGCCTTCCAGCGTCCCCTTGCCGAACGCTTCGGGATGCTTCGAGAAGCGCTTGGCTTCGCCGTAGGCGATGAAAGTCGCGGCGCTGGCCCCCGTAGCCGGGATGATGCCGATGAGCGTGCCGAGGAGCGAGGAACGCAGCAGGTTGAACTTGTTCGTCCAGATTTCCCTGAGCGTCAGCCCCTGGTTGGACAGCTTGCCCTCCTTGACGATCCCGCTTTTGCCGAGGAAGACATCCTCAAGGGACAGGAGCACCTGCGATACCGCGAAAAGCCCGACGAGCGCGGGCACCAGCGAGATGCCGTTGAACAGTTCCGGCACATCGAACGTGTTGCGGAAATCGCCGGAAACCGGATCGATCCCCACCGTGGAAAGGAAAAGGCCCACGAATGCGGCGGCAAGCCCCTTGCACATGGCCCCTGAAGACAGGGTCGCCACCACCGTGAGCGCGAAAACGGCCAGTGCGAAATATTCGGCCGGGCCGAACGACATGGCGGCGGTCGCCAGCAGCGGCGCGCAGGTCACCAGAGCGACCGCGCTGAAGATGCCCCCGAAAAACGAGGCGAACGTGGCCATTTCCAGCGCCTTGCGCGATTGCCCCTTGGCGGTCAGCTTCGGGCCCTCGAGCAGGGTCGCGGCGGCGGCCACCGTGCCCGGCGTGCCGACGAGGATGGCCGTGATCGATCCCCCGTAAATGGCCCCGGCGTACATGCCGAGCAGCATGGAAAAAGCCTCCACGGGCGGCATCCCGAAGGAAAGCGGGATGAGCAGGGCTACGCCCATCGCCGCCGTCAGGCCCGGCATGGCCCCGAACAGGATGCCCAAAGAAACCCCGGTGACGTTGGCTATCAGCGAACCGAAACTCAAGGCCGCTTCTATCCCAGCAAAAACCTCGGACATCGTGTCCTCCTACGGCAACATGATCTGAAAGAAGTATCCGAAGGCATACAGCAGCGCTCCCGTGGTCAGCGCCGCCACTCCCATGATTTCAACGGGATTCCGGCGTCCCAGAAGGGGCAGGGAGAACAGCAGGAACAGGAACGTGGAGATCGTAAATCCGCCGTTGTGCGGCCACGGGAACCAGCTCTGCTCCACGAGCCGGTCGCCGAGCCAGATCATGCCGGACAGGTACATGACGAAGAAACCGAAAAAGAGAAGGGTCTTGATGACGGCGGATCGGTTTCCCCAACTACGGCCGGGCCGGTTCCTCAGCAGCCCTTGGAGGATGAGGAAAACCCCGCACAGCGCCATGCCGCCGAGGGCCAGCGTGGGCAGCGCATCCGCCCCGACAACCTCCCCATCGGACGGGGCGATGGAGGCCGACACTTCGTAAGCCCCCACCGCGCAAAGGCATAGAAGAACCGCGCCGGAAAAAATATCGTTGAGGTTTTTCATGGAATTCCTTTGTGTTGTTGAGGCCCCGCCCCCCGGAAAGCGGGAGCGTATGCCCTCCGTTTTCCGGGGAGTCGGGCGATCAGGCGAAAAAGCCCGCCGTCCCGGTCAATCCTTCTTCTTTTTCCACAGCACGACGCGGCAGAAGGGGTCGCCCTTGCCGAGGCGTTCCACGATATCGCACGGGATGCCGTGCTCCTTGGCGCGGTTGCGATCCAGTTCCATAGCCACGTCACAGAAAAGATCCTGATCTTCAGGAGAAAGCCCCATCTTTTTCCATTCTTCGAGGAGGGGGCAGTAGTGCATCTTCATTTCGCAGTATTCTTCGGTGTCGGAAATTTCCGTCTCGAATACGCCGCCCATCATGGTGTAGTGTTCGTTCATCCAGTCTTCGGGAGCCAGCTTGCGCCCGTCGCGCTCGGCACGGATGCGGCCGTATTCGGCAATCCCCTCACGGGCGAGGGCTTCGGCCTGTTCGCGGGTCATTACTGAGGAAAACGCCTTGAACAGACAGGCCTGAGAGCGGGCCCTGTCCTGCATGGCCCCACGAACACGGCGTACAACTTCGGGATTCCATTCCATGAAACTTCTCCTGTTATCATAAAAGGTTTCACATCTTCTCCGTGTAACCGGACATTTTTTCTAATGCGATTTTTGTGCCATACGGCGCATACTCCGCATCTCACTATTGTTACAGATTTTTTATCATTGCAGGCACATTATTCTCATCCTGAAATTCTCTTTTCGCATCTCATTGAGAAAAAATTCTCACCACATGAAAATACAGTGCCCTTTATGCCGTTCTCTTTATTTTCAGTCAGGTATGCCGCACAGTTACGGCAGCGCAGTTTCCGGACTCCTTTGCCGACAGGCATTCAGGGCACGAAAACACACCGCCAGGATCCCAAGATGGGACCGCAACCTGCCCGCGCAAGGAAACGGATGCGGAACGGAAAAAGGAAGATTGACAGGATGGCGCGCTGTGAAAGGCGAAAGAAAAAGCCGGAAAAAATGCCGAGGGGGAAGGACAACGGAAGTCTCTGCTCACCCGCCTGTTTTTCCGGCGAAACAGGAGAGGGGGACAAGCGCCTCCGTGTGGGGTAGCACGCCGCCCCTTCGAACGCGGAAAAGACTGGAGGTCGCGAATGCTATTCCAACAGATGCGGTAGATTACGGACGGAAAAGATGGGCAACCGTGTGACGCATTCCGAACTGATATGGCGGAGAGGAAATCCCCCAACGGGCGGAGCGCCGACGGGTTCCAGACCGTATCCCTGAAAAGTATCTAGCGGGGATGATGGGATAGCCAGAAAAAAAAGGAACCCACCGGCCTAGCCGGTGGTTCTTCATATGCGCCTGTAAGGCTCTGTTACCAGCAGCGCCCTAACAGGCGCATAGCGAATCTG
>OGZP01000988.1_pt1 | contig 22628 bp, 17 predicted proteins | sample 1576811 | NCBI WGS metagenome assembly OGZP01 (sample SAMEA3541553, study PRJEB24748) | human gut metagenome | biome: human gut; feature: human-associated habitat; material: faeces | place: China | collected 2012
GAGGTATTCCGTTCTATTTTTGCATGGCTCGTAGCTAGGCTAACTTTCTATTTACAGCTTTGTGGTCCACTGGGACAGATCCCAGACCTGGGTAGCCAGGCCATCGTAGAATTCCGGCTCATGGCAGACCATGAGAATACTTCCCTTGTATTCTTTCAGTGCCCGTTTCAGCCCGTCTTTGGCATCCATATCCAGATGGTTCGTTGGCTCGTCCAGTAACAGAACGTTCGTGGCACGGTTCATGAGCTTGCAGAGTCTTACCTTTGCCTGCTCACCACCGCTGAGTACCTTTACGCGGCTCTCAATATGCTTTGTGGTCAGACCGCATCTGGCCAGCGCAGAACGGACCTCATACTGGGTAAACGCGGGAAATTCCTGCCAGATCTCTTCGATACAGCTGTTGTCACCGGAACCGGACATTTCCTGCTCGAAATAACCAATCTCCAGATAATCCCCCTGCTCCACTTCGCCGGACAGAGGCGGGATCAGTCCCAGAATGCTCTTCAACAGTGTGGTTTTACCGATACCGTTGGCACCGATCAGCGCTACCTTCTCGCCACGTTCCATGGACAGATTCAAGGGCTTGGACAGCGGCTCGTCATAACCGATGATCAGATCCTTTGTCTCAAAAATGATACGACCAGTGGTGCGGCCCTCCTTGAAAGAAAATTCAGGCTTCGGCTTCTCCGCAGCCAGCTCGATGACATCCATCTTATCCAGCTTCTTCTGGCGGGACATGGCCATGTTTCGGGTGGATACACGGGCCTTGTTTCTTGCTACGAAATCCCTCAAATCGGCGATCTCCTTCTGCTGACGATTATATGCGGCCTCCAGCTGGGATTTCTTCATGGCATAGACTTCCTGGAACTTGTCGTAATCGCCCACATAGCGGGTCAGCTCCTGATTGTCCATGTGATAGATCAGGTTGATGACACTGTTCAGGAAGGGAATGTCATGGCTGATCAGGATAAATGCGTTCTCATATTCATTCAGATAACGCTTGAGCCATTCGATATGTTCCGCATCCAGATAGTTGGTCGGCTCATCCAGTAGCAGAATATCGGGCTTTTCCAACAGAAGTTTGCCCAGCAGAACTTTGGTACGCTGACCACCTGACAACTCTGTCACATCACGGTCCAGGCCGATATCCATCAGTCCCAGAGCTCTTGCCACTTCCTCCACTTTGGCATCGATCATATAGAAATCATGCATAGTCAGCAGATCCTGGATTGTTCCCAGGTCTTCCATGTACTGTTCCAGTTCTTCCGAGGTGGCATCTCCCATTTTGTCACAGATTTCATTCATCTGTGCTTCCATATCGTATAAGAAATCAAAAGCGGAAGCCAGTACCTGACGGATCGTCATACCGGGGGTCAGCACTGTATGCTGGTCCAGATAGCCGACGCGGACATTCTTCGCCCATTCCACTTTGCCCTCATCCGGCATCAGTTTACCGGTGATAATATTCATAAAGGTAGATTTTCCCTCGCCGTTGGCACCGATGAGACCGATATGTTCCCCCTTCAGCAGGCGAAACGATACATCGTTAAAAATAGCACGGTCTCCAAATCCGTGGGTCAGGTGTTCTACGTTTAATATGCTCATATTTCCTCACATTCTGCTGCTTTGCAGCGTCGTTTCCATCAATAGTCCTTTGCAAGTATAGCGTACTGTCCGTAGTTTTGTAAAGAAAGAAAGCAAAAAGGGTGGAAAACAATAAATTTTTGTTGTGAAAAAGAGCACATATGTGCTATGATGTACGCGGTTTTGCGAATGGGGTTCTGAATAGTTACTATTTCCTGATTAAATACAGAAAGAAGGCAGCGTATGCTTTTACTTCAACAAATGGTGATTTTTTTCCTGATCATGCTGATCGGGTACGTCTGCAGAAAGGTCGGAGTATTCGGGGAAAATACCGGCAAGATGATCTCCGGTATCGTCATTAATATCGGCAATCCGGCGCTGATCATTGCCTCCGGCATGAATCCTGAAACATTGGAAAATAAGGCGGCATTGTTGGTTACGCTGGCTGTGGCGCTGCTCTTTTTTGCTATCATGTTTGTGATTGCAGAGCTGATTCCGAGACTGCTTCAGGCAGACAGAGAAGATTATGGTTCTTATCAGGTCATGACGATCTTCGCCAATATTGGCTTTATGGGCTATCCTCTGCTGGATGCCATGTACGGCGGTGAAGCAGTGATCCATGCTGCAATTTTTAATCTGCTTTACAGTGTGCTGATCTATACCTATGGCATTAACAGGATGAAGACCTCCGGACAGCGGGAAAAGCTGAACTGGAAGCAGCTGATGAATGTGGGGGTGATCTCCTGCCTCATTGCAGTGACCCTGTATATCAGTAATCTTCCGGTTCCGATGGTCTTCAAAGATACTGCCACCCGGATCGGAGCTGTCACCGGACCATTAAGTATGCTGGTAATCGGTGATTCGCTGGCACAGATCCGGTTAAAGGATCTGTTTACGGATGTGCGGCTGCTGCTCTTTTCTGTTGTGAAGCTGCTGCTTATGCCGGCACTGCTTCTGTGGGGACTGCGTTTTTTCATTACAGACCCCATGTTTCTGGGTGTCTGTCTGGTCATGACGGCCACACCTGTCGGCAGCATGACAGTCATGCTGGCGCAGCAATATGACGGTGATTACCGGCTGACCTCTAAGGGCGTGGCGCTGACCACTGTGCTGTCCGTAGCTACAATGCCGTTTCTGTTCTGGCTGTTGAAAATTTAATGAAACTTTTTCTACCGGATTGTCGTCTGATAGAATAGGGATCCCCAAAAAGGGGATACTGCAACTGAACATGGGAAATATCCCTGCAAAACAAGGAGAGATTTTATGAAAAAGAAATTAGCATGTATGTTACTTATGAGTGCTCTGGCACTTTCTATGACCGCCTGCGGAGGCAAGGATAATAACAGTGCTGCATCAGACAACCAGCAGTCCACCATGGAGAGCACCGCAGCGGGACAGGAGACCGGCGAGGCCGGTAGTACAACCGCTGCACAGAATCCGAAGGACGCTGCGAAAGAGTTACAGAGTGCAAAAAAGGCAGTTACGGATGCACTGGGAGACAATTACTGGCCGGATTCCGAGATACCCGGGGAAATGCTGAACGAGACCTACGGTGTCAGTGCGGAGCTCTATGATGCCTACCTGGGAGAGGCACCCATGATCAGCGTCAATGTAGATACTTTATTGATTATTCATGCAAAAGATGGTAAGGTAGAAGAGGTAGAAAGTGCATTGAACGCCTACCGTGACAGTCTGGTGAATGACACGATGCAGTATCCCATGAATCTGGGCAAGATTCAGGCATCCCGAGTGGAACGGATAGGCGATTATGTATGCTTTGTACAGTTGGGTGCGGACACTTCCTCTGTGGAAGAACAAGGCGATGAGGCCGTGATCACTTACTGTCAGGAGCAGAATGAACTTGCCCTGGAGGCTATCAGACAGACTCTGGAGTAAATACGGAGTAGAGTGAATGGTATTCAGCAGTGTATTGTTTCTTTTTCGGTTTTTGCCGATTTTTATGATCTGCTATTTCCTGGTTCCCCGGAAGATGAAGAATCTGGTTCTCTTCCTAGGGAGCCTGGTCTTTTATGCCTGGGGAGAGCCCGTCTATATTTTCCTCATGCTTTTTTCTACCATATCCGATTATGTGTGGGGAAGGCTGATCGAAGAATACAGAGGGAAGGATCGCTCCAGGATCTTTTTGCTATGTTCCATTGTCATCAATCTTTTTATCCTGGGATTTTTTAAATATGCCGATTTCCTGATGCAGACGGTGAATGCGGTCTTCGGAACGTCGATTCCGTTTCTGAATCTTCCGTTACCCATCGGAATTTCCTTTTACACCTTCCAGACCATGTCTTATGTGATCGATGTGTACCGGGGGGATACAAAAGCGCAGCGTAATATTCTGCAGTTCGGTGTCTACGTGACCATGTTCCCACAGCTGATCGCCGGGCCTATTTTAAAGTATCATCAGGTGGAACGGTATCTGCAGGACAGACGGACCGACCTGGATGCCATCAGCTATGGTGCGAAGCGTTTTGTGACGGGACTGGCGAAAAAGGTATTGCTGGCCAATAATCTGGGATTATTATGGAAACAGGTAACGGAGCTGGGAACGGATCAGATGAGTGTTCTCATGGCATGGCTGGGAATTGCCGCCTTTGCATTGCAGATCTACTTTGATTTTTCAGGCTATTCCGACATGGCGATCGGACTGGGGGCAGTCTTAGGCTTCCATTTCCCGGAGAACTTCAATTATCCATACGTTGCCACTTCGGTCAAAGATTTCTGGCACAGATGGCATATTTCCCTGAGTACCTGGTTCAAGGAGTATGTGTATATTCCGCTGGGTGGCAATCGCAAGGGCTTGCCGAGACAGCTGTTTAATATTCTGGTGGTATGGATGCTGACCGGTATCTGGCACGGTGCGGGATGGAATTTCCTGTTCTGGGGGCTGTGGTTTGCATTTTTCCTGATCCTGGAGAAATTATTCTTAGGAGATATTCTGGAAAGTGTGCCCAAGGTGTTCGGCAGGATCTATACGTTGGCGGTAGTACTGATCAGCTGGGTGTTTTTTGCACTGGAAAGTCCCGGAGAGATCCTGGCTTATCTCCAGGCTATGTTCGGAATGAACGGAATAGGGCCGGTGAATTCGCTGGCAATGTTTTTGTGCAATGAGTATCTGGTGCTTCTGGTCATCGCATTGGTGGCATGTCTTCCGCTAGGCAGCAGACTGGTGCATGCTTTGAAAAGCAGTAAGACAGGCCCCGCCATGGCACTGTACCGGTTGGGAGAAAAGGTGATTCCGGCAGTACTGCTGCTTCTGTCGGTGGCGTATATTGTGGATGCGTCGTATAATCCCTTTTTGTATTTTCGATTCTGACCGGGAAGGAGGAACCGCATATGGATGATAAAAGAAATTCGCTGTTGACCATCGGACTGGTCTGTGCGGTACTTCTGGTTCTGGGAGTGGCAGATCTGTGGAACAGTGACAGAGTATATTCGGAAGCGGAGAACCGGGTGCTGGCTTCCCGCCCTGCCTTTTCCTGGGAGAGTCTTTTTACGGGAGAATACGGGGATGCGTATGAGAAATACATGTCCGACCAGTTCGTAGGACGGGATAAATGGGTAGGACTTAAGACCCGGGCAGATATCTGTTTCCGGAAAAAAGAGATCAACGGGGTCTATCTGGGAGCAGACCGGTATCTGATCGGAGTAAACGATCCCGATGAGTATACGGAGCAGATGGAAAATTCCCGTGTCGCATCGTTAACAAAGCTGGTGAACCACTGGGATGCCAAAGTCATGCTGGTACCGACAGCGGACAACATTCTCACGGATATGCTGCCGGCATTTGCACCTTATTATGACGAAGAACGGCTGCTTACGAAGGTAAGGAATTCTATTGGAGAAGAGCATTATATAGATGTGTATCACGCTTTGCAGGAGCATGCACAGGAGCCCATCTATTATCGCACGGATCATCATTGGACCAGTCTGGGGGCATATTACGGTTTTCTGGCCTGGGCGGACAGTGTGGGACGTTTCCCCTACCCGTATGACGTAAACGGCATGAAGACGGTGTCGGAGAATTTTCAGGGAACCCTGCAGTCCCGTATCAATGTGGACTGGACGAAGGATAGCATACAGTATTTCCCGGAGACGGAGAAAAAAGCAGTATCGGTGACGTATGATTTTGCGGACACGGCTGATTCTCTGTATGCACCGGATTATCTGGATACCAAGAACCAGTATGGATTTTTCCTGAATGACAATCATGCATTTATTGAGATTCATACGGGATACAATCCCGGTAAGACGCTGTTTGTCATCAAGGATTCTTATGCCAACAGCCTGATTCCGCTGCTCACGGCCCATTATGAGAATATCTACGTGGTGGATCTGCGGTATTTTAACGGGAAACTGTTCCAACTGATGGAGCAGTATGAACCGGAACAGGGAATGGATGTGCTGGTGTTGTATGATTGTATTCATTTTTTAGAGGATTTTAAGTATTATTAAGGAGGCTTATTATGGCTTATTTGGGCATTCCCCAGAATACCATTGCGGTACTGCAGAAGTACCATTTCAATTTTCAAAAAAAATTCGGACAGAACTTTCTTATAGACACGACGGTTCTGGACCGGATTATTTCTTCTGCGGAGATCACGAAGGAGGACTGCGTGCTGGAGATCGGGCCGGGCATCGGTACCATGACCCAGTATCTTGCGGAGCACGCGGGCAGCGTGGTGGCCGTGGAGATCGACAAGGCACTGATCCCTATTCTGGAAGAGACATTACAGGATTATGATAACGTCACGGTCATCAATGACGATATCCTGAAAGTGGACATTAACCGGCTGGTGGAAGAGAAAAACGGAGGACGCCCCATCAAGGTGGTGGCAAACCTGCCCTATTACATAACGACACCGATCATCATGGGCTTATTCGAGAGCCGTGTGCCGCTGAAGAGCATCACCATCATGGTGCAGAAGGAAGTGGCGGACCGTATGCAGGTAGGCCCCGGCACGAAGGATTACGGCGCCCTGTCTCTGGCGGTGCAGTATTATGCAAAGCCGGAAATCGTGGCGAATGTACCGCCCAACTGCTTCATCCCGAGACCGAATGTGGGCAGCGCGGTCATCCGCCTGACCCGCTACGAAGAACCGCCGGTACAGGTGAAGGATGAGAAGAAGATGTTCGCCCTGATCCGGGCTTCCTTCAACCAGCGCCGTAAGACCCTGGTGAACGGTCTGGGAAATGCGGGCCGCCCAGGCATCACCAAGGAATCCGCGGCAGCAGCCTTGGCACAGATGGGCCTGTCCCCTACCGTAAGAGGTGAGGCATTGACACTGGAGCAGTTTGCACGACTGAGTGATCTGTTGTAGAGCGGCTTATCATGAAGCAGACAAGGAGTATACGTTCAGACAGCTGCAGATTCATAGGTCACTCCGTCTCCGACCGATAATAATTCCGGTATTTTAACGGTGTCATATTCCGGTATTTTTTAAACACCCGTTCAAAATAAGTAATATTTTCATAGCCCAACTGTTCCGCAATGGAAGTGATGCTGTCATCTGTTTCCAGAAGGAGCCGGTGGGCTTTTTTGATGCGGTTGACATTCAGGTAATCGTTGATGGTGAAACTGGTGACTTCTTTGAAAATACGGCTCAGGTAAAATTTGTTGATATAGAACCGCCCAGCGAGATCCTCCAGAGAGATCCGCTCAGTACAATGTTCTACAATATAGTGCGCCACTTCATCGACCTTTTGATACTTCGGGTTCGAATGTCTGGCCGGGAATGAGACAACGGGACCCTCGGGCTGCAGGCGCAGCACGGCAATGAAAAATTCTGCCAGCTTCGTCATGGCGGCCAGAAGATAGCCGGGCTTTTTGTGGATCAGCTCAGAGGCAATGTCCTGCAACAGAGACTGGATATAGGGGCGCATTTCTTCTGGCAGTGTCAGAATACTGCCCTGCTCCGTGAAAAAACTCTGCAGCTGCAATCCTCCGAAAGATGCCAGAAAGGTAGAAAAGGGCTCTTCCATGATTCCTAAAACGATCCGGTCGTGATGTGGTCCGGCGGAAGCCATACCGGTGCGGTGGATCTGCTCCTTGTCAATGAAGACCAGCGTTCCCGGGGTGACCAGATAGGTCTGCTGGTTGATAAAATAATACCGTTCCCCCTCTAAAAGATAATAAATCTCGTATTCTTCGTGAATGTGACGGATATCCATGGAATAATTATAGTCCCGTACAACACGGTCGATGTGGAATCCGTCTACAAGCTCATTATAGAGCCAGTGATCCTGAGGCGTCGAAGCAACAGCATTGCCCGCAACACCTGATTCCGGTGGAGCCGGTGTCTGAAAATCCCCTGTTTCAAACATAATAGTGATCTCCTTTTTCCTATGCTATATTAGTGCTATATTAGACTGCATTCTGAAAAACAGTATGCGCAGGCTATATTACAAATCTATGAGCTTGTATAAAAACAAAAGTCAATATAGTACGAAAATGGAAAAAAATACGCAAATAATAGCAAGATTATTATACAGCCATAGGCTATAATGTGCAATATAGAGAAGGCAGTACGGGCCGATGGAGCAGAGGATCCCAAGGACCGGAAACACATAAGGAGGATACAAAAATGGAGTATGCAGACGGAAAGGTAAAAGATTTACAGATCGCCTATATTGGCGGTGGTTCCAGAGGATGGGCATGGACATTTATGACGGATCTGGCCATGGATGAAGAACTGTCCGGAACCATCCGCCTGTATGATATTGATGCGGAGGCGGCAAAACACAATGAGATCATCGGCAACAGACTTTCTGCAAGAGAGGATGTGGTGGGCAAATGGAACTATACTGTTTCTGACAGCTTACAGTCCGCATTGACCGGTGCGGATTTCATCGTGATCTCTATTCTGCCGGGAACTTTTGATGAGATGGCTGTGGATGTACATATGCCGGAACGACTGGGAATCTATCAGTCTGTAGGAGATACCGCAGGCCCCGGCGGTGCCATGAGAGCACTGCGTACGATTCCCATGTATGTGGAAATCGCACAGGCCATCAGGGCATATGCACCGAAAGCCTGGGTCATCAATTACACCAACCCCATGTCCCTGTGCGTGAAGACTTTGTACTACGTTTTTCCGGAGATCAAAGCTTTTGGATGCTGCCATGAAGTATTCGGTACCCAGAAAGTGTTAAAGGGTATTCTGGAAGAGACCATGGGGCTTAAGGATGTGAAACGTGAGGATATTCAGGTCAATGTACTGGGTATCAACCATTTCACCTGGTTCGACTATGCTTCCTATAAAGGAATCGATCTGTTCCCCATTTACCGGAAATATACCGAGGAGCATAAGGAAGACGGCTACAAAGAAGCAGATAAAAACTGGGCGAACTCTACTTTCGAGTGTGCCCATATTGTGAAATTTGATCTGTTCCTCAAATATGGTCTGATCGCAGCAGCAGGCGACAGGCATCTGGTGGAATTCATGCCCGGTGTGGGTGACAGTTACCTGAAAGATCCCGAGACGGTAAAGAGATGGAAATTCGGTCTGACTACCGTAGACTGGAGAAAGAAGGATCTGCAGGAACGTCTGGCAAAGAGCGCGAGACTGGCAGCCGGTGAGGAAGAGATCGAGTTGAAGCCTACCGGGGAGGAAGGTATCCAGCTGATCAAGGCACTCTGCGGACTGACCCGCAAGATCAGCAATGTCAATATTCCCAATACCGGACATCAGATTGCCAATCTGCCGGAAAGTGCGGTTGTAGAGACCAATGCGGTATTCGAGAGAGATGCCATCCGCCCGTTGTATGCCGGAGAGCTTCCGGAGCAGATCAAGGAGCTGGTGGATCCCCATGTGGCAAACCATGAGCGGATTCTGAAAGCAGCTATTCTGTGTGATTTTGATCTGGTGGTGGAAGCATTCCTGGAGGATCCGCAGGTCAAAGGAAGAGCTTCCAGAGAACAGGTGGAAGAGCTGGTAAGGGATATGCTCCGCAGCACGGCAAAATATCTGCCGGAAGGCTGGAAAAAGTATCTGTAAAAATAAAATAGAAAAAAGAACCCGGGAGGTGCTGCAGAAGGATGAGGCGGCACCTCTTTTTGTGTATACGATGAGCCAGGTACAGATTTGTGCTTGCACAAGAATCTGTACCTGGCGAATGTACATCATCGAGCTTTTAAGCGAGATGGTGTACAAAGTATAAAAATCGAGTAGGAAACAGTCCGCTCGAGGGGTTAATTATTTGAAAAAAGAATATAAGCGGCAGAAGAATTATAAAGTCATTGTGAAAATGCACAAAACTGCGAGAAGTATTTTGATAACAATATACAAACTTCCAGGGATTTACAGAAAAGCACTTGCAACCAGTTCGTGAATGTGCTATTTTCTAATTACAGCAACGGAAACGTTACCGGGAACAATACCGAAACCGTTTCCGACAACCTGACGGGAGTATGGCAAGAATTATGAAGGGTTCCCGTTCTAACAAAAAAGGAGAGGTAAGATTATGAAGAAGAAACTGGCAAGTGTTTTACTTTGTGCAGTAATGGCAGCTTCCATGCTGACCGGTTGCGGAAATGCTGACAATGCAACAGCAACCACCCCTGCTACCGACAATAAGACGGACGCAGCAGCAACTACCGAGGCGGCAGAGAAGACCGCAGAGGCAGCAGGCTCTGTATACTATCTGAACTTCAAACCTGAAGTTGACGAAGTATGGCAGAAGCTGGCTAAGGAATATACCGAGGAGACCGGTGTTCCTGTAAAGGTTGTAACTGCAGCAAGCGGTACCTACGAGCAGACACTGATGTCTGAGATCGCTAACAAGGAAGCACCTACCCTGTTCCAGATCAACGGACCTATCGGTTATCAGAACTGGAAAGACTACTGCGCAGACTTAAAGGATACAGACCTGTACAGCTGGTTAATGGATAAGAGCCTGGCAATCACCGGCGAAGACGGTGGTGTATACGGAATCCCTTACGTAGTAGAGGGTTATGGTATCATTTATAACGACGCTATCATGCAGAAGTACTTCGCACTGGACGGCGCTAAGGCAGCAAGCATGGATGAGATCAACAACTTCGCTAAGTTAAAAGAGGTTGTAGAAGATATGCAGGCTAAGAAAGATGAGCTGGGTATTGAAGGCGTATTCGCTTCCACATCCCTGACTCCCGGTGAAGACTGGAGATGGCAGACTCATCTGGCTAACATCCCTGTATACTACGAGTTCAAGGACAAGGGTATCACCGATACCGACACTCTGGAGTTCACTTACTCCGATAACTTCAAGAACATTTTTGATCTGTACATCAACAACTCCTGCACAGCACCCGGTCTGCTGGGAAGCAAGTCTGTAGACGACTCCATGGCTGAGTTCGCTCTGGGTCAGGCAGCAATGGTACAGAACGGTAACTGGGGTTGGAGCCAGATCAATGGCGTAGACGGTAACACCGTTAAGGCTGAGGATGTTAAGTTCCTTCCTATCTATACAGGAGTTGAAGGTGAAGAGAACCAGGGACTTTGCACCGGTACTGAGAACTTCTTCTGCATCAACAAGGAAGCTTCTGCTGAGGATCAGGCAGCATCTATCGCATTCGTTGAATGGCTGTTCTCTTCTGAGACCGGTAAGGCAGCAGTAACCAACGACCTTGGATTCATCGCTCCTTTCGATACCTTCAGCGATGATGAAAAGCCCACCGATCCTCTGGCACAGGAAGTTCTTCGTTACATGGCAGATACCTCCAAGACATCTGTATCCTGGAACTTCACTTCCTTCCCCAGCCAGCAGTTCAAGGATGACTTCGGTGCAGCTCTTCTGGAGTATGCTTCCGGTTCCATCGACTGGGACGCTGTAAAGACAAAAGTAGTTGACGAATGGGCAACTGAAAAGGCCGCAACCGCAGCTAACTAATTGATCTCAACTTATAACTATTCTGAATCGTTATCCATCTTATATAACTTCAGACACAGGGGGCGGTGGTGGTACCACGGCCCCCGTGTTTGTAAAACCCGGAATATCATGTAAAAAGGAATTAATAGGAGAAGGCTTATGCAAAAGACATTAAAACGATATTTTCCCATTTTTGTACTGCCTACATTGATCGCATTTTCCTTTGCATTTATCATACCGTTTGTTATGGGCGTATATCTGTCCTTTTGCAAATTTAAGACGATTACAAATGCACAATTTGTAGGCCTGGAAAATTATATCAAAATTTTTGCGGACAAAGATTTTGTCAACGCATTCGGTTTTACCTTAAAGTTTTCTGTTGTATCTATCATTACCATTAACGTGTTTGCGTTCATTCTGGCACTGGCACTGACCAGAAAGATCAAAGGAACCAACCTGTTCCGTACCGTATTCTTCATGCCGAACCTGATCGGTGGTATCATCCTGGGTTATATCTGGCAGCAGATGATCAATGCGGTATTGTTGAAATATGAGACCACACTGGTAGCTAATCCTACCTATGGTTTCTGGGGATTGGTCATCCTGATGAACTGGCAGATGATCGGTTATATGATGATCATTTATGTAGCCGGACTACAGAATGTACCTACAGACCTGATCGAAGCAGCACAGATTGACGGAGCTACTTCGTTACAGACTTTATTCAAAGTGAAAATTCCGATGGTTATGCCATCTATTACTATATGTTTGTTCCTTACTGTATCCAATAGTTTCAAGCTCTTTGACCAGAACCTGGCGCTGACTGCCGGTGCTCCCAGCAAAAAGACCGCAATGCTGGCTCTGGATATTTACAATACTTTCTACGGCAGAAACGGTTACGAAGGTGTCGGTCAGGCAAAAGCAGTACTGTTCTTCATCGTTGTGGCAGTCATAGCCCTGGGACAGCTGGTACTTACCAGACGTAAGGAGGTAGAACAATAATGACTAAGAAAAAAACTTCCAATGTGATCATATTTTGTATCCTGTGTCTGCTGGTAGTTGCATTTTTAACACCTATTTTCTTCGTGCTGATCAACTCCTTTAAGGGAAAACTGTTCATCAGCAACAATCCGTTTGCACTGCCTACCGCAGAGACCTTTGTGGGATTGACCAACTATGTGAACGGTATTGAAAAAACCGGTTTTTTCACAGCTTTCGGTTGGTCTGCATTTATCACTGTATTTTCCGTGGCAGCGATCATTCTGTTCACTTCCATGACTGCGTACTATCTGACCAGAGTGAAAACCGGCGTGACCAATGTGCTGTATTACATGTTCGTATTTTCCATGATCGTGCCTTTCCAGATGGTAATGTTCACTATGTCCAAGCTGGCTAATATGACCCACCTGAACAACCCTCCCGGAATGGTGCTGCTGTATCTGGGATTTGGTTCCGGTCTGTCCGTGTTCATGTTCTGTGGATTCATCAAATCGATTCCACTGGACATCGAAGAGGCAGCCATGATCGACGGATGCAACCCTTTGCAGACCTTCTTCGGTGTCGTAATGCCGATCCTGAAGCCCACAGCCATCACCGTAGCCATTCTGAATGCCATGTGGATCTGGAACGACTATCTGCTGCCTTATCTGGTGATCGGCCTGAGTACTAATTACAAGACCATACCGGTTGTAGTACAATACCTGGTAGGTTCTTACGGTGCAAAGGATCTGGGTGCCATGATGGCACTGCTGGTACTGTCCGTAATCCCTATTATCGTCTTCTATCTGACCTGTCAGAAGTACATTATCGAGGGCGTGGTAGCCGGTGCAGTTAAGGGCTAAAAAATAGAAAGATGTGGTTATTAATATGAGAAAAAGCGGAATATTACTGCCGGTGAGCAGCCTGCCGTCCCGCTACGGAATCGGTTGCTTTTCCAAGGAAGCATATAAATTTATTGACAGATTAAAAGAAGCCGGTCAGGCCTACTGGCAGATTCTGCCATTAGGACCCACCAGCTATGGAGATTCTCCGTACCAGTCTTTTTCCACTTTTGCGGGTAATCCCTACTTTATTGATCCCGAGGATCTGGTGGCGAGAGGCTATGTGACCGCAGAGCAGTGCAATACCTATGACTTCGGCACGGATATCCATTCCGTGGATTACGGCAAAATCTATAAGAGCCGTTTCCGCCTGTTGAAGGAAGCGTTTGATAACAGCCATATTGAAGAAGATGCGAGATTTCAGGAGTTTGTACAGAAGAATGCATACTGGCTAGAGGATTATGCACTTTATATGGCCATCAAGGATGGTTTCCGCGGCATCTGCTGGGCAGCCTGGGAAGAGGATATCAAGCTGAGAACCCCGGCTGCCATGGACAAATATCGCAGAAAATATGCGAAAGAGATTATGTTTTACCAGTTCCAGCAGTATCTGTTCCAGGTACAGTGGGAGAAACTAAAGACCTATGCTAACGATAACGGCATCAAGATTATTGGGGATATTCCCATTTATGTGGCATTTGACAGTTCAGATGCCTGGGCGAATCCGGAGCTGTTCCAGTTCGATGAGAATTGTGAGCCGGTAGCAGTGGCGGGATGCCCTCCCGATGCGTTTTCCGCCACCGGACAGCTGTGGGGCAATCCTCTGTATAACTGGGAACATCACAAGGAGACCGGTTATGCCTGGTGGATGCAGCGGCTGGCAGCCTGCTTTGAACGCTATGATGTGGTACGTATCGATCATTTTCGTGGATTCGATGCTTATTATGCGATTCCCTATGGGGAACCCACTGCGGAGCACGGCCACTGGGAACATGGCCCGGGATATGATATTTTCCGTTCCATGAAGGAAAAATTGGGAGAAAAAGAAGTTATTGCAGAAGATCTTGGCTTTTTAACACCATCTGTGATAGAATTAGTGAAGAAATCCGGTTATCCAGGTATGAAAATTTTGCAGTTTGCATTTGATTCCCGTGAGGAAAGTGATTATCTGCCGCATAATTATACACATAATTGCGTGGTATATACGGGAACTCATGATAATGATACTGTGATGGGGTGGTATGACACCTTGAAGGGAGCTGACAAAAAGCTCTGTGACGACTATCTGCGTCTGAAAAATGCGGACGGAGAGCCGATTCCCAGAGAGCAGCTTCCCTGGGAATTTGTGCGTGCCGCAATGTCCAGCGTAGCGGATTTGGCGATCATTCCCATGCAGGATTATCTTGGACTGGGATCGGAGGCCCGCATCAACATTCCTTCCACACTGGGCATCAACTGGAAGTGGAGAATGGGGAACGGAGATTTTACAAAGGAGCTTGCAGGACGGATCCGCAGTATGACGAAGCTGTACGGCAGATAGGTCTGTAGGCTTGGAAAGGTTTGCGCTCCATGGAGGAAATCACGATCAAAGACATCGCAAGAATCTGCGGTGTCGGTGTCAGCACGGTATCCCGTGCCATAAATAACCACCCGGACATCAATCCTGAGACCAAGGAAATGATCATGCGGGTGATCAAAGAGAATAACTACGTACCCAACAACAGTGCCAGAAACCTGAAACGTCAGGATGCCAAGGCAATTGCAGTACTGGTCAAAGGTATTAACAACTCTTTCTTCAGCCAGATGATCAAGGTATTGGAAGAAGAGATCAAGGAAAAATCTTACGCCATGGTATTGCAGCATGTAGACTATGACGAGGACGAAGTGGAAGTGGCACTGAAGCTGGTCAAGGAAAAAAGACTTCGCGGCATTATCTTCCTCGGCGGTTATCTGGTGCACAGTGAGGAAAAGCTGGCACAGCTTCATGTGCCGTTTATCTTAAGTACCACGGGAATGCTGCCCAAGGGCTTCAGCCGCAACACCTATTCCTCCGTAGCGGTGGATGATACCAAGGAAAGCTACAAGATGGTGGACTATCTGTGCAAGAACGGACATAAGGATATTGCAATCCTCTGTGCCCGCAAAACGGATGCTTCCATCGGTAAGCTGCGTCTGGAGGGCTATAAAAAGGCGTTGAAGGATAACGGAATAGAAGTAAGAGAAGAACTGATCCTGCCTATGAGGAGTGATTTGGAAGATTACTCCTTGGAGAATGGCTATATGGTGACGAAGGAATTCCTCGAGAAGCAGATTCCGTGCACGGCGATCTTCGCAATCTCCGATATGCTGGCGATCGGTGCCGGGAAAGCCTTGTCTGATGCCGGATACAAGGTGCCGGAGGATATTTCTCTGGCAGGCTTTGATGGTGTGGAAATCGGGAAATATGTTATCCCGTCCTTGACGACTTTAAAGCAGCCGGTGGACAGCATGGCGAGAGAGACGGCCCGGATCCTGTTCGACATCATCGGGAAAAAGGCGAAGCACCAGCACTGCGTGTTCGACGGAGAACTGGTGGTGCGGGATTCCACTATGCCGAGGACTTAGACTATGCAGATACATGGTTTTAACAAGACAACTTTATTAGATTATCCGGAACATATTGCAGCCACTGTTTTTACAGGGGGCTGCAATTTTCGCTGTCCGTTTTGTCACAACGGGGAACTGGTGATGGATCCCGGCTGCCAGCCGCTCATTCCGGAGGAAGAAGTACTCTCTTACCTGAAAAAAAGGCAGGGGATTCTCCAGGGCGTCTGCGTCACCGGAGGAGAGCCGACTCTGCAAAAGGATCTGAAGGATTTTTTACGCAAGATCAAGGAACTCGGATATCCGATCAAGCTGGATACCAATGGCTATATGCCGGGAGTATTGTGGGATCTGATGCAGGAGCATCTGATTGATTATGTGGCGATGGATATTAAGGCGTCCAGAGATAATTATGCCCGGGCGGCGGGACTGCCGCATATGGATATCTCCCGCATCGAGGAGAGTATCGGCATCCTGAAAAGCAGCGGTATCCCCTATGAATTCCGAACTACCGTGGTAAGGGGAATTCATACCGTGGTGGAATTTGAGAAAATCGGTAAATGGATTGCGGGATGCCCTGCGTATTATCTTCAGAATTACGAAGAGAATGAAAACTGCCTGTACCGGATGATACAGACAGTGGAATGTGACGATGTGAAACCGGGCGGAGTAGATCCGTTCGGAGCATTTTCCAGAGAGGAACTGGAACAGATGGAGGAACTGGCCCGGAAATATGTGGGGAAAGTTATCCTGCGGGGCGTGGAATAGACGCTGTGCCTCCCAGCTACATAAGCTGTTGTATTTTTACAAACTCATCAAAGCGAGGTAAGGCCAGCGTGACTTTCCCGTATTCTTTGGAAATAATGACACCTTTTCTCTTTAAACGCTCACGATAGACAGAGAAAAGTTCAGATTTCATATCTAATCGCTCACGGAGAGCTTTTACCTGAGTCTCTCCGCTGAGAGACATTTCAGTTACGATTTTTTTATCCAGATCGGATAATTCCGACCATATTTTACTGTATACATATTCATCCAGATATTGGTCATATTCCGGCAAAATCTGTTCCAAAGTCTTTTTATCGCGATTTTCCCAGTAGAGATAACCAAGTACCTGAAAGGCAAAAGGATAGCCTTTGGTCAGTGAAGCCAGTTCTCCGGCAGCATCTATATCCAGAGAAAAGATATCCATATATTGTTTGCGGATAGCGGTATAATTGAGTGGCTCCAGGATTAATTTGGGTGCACGGTATAAAAAGGTCAGTACTTTATCATTTTGAAGATTATAAATATTTTCATATAATCCCGTCATCAGTAAAAAGATGGGATAGTCGTTTCGTAAAAAAATCTGAAAGGAGCTTGCAAAGATTCGGATATATTCGGAATTCGTCACTTCATCAACGCTGATCAGCAACCTTTTTTCACTTTTCTGGATATATTTCAACATGAGTTCCAGAGCGTTTTCGATATCCGTGACCGGAGCAGCGTTTTCAATGGATACTCCCAGACCAAAAGCAGAAAAGTCAAGTTTTGCATTAATGAACAGCGTGTGTAATTCGGGAATGCTGTAGATTTTTGCAGCAAGACTTTGCAGTAAATCTCTGGTAGGATTCAGTTCCACAACGATCCAGTCTTCTCTTTTTCGTAATTCCGAAGCAATATTTGTCATCATTACAGTCTTGCCAGAGCCACGGACACCGGTGATCATGTAGATCTGATTGGATGGAATCTCGGCACAAAAGCTTTCCAGAATTTGGTTTGTTTCCGTGAGACGGGAGATATATTGCAACGGTTTTTTTCCAAAAGATAACGTAAACGGATTGGTACTCATAATGAAAACCTCCTTTTCTTATATTAGTTTATATAACTTTTAAAATCTTATATAACTTTATATAAGTGTATATAACTTTGTAATTATTATATAAGTTTATATAACTTTTGGCAAGAGATATTGCGGCTATGGGAAATGAATGCAGAAGGAAAATGTAAACGCTTACTCTTCCTAAATAGACATTTCATGAGAAAATGTGCATATTTTATAAAAAATAAATGTTGCGCAAAAATATTAGCTAAAAATTACTCAAAAAATATATGAATAACTTCCAAAAATATTCAAAATACACAAAAATGGTTTACTAATGTGAAGCGATAGTGCTAATATATAGTACATAGCGTTGTAAGAGCTTACAAATATAATCGTTTATAACACATGCTAAGTGGAGGTATGGGAATGTTAGGCAGGAGAGGAAGAAAAGAGAGAAAACGACTGATGGCATTGCTTCTTGCGGGAGCCATGGTGCTGTCGGGAATGGGAATCAGCCCCATCTCTGTACAGGCAGAGGAAACGGAACCTGTGGTAGAACAGGTAAGTGAGACGGTTTCTGACGGAAATGCGGAAACAGCCAGAGAAGTGTTGGGAGAGGAAAAAGGTATTGCGGCAGCTTCGACAACACAGGATGCGAATGCAGCAATGGCTGCTGTGCAGAGTGGAACGGAAAAAGACCTGTATGAATTGGATCTGAGCAAGGGTCTGACAGCAGGAACAACGTATGATGGCGGAATTTCTGTTTTGGGAGATATGAAATATAATAATGGGGCGATACAAGGAAGTTTAAATCCTAGTCCCAATAATGGAAGTATTCCTGAAACCGGAGCAGCACTGAAGCTGCAAGCAATAAAAGATGGATACCTGAAGGTTACAGTATCCCTTGCTACTAAGACTTATTATTTTTTGGAAGAAACGGAAAATGGTCCTAAACAAATTCTCAAATTAGACAACAAAGAGTCTGGTAAAAAGGATCTCGTTCTTCCGGTAGAAGCAGGAAAAACATACTACTTATATGTAAGCGGTTCGAAAATAAAAATAACCAGCATTACTGTAGACTATAGAACTGCATTGGATTGGAGTGAGATTAAGGATCCCGTTTTAGGAACACCTTCTGCGAAAGGGGATACCATTTCTGTCCCTTATACTGCACAGGTGGGAGGACTTGGAGCAGAGGCATTGGAAGTGACAATGTATGATGCGGACGGCAAAACGGTGGAAAAACAATCTATTACTGCAGAAGGGGAATCCGGAGAGGCGGAATTTAAACCGACGGCGTCTGGCACTTATAGCTTCAAGGCGGAATTGATCCGTTCGGAGGAATCTTCTAAGATAAGTAATACAACAACAGCAATAGAATTTGTATTACCTATGGCAACGCCGAAGGGCTTAAATGCTGAGAATAAGGGACACGGCAATGTGAAACTGACCTGGCAGGCAGTTGCCGAAGCAGAGAGCTACAAGGTATCTGTGGACGGCACGGTTGTTGAAGAAGGAGTGACTGCATTGGCTCAGACGATCGAAGGATTGACGGTAGGTCAGGAATATACATTTCAGGTAGCTGCAGTCAGAGGAGAAAATGTATCCACTCCGGCGGAAGTAAAACTGACAATCACTGAAGATGCAGTGAAGACCTGGAATTTTGCAGCATTTGGTCAGGGCGTTGACAACAAAACAGCGAATAACGGTTATAGTGGAAGCCTGGATACAGGTGATTTGAAGATCTGGGAGAAGAACAGCAAAGGAAAGCTGGTAGCAGCTTCAACGGATGGTCTGGCATTCTACTACACCACGATTGATCCGGCAACAGAGAACTTTACGTTATCTGCAGATATTACGGTGGACGAATGGACATACACCAACGGACAGGAAGGCTTTGGCCTTATGGCAGCTGACCGTGTGGGTGAGAATGGAGATTCCGGTATTTTCTGGAACAATTCCTATATGCTGAGTGCTACAAAGGTGGAATATCTCTGGGATGCCACAGAAGGCAAGGTATCTGATGCCGGAGACAAATACACCATGAAACTTGGTATCGGTTCCCAGGAAAAAATAGGTGTAACACCGGAAAATATGAACGACAGTCCTACAGATCAGGGCTTCCGGTCTACCATGACTACTCTGGAGACCAGTGCTGCAAACAGCGGAAACGGCGCGGGAACTTATAACATAGTAGGCAAATATACCAATTCTGCAGAAGCTGTGAAGGATATTACGGATCTGAACGTGCAGACCACTTTCCACATGACTTTGCAGAGAAACAATACCGGTTATTTCCTGAGCTATACCAATGTGGAAACCGGTGAGACCGTAACCAATAAATACTATCACGGCAAAGACGGAGACGAACTGACCAGATTGGATGCAGAGAACATCTATGTAGGTTTCTTCGCTTCCAGAACTGCAACCATCAGCGTTGCCAATGCAGTGCTGACAACAATCGATCCGGCCAAAGATGCTCCGGCAGAATCCAGACCGGTCACTTATGTAACACCGAATTATACGATTGATTCTGCTTCTGTAGCCAACAGTGCGGATTACGAACTGGTATATTACGGCAATGCGGACGGAACATTGAAAATTACCAACAGCGACAATGAAACCGTATTGTCAGATGCGGGTGTAAAGGCAAATACCAAGGTATATACCCATACGACACTGAAAAGCGGAAGCAACGTTTTCCATGTAGAGTTTACCCCGAATGCGGATTACAGACCTTCAGAGTATTCTCTGTTGAGTAGCTATGATACAGTAACATTTGACTTTACAGTAAATTATAATGTAAAGGGTAGAACGGTTATTTATGCTGCTCCTGAGGGAAGAAGTACGGGAAGCGGTACCAACAGTGATCCTGTGGATATTTATACCGCAGTGAAGAGCGTGGCTCCGGGCCAGATGATCGTGTTGAAGGGCGGGACTTATGCACTGGATAAGACGGTGACGATAGACAGAGGTGTCAGTGGAACTACAGATGCCAGAATCTATATGATTGCCGATCCGGACAGCACTTCTCGTCCGGTACTGAATTTCCAGAGAAAATGTGCAGGTATGATCCTGGCAGGTGATTACTGGTATTTCCAGGGATTTGATGTAACAGGTTCTGCTAATTCCCTCAAGGGTATTCAGGTATCCGGCAGTCACAATACACTGGATGATATTATGGCATATAGAAACGGCAATACTGGTATTCAGATCAGCCGTTACAAGAGCACAGACGGAAGAAGCGACTGGCCTTCCTATAACCTGATCCTGAACTGTACTTCATATCTGAACGCAGATGCGGGATATGAGGATGCAGACGGATTTGCAGCTAAGCTGACGATTGGTGAGGGTAATGTATTTGATGGATGTATTGCAGCATACAATGCCGATGACGGTTGGGATCTGTTCGCCAAGGTAGAGACCGGAGCTATCGGTCAGGTGGTCATTCAGAACTGCGTGGCATTCAAGAACGGTTATGTACTGGATGAGAACGGACAGGAAGTAGATGCCGGTAACGGTAACGGCTTCAAGATGGGTGGTTCCAGCATCAGCGGACATCATATTTTGCGCAACAGTGTATCATTCGGCAATAAGGCAAAGGGTATTGATTCCAACAGCTGTCCGGATATTGAGGCATATTCTTCTACCAGTTATAACAATGAGTCCTTTAACGTGGCATTCTATACAAATGACGCAAAGAATACTGCATTTATAGCAAAAGGAATCCTGTCCTTTAAGGATAGCAGCAATGCAGCAGGGCAGACGGTTGCAGAACAGTTCAAACCGAAAGGAACTCAGGAGACCAGTGCCTACGAAAATGCAATGAACTATTATTGGAGAGGCGAAAACTCTACCAACAGTGAAGGAATAGCAGCTACAGCAGAATGGTTCCAGAACATGGATATGAACAGTGCAATCCACGGAGGCATTCGCAGAAATACGGACGGTACCATCAATATGAACGGTTTCCTGGCAGTGACTTCCGCAGTACCGGAAGGTGTTGGAGCCAGAATGACCGGAACCCCTTCTGCTGTATTTACGGTAGCGGCAGATGTGGTGAACAACGATGATGACGATGACGATGATGACAACAGCGGTTCCTCTGCAGCACCTGCAGTAGACTGGACGGATGTAAGCAACTCTGTACAGGATAAGGTGGCGGAGATGATGAAAAATCCTGCTATTGCAAGTGTCAACATGAACTTTGTATGCAACGGTGAAGTCAAGGTGCCTCAGAATGTACTGAATACCATTAAAGGTACGAAGCTGACGGTGGCATTCCACAGCGGAAACGGTGTGGCACTGAGCATCAGTGGACAGGATCTGAAGAATAAAGATCTGTCAAAGATTCAGAATATTGATCTGACAGTAGACCAGACGAGCAACACAATCCCGGCAAATGTAGTATCCGCAAAGTCCGGAACCGTGAACAGACAGCTGGGTATCAGAGATACCGGCAGCTTCGGAGTGAATGTCAACATTCATGTAAATGTAGGCAAGGACAATTCCGGCAAGAGTGCAAACCTGTATCGCTATAATACAGAGAAGGGACGCCTGGAGTATTGCGGATCCTTTACCGTAACTTCCACCGGACAGTCCATGTTCGCATTAAAGCGCGGCGGCAATTATCTGGTAACTGTTACTGACCGCAGACCTTCCGAGAGCATCTGGTATACAGAGGGCGGTTATACGGTAAAGAGTGGTGATACGCTTTCCAGGATCGCTAAGAGAAATCACATGACTCTGGCACAGTTGCTTCGCAGAAATGTACAGATTACAAACCAGAATGTGATCAGAGTTGGTCAGAAACTGAATCTGGAATGATCGTAAAAACTGTAAGAGATAGAGAAAAAGGACAAGACGGGAAACTGAAAAACGAGAAAAACGGATGGCTTGGGAGGGCCATCCGTTTTTTTGTGTGTGCGCCTAGCGGCGCACGTTTCTAACGGGTTAAAGTCCCGAATCCGCCCGGT
>OGZP01000997.1_pt1 | contig 22518 bp, 18 predicted proteins | sample 1576811 | NCBI WGS metagenome assembly OGZP01 (sample SAMEA3541553, study PRJEB24748) | human gut metagenome | biome: human gut; feature: human-associated habitat; material: faeces | place: China | collected 2012
GACCGCATGAGCATTGAGCTGCTCAAGCGCACCCCGTCCAGCTATCTGGGCAGCTGCCGCTACAAGCTGCCGGACCCGGACGTGGATTCTACCCCGTTCATCAAGCTGTTCACCCTGTTTGACAAGTACGATATCTGTGCTCTGTTCTACATCGGCGGCAATGACTCGATGGACACCATTGCAAAACTCTCCCGTTACGGTGCCCAGGTGGGCAGCAGCGTCCGGTTCATCGGTGTGCCCAAGACCATCGACAACGACCTCTGCCTGACCGACCACACCCCCGGCTACGGCTCTGCCGCCAAGTACATTGCCACCATCCTGAAGGAGGTCATCCGTGACTCCTCCGTTTACAACATCCGCAGCGTAACGGTGGCCGAGATCATGGGCCGCCACGCGGGCTGGCTGGCCGGTGCGGCTTGTCTGGCCGGCGGCGATGACTGCGAAGGCCCCGACCTCATTCTGCTGCCCGAAGTTCCCTTTGACCCGGACAGGTTCCTGACCCGGGTGGACGAGCTGCAGCGGGTCAAGCCCAATGTCATCATTGCAGCCAGCGAGGGTGTTAAGACTGCAGACGGCACCTATCTGTGCGATCTGGTCTCTACCGCCGGGCAGCTGGATGCCTTTGGCCACAAGGCCATTCTCAGCGGCACCAGCCGGTATCTTTCTGACCTCATCCACGATAATCTGAACTGCAAGAGCCGTGCCATTGAGTTCTCGACCCTGCAGCGCTGCGCCAGCCATCTGGCCAGCCGCACCGATGTGAACGAGGCCTACGCCGTGGGCGGCGCTGCCGCTTCCGCTGCCTTTGCGGGCGAGACCGGGCGGATGATCTCGCTCAAGCGCATTTCCGATTACCCCTACCAGTGCATCACCGAGTCGGTGGATGTCCAGCAGGTGGCAAACCTGGAGAAAAAGGTGCCGCTGGACTGGATCACCCCGGACGGAATGCAGGTGACGGCGGCATTTGAGGAGTATGCCCGTCCGCTCATCCTGGACGAAGTGACACCGGTCTATGTCAACGGTACCCCGCGCCATATCTGCCTGTAAGTTTCATTTGCGCGCTTCCTCCCCCCTCGTGGTCTGTTTTCGTGCTCCTGCACGATAATATAAAAGCCGAAACAGAAGAAAAGGAGAAATCATCATGGGTAAAAATGCAATCGTTGGTCAGTCTGGCGGCCCTACCTCCGTCATCAATGCAAGTCTGGCAGGCGTATTCGAGAGCTGCAAGAGCCGCGGCGCTGAGATTGTTTACGGCATGTGCAACGGCGTTGCCGGTCTGCTGGAGGAGCGCGTGGTGGATCTTTCCACCGTGCTGACCGACGACCTGGATATCGAGCTGCTCAAGCGCACCCCGTCCAGCTTCCTGGGCAGCTGCCGCTATAAGCTGCCCGATTGGCACGATGACGAGACCGTTTACAAGAAGCTGTTCGCCATCCTGGAAAAGCTGAACATTGGCTACTTCTTCTACATTGGCGGCAACGACTCCATGGATACCATCGGCAAGCTGGCCGAGTACGGCAACCGCATCCAGAGCGACATCCGCTTCATGGGCGTTCCCAAGACCATCGACAACGACCTGATGGTGACCGACCACACCCCCGGCTACGGCTCTGCGGCAAAGTACATCGGCGTGGTGATGAAGGAGATCATCCGCGATGCCACCGTTTACGGCACCAATTATGTCACCGTGGTCGAGATCATGGGCCGCAACGCCGGCTGGCTGACCGCTGCTGCCTCTCTGGCCAAGAGTGATGACTGCGAGGGCGTGGATATGATCTGCCTGCCCGAAGTCCCCTTCAACGTGGAGCACTTCATTGAGAAGGTCCGCGCCATGCAGGAGAAGAAGCCCAGCATCGTAATCGCTGTTTCCGAGGGTGTCAAGCTCGAGGACGGCCGCTACGTCTGTGAGCTGGCCGATGATGTGCACGCAGTGGACGCTTTCGGCCACAAGGCACTGACTGGTACCGCACGCTATCTGGCAAATGTGGTCGCCCGCAATCTGGATACCAAGACCCGCTGTATCGAGCTGTCTACCCTGCAGCGCTGCGCCGGTCACCTGACCAGCCGCACCGATATCACCGAGGCTTACCAGGTGGGCGGCGCTGCTGCCAAGGCTGCCTTTGAGGGTGTCACCGGTCAGATGGTCGCCCTGAAGCGCATCTCCAACAGCCCCTATCAGTACATCACCGAGCTGCACCCCATCAGTGAAGTTGCAAACCTCGAGAAGAAGGTTCCCCTGAGCTGGATGAACGAGAATCACACCCAGATGACCGAGGAATTCCTCGAGTATGCCCGCCCGCTGATCCAGGCTGAGCTGACTCCGCTGTACATTGCAGGTCTGCCCCACCACATCTACATGAAAAAGTAATTTCTCCTTTGAATCTTTCTAAGGCATAGCAAAACTCCCGCCCGGCTCCGGGCGGGAGTTTTTTGCTGTGTGGCTTATGAATTACTGTTTGCCCAGCTGCCAGAACGCCACGGCGCTGGCGGCGGCAACGTTCAGGGAATCGACCCCGTGGGACATGGGGATCTTGACTGTGTAATCGCAGGAAGCGATGGTGGTATGGGAAAGGCCGTCTCCCTCCGTGCCCAGCACAATGGCAAGCTTCGGCTCCCGGGCAAGGGCTTCGTCATCAATGCTGACCGAACGGTCACTCAAGGCCATGGCAGCCGTCTTGAAGCCCAGGGCATTCAGCTGAGCAAGCCCCTTTTCGGGCCAATCAGCAGGTGTTTCACCGATCTGCGCCCAAGGCACCTGAAATACCGTGCCCATACTCACGCGCACGGCCCGGCGGCAGAGCGGGTCACAGCAGGAGGGGTTGATAAGAACAGCATCCATGTTCAGCGCTGCCGCGCTGCGGAAGATGGCACCCACGTTGGTGGAATCCACAATGCCCTCCAGCACGGCCACCCGCCGGGCGTTCCGGCAGAGCTCCTCCACGGTGCGGGGCTTCGGACGTTGAAAGGCGCAGAGCACGCCCCGGGTCAGCTCGTAGCCTGTCAGTGCAGCCAGCAGCTCCCGGTCAGCAGTATAAATGGGTGCATCCCCGCAGCGGGTCAGGATCTCCGCCGCAGGGCCGGTGATCTGCCTGCGCTCCATCAGCAGGGAGACCGGTACAAAGCCTGCATCCAGTGCCCGGGAGATCACCTTGGGGCTCTCGGCAATGAAGATGCCTTTTTCGGGTTCCAGCCGACTGCGCAGCTGTTTCTGCGTCAGGCGGGCGTAGGGGTCCAGCTCCGGCGCGTGAAAATCCGTGATCTCAATGATATTGGGCATGGGGAGATTCTCCTTTTTCTGTATGAATAGTCTTATTGTAGCACAACCCGGATGCAATTGCAAAATACATGGCAGGCATATTCGTTTTACATAGTCAAAACCGCCAAAAATCACCTTTTGTTTTTGACAAATCCGTCAACTCGCGTTATAGTATAGGGGTAAAAAATCAGAGGGGGAATTTGTATGAATTCCAAGAAAAAGCGCCGCGGCCAGATGTCGGAAGCGTTCTGCACGGCAATGTTCCTTTCACTGTCCGGCGGCCTGCAGGACGTATACACCTATCTGTTCCGGGGCAAGGTGTTTGCCAACGCCCAGACCGGCAACATCGTGCTGATGGCTGTCCATGCCTTTGCCGGGGAGTGGGGGCGTGTGCTGCATTATCTTGTGCCCCTGTGCTTCTTTGCGCTGGGCGTGTTCGCGGCAGAGCTGATGCACCAGAAGCTGCAGAATCTGCAGCGGCTCCACTGGCGGCAGCTGGTGGTGCTGTGTGAGATCGTGATGCTGTTTGTGGTGGGCTTTTTCCCGCAGGAGTGGAATCTTATGGCCAATGCGCTGGTCTCGTTTGCCTGTGCGATGCAGGTGCAGACCTTCCGCAAGGTGAACGGTTATGCCTTTGCCAGCACCATGTGCATCGGCAACATGCGCAGCGGCATGGACTCCCTCTGCAGCTGGGTGCTCAACCGCAATCCTGCTGCCCTGAAAAAATCCCTTTATTACTGGGGCATCATCCTCCTGTTTGCGCTGGGCGCGGGCCTGGGCAGCCTGGCGCTGGACCTCTGCGGCGCAAAGGCCATCTGGCTCTCCTGCCTGCTGCTGGCCGTCAGCTTCTGCCTGATGTTCCTAAAAGAAGATGTGGAAGAGATCAAAGAAGATCTTGAAGCACTGGAAGCAAAACATTAAATCAAGGAGTTTCCCTCAGTTTCACGCTGTTTACCGCCATGCCAAAGGCTCCCCTAGTAGGAGAGCTGGCGAGCGCCAGCGAGACTGAGGGTTTATTTTTCTCCGGATCTATCCAACACTTCCCCGGTTTCCTTCGTCTTACAGGCAGAACGACGCAATGAAAGGAGGAAGCCCCATGTGGGAGCTGCTGTACGAGACCTTCTGGGACAGGCTGGAACACTTCTGTTTCAATCTCTGCCGGGACGAGGCCCGGGCAGAGGATCTGACCCAGGAAGTCTTTCTGCGGGCACTGCAGAACCGGACCCTTATCAACAGCTTTACGGAACGGCAGTGCAAGGCCTGGCTGTTTACCACAGCGCGGAATCTCTACTGCGACCAGCTCCGCCGGGCGGCAAAGGAGGAGCAGCTGCTCAGCACCTTTTTCCCGGAAGAGGACAGTGCTGAACCGGATTCCGCGCTGGACACAGTGGAAGCCGCCAGTCTGCTGGCTCTGCTCACCCCGGAAGAACGGCGGCTGTTCACCCTGCGCTATACAGCGGGCTACAATGCCAGCGAGATCGGTCAGCTGCTCAGTCTCCCGCCCGGCACGATCCGCAGCCGCCTTGCCCAGATACGCCATCGCCTCAAAACTGAACTTACGGAGGATTAAATGATGAAAAAGAACCTGAATGTGGACGCTATGATCCTGGACCTGCGCAATGTGCAGGAGGATTTTCTTGACCGCTATGAGCAGATCAAGCTGGACTGCATGATCGCGCTGACCTCGCCCCGGGTGCAGACGCTCCTGAGCCAGCACAACATTTCTCTGGATTCGATGCTCTGCAAAAATGTCCCGGAGGAGGTCTCGGTGGGTGTGGTCAATGGCAAGGTCACGCTGAGCTCTGCCAGCCAGACCGCCGCCGGGCAGGTACTGGTGGTCAACGGCAAGCTGATGATCACACCGGATGCTACGGAGGTTTTACAGAAGTACGCCTGCATTCTGGTCAACGGTATGATCTACTGCCCGCAGTGCCTCTCGGCAGTGGTATCCGCCCGCTGCATCCTGAACGGAAAGCTGGCGGTCTACCCCGATGATGCAGTGCTCCTGCCGGGAAGCTCCATCAAGCTAGACAACACCTTCCTGCTGCGGGCACAAAGCCGCCTGTACTGGAATGAATATCGCTTCCTGGCGGTTGACCCCAGGCTCGACACTGCCGCACTGGCCGCCAAGGGCTGCCGCTTTTCCGCTCCAAAGGCCATCCTGTGCGCAAGCCTTGCGCCCGTTCTGGCCCCGCTCTTCCCGGATTCCACCGAGCTGATCATCGTGCCGGACGGCACCGCCGTGGTGGAGGACGACCTGGAACTGACCGCCTCTTCCCTGCGCCGGTATGGCACCCGTCTCTATGTGCTGGGTGATGCTGTTATCCCCGCAGAGAGCGCAGACCTGCTGGCTCAGATCGAATTCCTGCATGTTACCGGTGAAGTAGAGCTGCCTGATGCTCTGGAAGCGGCCTTCTTTGCCATCCCTGAGCTGGAATGCGGCAAAGTAGTCCACGAGGACGCTCTGCCCAAACAGACCCGCGCCAAAGCAAAGGATGAGGAGCCCGATCCGGATACCGTGACCCTCAGCGGCATCCAGCTGACCCTGTAATCCGCACTGTTCCTCCCTGCCCCGCTCTTTCCGGCAAAAGCTTTCTGCTGGAAGGAGCGGGACTTTTGTTGATTTTTTATTGCACCCGCTCCTCTGATATGATATACTGTTTTTGTATTGTGTAATTCCCCGGGCACACTTCCGCTGTGGAACCCGCTGCCCGGGCAGGATATGGGAACCGAAATCAGGAAGAGGAGCAACGAATGAAAAAAGGATTTGACAACGACAAATACCTGCAGATGCAGTCGGAGCACATCCGGGAGCGGATCGCGCAGTTCGACAACAAGCTGTATCTGGAATTCGGCGGCAAGCTGTTCGATGACTACCACGCCTCCCGCGTGCTGCCCGGCTTCCAGCCCGATTCCAAGCTGCAGATGCTGCTGCAGCTGAAGGATCAGGCCGAGGTCGTTATCGTCATCAACGCTGAGGACATCGTCAGCAGCAAGGTGCGCGGTGACTATGGCATCACTTATGATCTGGACGTTCTGCGTCTCATCGACGCATTCCAGGAGCGCGGTCTGTTTGTGGGCAGCGTATGCGTGACCATGTACACCGCCGCCCCCGAGGTGGAAGCCTTTGAGAAGCGGCTGAACAGCCTGGGCATCCGCACCTTCCGGCACTATAAGATCCCCGGCTATCCCAACGACGTTGCCCGCATCGTGAGCGACGAGGGCTATGGCCGCAACGAGTACATTGAGACCCAGCGCCCGCTGGTGGTCATCACGGCTCCCGGCCCCGGCAGCGGCAAGATGGCCACCTGCCTGTCCCAGCTGTACCACGAATACAAGCGGGGCGTGAAGGCCGGTTATGCCAAGTTTGAGACCTTCCCCATCTGGAACATTCCCCTGAAGCACCCGGTCAACCTGGCATACGAGGCCGCTACCGCCGACCTGAACGATGTGAACATGATCGACCCGTTCCATCTGGAGGCCTATGGCAAGACCGCGGTCAACTACAACCGCGACATTGAGATCTTCCCCGTGGTCAACGCCATGTTTGAGCTGATTGCAGGCAAGAGCCCCTACCACTCCCCCACCGACATGGGCGTGAATATGGCAGGCAACTGCATCGTGGACGATGCGGCCTGCTGCGAGGCTTCCCGCAACGAGATCGTCCGCCGCTACTTCAAGGCCCTGTGCGACCTCAAGAACGGCGCACAGATCCAGAGCGAGGTCTACAAGCTGGAGTTGCTGATGAATCAGGCCGGGCTGACCCAGGGCAGCCGCCCGGTGGAGCAGGCCGCCCATGCAGTCTCCGAAAAGACCGGCGGTGCCCCCGCTGCTGCCATTGAGCTGCCAGACGGCACCGTTGTCACCGGCAAGACCGGCCCCCTGCTGGGCGCCGCTTCCTCCGCTCTGCTCAACGCGCTGAAAAAGCTGGCCGGCATCGACCAGGAGCTTGACCTCGTTTCTGCCGCCGCCATCGAGCCCATCCAGACCCTCAAGACCAACTATCTGGGCAGCAAGAACCCCCGCCTGCACACCGACGAGATCCTGATTGCCCTGTCCAGCTCGGCCGCGCAGAATCCCACTGCAGCAGCCGCCCTCAAGCAGCTCTCCCACCTGAAGGGCTGCGATATGCACTCCACTGTCATCCTGTCCAGCGTGGATATGGATACCGTGAAGAAGCTGGGCATGTATCTGACCTGCGAGCCCACCTATGAGGAAGCAGACCGGATGTACCACAAGAAGTAAAAAATAATGACCCTCTCTGTCATTGCTTTGCGCTGCCGTCTTTCCCCAAGGGCTAGGCGACCGTATCTGCGCGACGGAGAGGGTCATTTTTATTTCCGGGTCTGTTCCCAGTAGGCTCCCATGCTCTGGCCGGGCTGGTCTGTGACATCATCGTTCAGATAGTCTGCAAGACCAAAGGCCTCCGGCTTCCAGCTGTGGGCGGCATCCACGGTGGGGTATTCCACCTCAGCGTACCAGAACGCAGTGGGCTGGCCCTCATCCACATGGTTCACTTCCAGCACAAGGCCATCGGGCAATGCGTAGCTTCTGCGGATCTTCCCGATCAGGGGCTTGCCGATGATCTTTGTTTCCAGTTCATCAAACAGTTTCTTGTCGATGGGGCGCTCGATCTCCTCCCGCGCAAGCCCGCTTCCGGACTTGAAGCAGAGGATATAGGCCGTCTCGCCGCCTTTGAGCGCCTCCTCCCGGATGCGCACGGTGGGCCGCACGCTGATATATCCCTGCCGCATGGCAAACTCTTCCTTGAGCGGCAGAGCCGGGAAGTTTTCGCCCTCCGGCCAGCCGTTCACCATCCATTTGCGTTCGATCTCCATGACGTTTTCCTCGTTTCTGTGTTTTTGTATTTATTCTAGCACGTTTTTATGTTAGAATAAATATCAGTATGAAATTTTAGCATCCTCACCCTCTCAGTCAATGCCTGACGGCATTGCCAGCTCCCCCAAAGGGGGAGCCAAGAGCCGCTCTGTATTCAAGCTTGATGAGACTAAATCGAAAATCGCCAAAGGCTCTCCCTTTGGGAGAGCTGGCGAGCGGAGCGAGACTGAGAGGGTGAGCCATATTCAATAACAGGAGATCATTCATGAAAACTTCCCGCAATTACCCCGTTTACACCGTCAACAAGCACGCCGAGGGCCTGCTGGTGGGCGGCCACCCCTGGGTGTACGAAAACGACATCCTGGGTTCCCCGGAAGCAGAGCCTGAAAACGGCACGCTGGTCGATGTGGTCAGCACAAAGGGTGCCTATCTTGGCACCGGTTTTCTCTCACTGAAAAGCAAGATCCGGGTGCGGCTCATCTCCCGCAACGCCAACGACACCTTTGATGCCGCTTTCTGGAAGCGCCGGGTCGAATACGCCTGGGCCTACCGCAAGACCGTGCTGGAGCCCGCCGACCTGACCGCCTGCCGTGTCATCTTTGGCGAGGCTGACCAGTTCCCGGGCCTGACTGTGGACCGGTTCAACAATATCCTTGTCACCCAGACCCTGAGCGTGGGCATGGAAAAGCTCAAGCCCATCCTCTTCCCCGTGCTGGTGCAAGTCCTGCGCGCTGACGGCCAGACCATTGAGGGCATCTACGAGCGCAACGACGAGGCTCTGCGGGCCAAGGAGGGCCTGGCACAGAACAAGGGCTGGTTTGACCTGCCCGGCGAGACGCACCCCGACAGCACCCAGACTGAGATCTGCGAGAACGGCGTGTTCTACCACGTCGATTTTGAGAACGGCCAGAAAACCGGCTTTTTCCTCGACCAGAAATACAACCGCCGGGCTGTGGCCCGCATTGCTGCCGGTCACACTGTGCTGGACTGCTTTACCCACACCGGCAGCTTTGCACTGAACGCCGCCAAGGGCGGGGCTGCCCGGGTCACTGCCGCTGACATCAGCGCCGAGGCCATTGCCATGGCCCAGCGGAACGCCCAGCGCAACAACCTGACCAACATGGATTTTCTCTGCGAGGACACCTTTGAACTGCTGCCCCGGCTGGAAAAGGAGGGCCACCCCTACGACTTTATCATCCTTGACCCGCCGGCCTTTACCAAGGCCCGCCGCACGGTGGAAAACGCCATGCGCGGCTATAAGGAGATCAACTACCGCGCCATGAAGCTGCTGCCCCGGGGCGGCTATCTGGCCACGGCCAGCTGCTCCCACTTTGCCACCGAGGAGCTGTTCATCAAGATGCTGCACGCCGCCGCAAAGGATGCCCACCGGCAGCTGCGGCAGATCGAGGTGAAGCAGCAGGCCCCGGATCACCCCATCCTGTGGGGCGTGCCCGAGACCAATTACCTGAAGTTCTTCCTGTTCCAGGTGATCTAACCCTCTCCGTCTGCTCACTTCGTTCGCATCCACCTCTCCCGAGGGGAGAGGCAACGCATCACAGAGAATAGATGCTGCTACATCTGGGATAGCCTTTGGCTCTCCCTTTGGGAGAGCTGCTGAGCGAAGCGAAGCTGAGAGGGCGAGGATGCCACCCGCAAAAGTCATACCAAATACGATATCTCCCAAAAAAACGGGAGCGTGTTTGTGCAGAATCGTCAGTTTTGTCAATTGCCTTTTGGGCCGTTCCGGGATATAATCAAACCATAGACAGCAACGGCGCTGTGGGTCACCTCCTGACTCGCAGCGCCATTTTTGTTAAAAAGCTTTTCGCTGTTTCCTGGCCGCAGTTCGGCGGCGGGAGACAGTTTCGGAAGGGACAGACATAAGATCAAGTAAGGAGTAGGATTTATGGCAGCAAATGTTATGGAAATCTACGGCAGCAAGGTCTTTAACGAGCATGTAATGAAGGAGCGTCTGCCGAGCGCTACTTACAAGAGCCTGGAGCGCACCCTGCACAAGGGCGCACCCCTGGATATCGAGGTGGCAAACGTTGTGGCCAGCGTGATGAAGCGCTGGGCCATGGAGCTGGGTGCCACCCACTACACCCACTGGTTCCAGCCGCTGACCGGCATCACCAGTGAGAAGCACGATGGCTTTGTTTCCCCTGTGGGCGACGGCACCGCCATCATGGAGTTCTCCGGCAAGGAGCTGGTGCGCGGCGAGCCCGATGCTTCCTCCTTCCCCTCCGGCGGCCTGCGTGCCACCTGCGAGGCCCGCGGCTACACCGCATGGGACCCCACCAGCTACGCTTTCGTGAAGGATGACGTACTGTGCATCCCCACCGCATTCGTCAGCTACACCGGCGAGGCACTGGACAAAAAGACCCCCCTGCTGCGCTCCATGAACGCACTGTCCGGTCAGGCCATCCGCATCCTGAAGCTGTTTGGCAAGGATGTTGATTACGTCTCCACCACCGTCGGCCCCGAGCAGGAGTACTTCCTTGTCAAGAAGGAGGATTACGAGGCACGCCAGGATCTGATCCTCACCGGCCGTACCCTGTTCGGTGCTCCCTCTGCCAAGGGTCAGGAGCTGGAGGAGCATTACTTCGGTGTCATCCGTCCCGAGGTCTCCGAATTTATGAAGGAACTGGACGAGGAGCTGTGGAAGCTGGGCGTTCCCGCCAAGACCAAGCACAACGAGGTGGCCCCCTGCCAGCATGAGCTGGCCCCCATCTTCGACACCACCAATGTTGCCATTGACCACAACCTGCTGACCATGGAGATGATGAAGAAGATCGCGCCCAAGTACGGTCTGGTCTGCCTGCAGCACGAGAAGCCCTTTGAGGGGGTCAACGGCAGCGGCAAGCACAACAACTGGTCGCTGTCCACCACCGAGGAGAACCTGCTGGATCCCGGTGACACCCCCATGGAGAACCTGCAGTTCCTGGTGTTCCTTGCCGCCGTCATCAAGGCTGTGGACGAGTACGCCGACCTGCTGCGCACCTCTGTAGCCACCCCGGGCAACGACCACCGTCTGGGTGCCAATGAGGCACCCCCGGCCATCATCTCGATCTTTGTGGGCGAGGAGCTGGAAGCTGTTATCGATGCCATTGCATCTGATTCTCCTTATGCCGGCCCCGTGAAGATGAAGATGGATCTGGGCGTGGATGTCCTGCCTAAGTTCAGCAAGGACACCACCGACCGCAACCGCACCTCTCCCTTTGCCTTTACCGGCAACAAGTTCGAGTTCCGTATGCCCGGCTCTGCTCAGAACCTGAGCGACTGCGACACCATCCTGAACACCGCTGTTGCCAAGGAGCTGAAGGGCTACGCCGACGAGCTGGAGGGTGCTGAGGACTTTACCAGTGCCGCCATTGCCCTGGTCAAGCGCACCATCCGTGACCACCGCCGTGTCATCTTCAACGGCAACGGCTACACTGCCGAGTGGGAAGAGGAAGCAGCACGCCGCGGCCTGCCCAACAAGAAGAACACGCCCGCTGCTCTGCCCGCACTGATCGACCCGAAGAACATCCAGCTGATGGAGGATTTCGGTGTCCTGACCAAGGTAGAGATGCACAGCCGTTACGAGGTCGAGATGGAGCACTACTCCAAGATCATCAACATCGAGGCTCTGACCATGCTGGAGATGGCACGCAAGCAGCTGCTGCCCGCCATCAACGCCTACATGAGCGAGGTTGCCAACACCGCTGCATCCAAGCTGGCCGTCAGCGAGGCCATCAGCGTGCGCAGCGAGACCAAGACCCTCACCCGCCTGTCCACCGATGCCGATGCCATGAGCGATGCCATCGATGCCCTGCAGGCTGCCGTGGATACCGCTGAGGCCATGACCGATGAGAGCGCCAAGGCTGTCTCCTTCCACGATGACGTTCTGCCCAAGATGGATGCTCTGCGCGCCGCTGCTGACGATGCCGAGACCGTCTGTGGTGAGGACTACTGGCCTCTGCCCAGCTACAGCAAGATGCTCTACTACGTCTGATCTTTCTGACATAGCTTGATAAGCATCGCTGGGTTGTTGGATTTTTAAGCCATTCCCCTTTTCCTATTTCTTACACCAGCCTAAAGACCTGCTTTGCGCATACGAAGCAGGCCTTTAGGCGTTTTTTAAGAACACAAGCTGATTTTTCCAGCTTTGCATCGTTGTGCCATTCGCCGCACCCTGCGGCTCGGAGGGAACCACTATGAGCTATAATACCCAACAGGACATCCTTGATTTTGTGGAGGACAACAACGTCAAATTCGTCCGCTTTGCCTTCTGCGATATCTTTGGCACCCAGAAAAACATCGCCGTGCTTGCCAGCGACCTGCCCAAGGCCATGGAGGATGGTGTCTGCTTTGACGGCAGTTCCATTGCCGGTTTTATGAAGGTGGAGGAGAGCGATCTTGTGCTCCGGCCCGATCTTTCCACCGTGACCATCCTGCCCTGGCGGCCCACCGAGGGCCGGGTGATGCAGTTCTTCTGTGACGTGGAAAAGCCGGACGGCGCTGCCTTTGGCGGCAACTGCCGCGGCTTCCTGCGCCAGATGAGCCGCAGCTTCCGCAAACTGGGGCTGACCTGCAACGTGGGGGCTGAGTGCGAGTTCTACCTGTTTGAGAATGACGACCGGGGCCGCCCCACCCGCATTCCCATCGACTTTGGCGGCTACTTTGATGTAGCCCCGCTGGATGCAGGTGAGAACCTGCGCCGTGACATCTGCCTGACCATGGAACAGATGGGCATGAGCCCCCAGCACAGCCATCACGAGAGCGGCCACGGCCAGAATGAGATCGACTGCCACTACGCCGGCCCCCTGAAAACAGCCGACAATGTGATGATGTTCAAGCAGATCGTGCGGGCTGTTGCCATGCGCAACGGCATCCACGCCAGCTTCCTGCCCAAGCCCCTGCCGGATCAGGCAGGCAGCGGCCTGCACATCAACCTTTCGCTCTGCATGGACGGCCGCAATCTGTTTGAGGGCGACATTGCCCCGGACAGCATTGCAGGCAGCTTTATGGCGGGTGTTCTGGCCCACAGCCGGGAGCTGACCGTGTTCACCAATCCCCTGCCCAACAGCTACCAGCGCTTTGGCTGTGACGAGGCCCCCCGCTATGTGAGCTGGAGCCGCCAGAACCGCAGCCAGCTGGTGCGCATCCCGCAGGTCAAGGGCAACAACTGCCGCATGGAGCTGCGCAGCCCTGACCCTGCCTGCAACCCCTATCTGGCCGTGGGTCTGGTGCTGGCTGCCGGTCTGGACGGCATCGAGCACCGGATGGTGCTGCAAGCCCCCATCAACAAGAATCTGTTCGATCCCGCCGAGGCCGCAGGTCTTGGGCTGGAAAGACTGCCTTCCACGCTGGAGGAGGCTGTGCAGGCCGCGCAGGAGAGCGAATTTCTGCACCGCGTGCTGCCGGAAGAGCTTTCGCATCGGTACTATGAGGAAGAGCTGAAGCGCTGTGCCGCCCTGAAAGCTGCCGCCGACCCGGCAGAGTACGAGCGGGTGCACTACTTCAACGCCATCTGAACCGCTTTTGAGGGAAAGTACGAAGGGGCAATGATTCGGCCCCTTGCCTGGATGTAAGAGAAAGGAGCGATTCAAATGGGACGTGCTCTGATCGTGAGCGCCGGAGCAAGCTCCAACGAGTACATCTCCGCGCGGCTGGCAGAGCTGGGATACACCCGGCCTACGATCATCCCCAGTGGTGCCGAGGCCCGGCGCAGGATGCTGGAATCTGATTTCGAGTTGATCGTGGTCAACGCGCCTCTCCCGGACGAGTTCGGCCACGAGCTGTGTTCCTCTGCCGTAGAAAAAACAGACGCAGGCGTGGTGCTGCTGGCCAAGGCAGCAGCCGCCGAGCAGCTGCTGGCCCCCATGAGTGAGCAGGGGGTGCTGCTGCTGAGCAAGCCGTTCTCCAACACGCTGTTCCTGCAGGCCATCCATCTGGCCGCGGCCAGCAACCACCGCCTGCAGCTGCTCCGGCAGGAAAACGCCCGGATGCAGGAAAAGATCGCACAGGTACGGCTGGTCAGCCATGCAAAATGCTGTCTGGTGGAGCGGGAGCAGATGAGCGAGGATGCCGCCCACCGCTACATTGAAAAGCGCGCCATGGACACCCGGCGCAGCCGTGCAGAAATTGCACAGGAAATCCTTGATTCTTACGAGGATTAGGATTATAATTTGGTGTTGTATGTTTTGTTCCGGATGCAGGCGCATCCGCACTGGGAAAGAATGATCTCTGAAAGATAAATTAGAGGAGGACTGAACAAATGGCAAAATTCATCTTTGTGACCGGCGGCGTTGTCTCCGGTCTGGGCAAGGGCATCACGGCGGCTTCTCTGGGCCGCCTGCTCAAGTGCCGCGGGCTGAAGGTCGCCAGCCAGAAGCTGGATCCTTATGTAAACGTGGACCCCGGCACCATGAGTCCCTTGCAGCACGGTGAGGTATTCGTGACCGACGACGGCACCGAGACCGACCTTGATCTGGGCCACTACGAGCGCTTCATCGACGAAAATCTGAACAAGTACTCCAACCTGACCACCGGCAAGGTGTACTGGAACGTGCTGAACAAGGAGCGCCAGGGCGCTTATCTGGGTCAGACCGTCCAGATCATCCCCCACATCACCAACGAGATCAAGAATTACATCTACAACATGGCATCCTCTACCGATGCCGATGTGGTCATTACCGAGATCGGCGGCACCACCGGCGATATTGAGAGCCAGCCCTTTCTGGAGGCCATCCGTCAGGTGGGCCTGGAGCAGGGCCGCGACAACTGCTGCTACATCCATGTTGTGCTGGTGCCCTATATTTCCGGCTCCGACGAGTACAAGTCCAAGCCGGCCCAGCATTCCGTCAAGGAGCTGCAGGGCATGGGCGTGAACCCCGATATCATCATCCTGCGTGCTGACGGCAGCGTGGGCGGCGATATCCGCCGCAAGATCAGCACCTTCTGCAATGTCAAGCCTGAATGCGTCATTGAGAACCTGACCATGCCCAGCCTGTACCAGTGCCCGCTGATGCTCCACACCAACGGTCTGGATGATGTGGTGGTGGAAAAGCTCAAGCTGGACGTGCCCCCCGCCGACCTGACCGAGTGGAAGGGTGTGGTCTCCCGCATTGCCACCCGCAGCAAGACCTGCACCATTGCGCTGGTGGGCAAGTACGTCAAGCTGCACGACGCTTATCTTTCTGTGATGGAGAGCCTGTACCACGCCGGTTTTGAGAACGACAGTCAGGTGGACATCAAGTGGGTGGAAAGCGAAGACCTGATCGATCAGGATGCCTGCAAAGAAGTGTTTGCTGACGTGGACGGCATCATTGTGCCCGGCGGCTTTGGTGACCGCGGCATCGAGGGCATGATCCAGGCTGCACAGTATGCCCGTGAGAACCAGATCCCCTACTTTGGCATCTGCCTGGGAATGCAGATCATGGTGATGGAGTTTGCACGCGGCGTGCTGGGCTATGCCGATGCCAATTCCAGCGAGTTCACCCCCGATGGTGCCCACAATGTCATTGCCCTGATGGCCGACCAGCAGGGCAACATCCCCAAGGGCGGCACCATGCGTCTGGGCAAGTACCCCTGCACCGTCAAGCCCGGCACCAAGATGGCCGAGTGCTACGGCGAGGCTGAGATCTGGGAGCGTCACCGCCACCGCTACGAGTTCAACAACGAGTTCCGTCAGGAGATGGAGGATGCAGGACTGGTCATTTCCGGCACCAGCCCTGACGGCCGTCTGGTGGAGACCGTGGAGCTGCCCGGCCGTGACTTCCATCTGGGCGCACAGTTCCACCCCGAGTTCAAGAGCCGCCCCAACCGCGCTCATCCCCTGTTCAAGGGCTTTATCGCCGCCGCACTCAAATTCCGCATCAAAGCACAGCGCGGCATGATGCACGTCTGACCTTCTCAGGCGTTTCGTTCCAGTTCTCCTCGTAGGAGAGACCTGTAAGATCGCAACAAAAAAGCAGCTGCACTCCGTGTTTTTACGGAATGCAGCTGCTTTTTGCTTGTATTACTTACTTTTTAGCGGCAGCGGCCTTTTTGCGGGCGGCGCGGCTGGTCTTTTTGGCGGCGGGCTTCTTTGCGGGAGCCTTGGCAGCGGGAGCAGCGGCCTTGACAGGCTCCGCCTTCACCTCTTCGGCCTTAACAGGCTCAGCGGGCTTTTCCTCAGCCTTTGCAGGCTCCTCCACGGGCTTTTCCTCCACAACGGGCTCTTCCTTGACCTCCGGCTTTGCCTCCTCTGCAGGAGCGCTCTCGACCGCAGGTGCTGCATCCACAGCGGGCTCCTCTGCCTTCTTGGCAGGGGCACGCTTTGCGCGGTCCTTCACCTCGGAGATGGTCCACAGCTGGTCATCGCCTGCGGCCTCTTGCCAGATCTGCAGGATGGCACCATCGTTGGCACCCATGCCCACGGTATCGATGCACTTGCCGCTGGCCCAGGAAGAGCGCAGACGGACGGTGCCGGCGGGGGTGGGCTCCACGGCCCACATCTGGGAAGTGCCGCCCACATCCTCCCACAGGTGCAGCCAGGTGCCATTGGCGGTGCCGGTCATCATCAGGTCGATCAGCTTGCCGGATGCGCGGTTGCGGATGCGGTACACGCCGTCACCCTCGCGCACAAAGGCCCACTCCTGCTCGGGCTTGTGCTCGTACTTGCCCAGGCGGATATCGCCGCCGTTGGTGGCCTTCTCCACGGCCTGAATGACACTGCCGCCCTTGGCAGCGATGGTATAGAAGCGATCTGCCTCGATCACGGTCTGCGCTACAGTTTTCATGTAAATCCCTCCAAGTTTGTTTCTTTTGAGCCAATCATTTTCGTTTTACAGGTAAATTATACCACCTGCTGTTATTTTTTACAAGGATTTCGCCATTTCTTTAGCACTATTCACAAAAGGGCCCCGCTTTTCAGCCCGTTTTGCACCGTTTGCGAAAACTTTTCGCCCCGTTTCTCCCCATAAAGCAGCAGCACCCCGCCATTTCTGGTGAGGTGCTGCTGTCGTTTTGGAAAACATCAAGAGGGTTCTGGCAGAGCTCCCTTACTGTTTTGCCTGACTGGGATGCGGCTGCACAGGCATTTTAGTGAACAGCGCTTTCAGGACCAGCGGAGTGGCCACACTGGACACGACGATGAGCAGGATGACGGCGGTGAAGTAGACGGAATCCACCACGCCGATGTCCAGGCCCTTCTGGGCCACGATCAGGGCCACCTCGCCGCGGGTCATCATGCCAACACCCACCTTGAGGGAATCACCCCAGCTGAACCTGCAGACCTTGGCCGCCAGCCCGCAGCCGATGATCTTGGTGATCAGGGCCACCACCACGAAGCACACGCTGAACAGCAGGATCTCCGGGGTCAGGCCGCTGATATCTGTCTTCAGGCCGATGCTGGCGAAGAAGATGGGAGCAAACAGCACATAGTTGCTGATGTCCACCCGGCGCTCCACATAGGGGGCATCCTCCAGAGTGCACAGGACGATGCCTGCGATGTAGGCACCGGTGATGTCTGCAATGCCGAAGTAAGCCTCAGCGATGTAGGCCATGGCAAAGCAGAACGCCATACTGACGATGGTGATGCGCTGGGTGTGGGGGTTGCGCTTGTCCAGCCACTTCATGGCGAAATGGGCAATGATGCCCACGCCGATGGCGGTGGCGAAGAACAGCACGGTGTTCATCAGCACCTTACCCAGCCCTGTGCCGGTGCCGGAGCTTGCTCCCAGCACACAGGTCAGCACCACGATGCCGATGACATCATCGATGACGGCGGCGCTGACGATGGTGGTGCCAAGGAAGCTCTTCAGGTGGCCCAGCTCCTGCAGGGTGGCCACAGTGATGGATACACTGGTGGCGGTCATAATGGTACCTATGAAGAGAGCACGGTAGAACTCCTGGCTGCCCAACGCCGAGAAGCCGTAGAACAGACTATAAAGGAGCGTGCCCCCTGCCAGCGGCACCGCCACGCCCACACAGGCGATCAGTGTTGCGATGGGGCCTGCTTTGATCAGCTCCTTCAGATTGGTGCCAAGGCCCGTGGAGAACATCAGCAGCACCACGCCGATCTCCGCAAAGATAGAAATGGTATCGCTGATATGCACAAGGTTCAGCAGGCAGGGCCCAATGATCAGGCCCGCAATGATCTCGCCCACCACCTGCGGTGCCTTGAACTTGCGGGCCACCAGCCCGAAGAACTTGGCACTGAGGATGATGATGGCAAGGTTCCGAAAAACAGAATACATAAATTTGTCTTCCTCCGTTCTATTTCTTTATACAGGGCGGCCGGCCGCGCCCGCCATCCTATTTCTTTATTATATCGCCGCTCATTGCCAAAATCAAAATGATTCTCAATTTTTCTCGTTAAAAAAACAGACAAAGTTCACCAAAGCTTCAGCACAAATTTTTGTGCGGATTTTTGGCCTGCAGGGCTTGACAAAACAGCAGGGACTTGCTATAATAAATTGCTGTCTGAACAGACACGCCGCACACGGCAGGCGATGCCGCATGTCGTGTGTACCCTTGGCCTCATAACCTTGAGGCCCTTAAGTCCAAAAGGAGGTGCTACAAAATGGCAAAGTACGAAACCATGCTGATTACCAGCGCCGCTCTCGACGAGGAGGCTACCGCCGCTCTGGTTGGTAAGTTCAAGTCCCTGATCGAGGCTAACGGTACGATCGATTCCATCGACGAGTGGGGCAAGCGCCGTCTGGCCTACCCCATCAACGACGAGGAGGAAGGCGTTTACACCGTGATCAACTTCACCAGCGAGCCCAGCTTCCCCGCTGAGCTGGACCGTGTGTACAAGATCACTGAAGGTGTTATGCGCAGCCTGATCGTTGCCCACGAGGAGTAATCTTTTCGTGACAGAAAGGGAGACCGTAAAATGTTGAATGTTGTTGCTATCATGGGCCGTCTTGTGGCGGATCCTGAACTCCGCACCACGCCCCAGGGCACCAATGTGTGCAGCTTCCGCATTGCCTGCGACCGCAATTTTGTGCGTCAGGGTGAGCAGCGTCAGGCTGATTTCATTGACATTGTTGCCTGGCGTTCTCAGGCCGAGTTTGTTTCTAAGTATTTCCAGAAAGGCAGTCTGATCGCCATTGAAGGCTCTCTTCAGACCCGCCAGTATCAGGATAAGAACGGCAACAATCGCACGGCTGTGGAAGTCGTAGCCAACAACATCAGCTTTGCAGGCCCCAAGAGCAGCAATCAGGGCGGTGGAGCAAATTATCAGAATTCTGCTCCCGCCTACCAGAACGCAGCCCCTGCCCGTCCGGCTGCTGTGGAGGCAGCTCCCAGCTATTCCGCCGGCAGTGCAGATGATTTTGCTGTCATTGATGACAGTGATGACCTGCCGTTCTGATTCCGTAACGGTCTGACCGTTCAATTCTTATAGGAGGTAATAAGCAATGGCTTTTGAAAGAACCGAAGGCTCTCGCCCCGCACGCCCCATGCGTCGCGGCCGCAAGAAGGTTTGCAGCTTCTGTGTCGATCGCATCGACACCATCGATTACAAGGACGTGCCCCGTCTGCGTAAGTACGTCTCTGAGCGTGCTAAGATCATTCCCCGCCGTGTGACCGGCACCTGCGCTTATCATCAGCGCGCACTGACCACCGCCATCAAGCGTGCTCGTCACGTTGCTCTGATGCCCTACGTCAGCGACTAATCAGAACTTTATCAACCCATTCAAAATAATCAGCAATCAGCAAAGCGCTTTCACCGATGACAAGGTGAAAGCGCTTTTTTTGTTGTGTCTTTCGTTTGTGCAGTGCTCCCGGCACTCAGTAGTCTGCTTGTTTCTTTTTGCTGCATTCTGGGAACATCTTATGGAACCGTTCCCGCAGTTTCCGGGCAGATCACCCTCGTCCATAAAATTGCATCAACCGGTCAAAAAGTTACAAACCGGTACGGTTTTTCCGGCATTTCCTGATATTTTACCGGGAATTTCCGAAATCAACCGGTGTTTTGATGTGTTGACAAATCAATCTGCACAAATGCAAGTTGATTCTTTGTACACCTTTTACGAAATTACTTCCACACGATTGATTTTTTGAACAAATTGTGCCATACTATAGCCACTGGAAACGTTCCCGACACCGTTCCCGAAAATCCAACCGAAAGCGAGGGCACGCGATATGACGATCAAGGACATTGCCCGCATCAGCGGCTGTTCTGTCAGCACCATTTCGCGTGTCATCAATGACCGGCCGGATGTCCGGCCCGAGACCAAGGAGCATGTGCTCAAGGTCATGCGGGAGGCAGGCTTTACCCCCAACACCAACGCGCGGCAGCTGAAGATCCAGCAATCCCGCAGCCTGGTGTTCGTGGTCAAGGGGACCCGGAACATCTTCTTCTCCGACTTCCTCGTTCAGCTGCAGCGGGCCGCTACCCTGTATGGGTACAACGGCATCGTCTCCTACCTGGACGAGAATGCCAACGAGATCGATGCTGCCGAGAAGATCCTGCGGGAGATCAAGCCCAAGGGCATGATCTTTCTGGGCGGCAGTGTCACGAACTTCCAGAACGGCTTTGCAAACATCTCCGTTCCCTCCGTGCTGGCCACACTGGTCTCCAACGAATTGGACTTTCCCAACCTCTCGATGGTGGGTGTGGATGACCGGGCCGCAGCAAAAGCGGCAGTCTCCCATCTCATCGCACAGGGTCACCGCAAGATCGCGGTGCTGGGCGGCCCGGCCACCAGCTTTCCCAGCCGGATGCGCCGTTTGGGTGCGCAGGATGCCATGGAGGACGCAGGGCTTGTCCTTGACGATAAGCTCTATGGCCTGTCCAACTACGATTTCGAGTCCGCCTACCACGCCATGAACAGTCTGCTGGCCCGCCGGGCCGAGTTCACTGCCCTGTTTGCCATGAGCGATGTGATCGCCTTTGGTGCGATCCGGGCGCTGGTAAGCGCAGGGTTGCGGGTGCCGGAGGATGTCTCAGTGATCGGTTTTGATGGCATCACGATGTCCCGCTACTGCGTGCCGGTGATGACCACCATCGTCCAGCCCAGTGAACAGATCGCACTGCAGAGCATCGAGCTGCTGGTGCGGCAGATCGAACACGGAGCCCCGGCCCAGACCGTCACGCTCCAGCCGGAATTGCAGCAGGGCAAAAGCGTTTGCCCCTGCCGCCGGAATTATTCAGTCTAACTTCCGTCCTCATGCTGTGGACGGTGGCAGATATTAACCAAAAGAAGAAGGAGTACTACTATGAAAAAGATGATCTCTCGTCGTAACTTTCTGAAGGTCGCAGGCGCTTCTACCGCTGCTCTGGGCCTGGCCGCCTGTGGTGGTTCGTCCAGCTCCACCGCTTCCTCCACTGCCAGCTCTGCTGCCGGTTCTTCGACCGCTGCAAAGGCTGACGGCAAGGTCTACTACCTGAACTTCAAGCCTGAGCAGGATCAGGCCTGGCAGGACCTGGCTGCTGCGTACACCAAGGAGACCGGCGTGCCTGTGACCGTTGTGACCGCTGCTTCCGGCCAGTACGAGACCACCCTGATGAGCGAGATGGAGAAGAGCGAGGCTCCTACCCTGTTCCAGGTCAACGGCCCTGTGGGTCTGGCCAACTGGAAGGATTACTGCTACGACCTGTCCGGCAGCAAGCTGTACGGCGAGCTGACCAGTGACTCCTTCGCTCTGAAGGACGGCGACGCTGTCACCAGCATTGCATATGTCATTGAGACCTACGGCATCATCTACAACAAGGAGCTGCTGACTGCCGCCGGTTACACTCAGGACGACATCAAGGGCTTTGACGATCTGAAGAAGGTCGCCGATGATATCCAGGCACGCAAGGCTGAGCTGGGCGTGGATGGCGCTTTCACTTCCGCCGGCATGGATGCCTCTTCTGACTGGCGCTTCAAGACCCATCTGGCAAACCTGCCCATCTACTACGAGTACAAGGCAGACGGCATCAGCTCCACCGACGCTATCAAGGGCACCTACCTCGACAACTACAAGCAGATCTGGGATCTGTACATCACCGATTCCACCTGCGATCCCACGCTGCTGGCTTCCAAGACCGGCAACGATGCCGTGGCAGAGTTTGTTGGTAAAAAGGCTGTCTTCTATCAGAACGGCACCTGGGCTTACAGCGACGTGAAGGATCTGGGCGACGACAACCTGGGTATGCTGCCCATCTACATCGGCGCTGAGGGCGAGGAGAACCAGGGCCTGTGCACCGGTTCCGAGAACTTCTGGTGCGTGAACAATACCTCTTCTGACGAGGACATTCAGGCCACTCTGGACTTCCTGTACTGGTGTGTCACCTCCGAGACCGGCACCAGCGCAATGGCTGATGATATGGGCTTTGTCATCCCCTTCAAGGCTGCAAAGGATTCCACCAACCCCCTGATCGCCATTGCAAACGACTACGTTGCAGCTGGCAAGACCAGTGTTGACTGGTGCTTCTCCACCATGCCTTCCGAGGAGTGGAAGAA